>Ga0180431_10004393_pt1 | contig 17647 bp, 12 predicted proteins | sample SS_ome_11_FD_132459 | JGI IMG/M metagenome (GOLD analysis project Ga0180431, IMG submission 132459) | Hypersaline lake sediment archaeal communities from the Salton Sea, California, USA - SS_1_MS_1 metaG | ecosystem: Environmental > Aquatic > Non-marine Saline and Alkaline > Hypersaline >... | reverse complement strand
GGCTCAGACGAAGATGTTTTAGGTCTCGACATCGATTCGCCCGATGATGTCGTACTGTTCCTGAATGAAATCATGCCTGGTAACGACGGTGTTATCACGGATGAAAACGGTGAATCAGATGATTGGTTCGAGATCTACAACAGTGCATCCGAGCCGGTCGACATCGGAGGCATGTATGTCACCGACGATCTGACACTTTCTGTGGAAGATTGGTGGCAGATTCCGGACACGGATGCAAATGCAACGACGATCCCCGCCGGTGGCTATTTGGTCTTGTGGGCGGACGGCCAGCCGGATCAGGGTGCACTTCACGTTGATTTCAGGTTGAGCGCCACCGGCGAATCGATTGGATTGGCGGATAGTGACGGTGCAACAACGCTTGACATCTCCACATATCCAGCACTGGGAGCCGACGTTTCCTATGGCCGCATACCCGATGGAACGGATGCGTGGCAGCAGTTCGAGGCGGCAACACCCGGTGGCAGCAACAGCTTCGTCGCACCGACGCTGCTTTTAAATGAATTTGTCGCCGACAATGATTCCACGGGCTTCGCCGATGAAGCCGGCGAAACTGATGACTGGATCGAGATCTACAATTCGGGATCTGAGTCAATCGATATCGGCGGGATGTATATCACCGACGACCTCAGCAACCTGAGGAAGGCTCTAATTCCAGCCACCGATGCGGCGACCACGACGATCCAGCCAGGTGGCTTCCTAATCCTCTGGGCAGATAACGATCCGGAACAAGGCGTTCTCCATCTGGACTGGAAGCTCAGCGGCGACGGCGAGGATATCGGGCTAGTTGCACCGAACGGTAGCGGCATCGTTTTGATCGATTCCGTGACCTTTGACCTCCAAACGGAAGGGGTGTCTCAGGGACGCGATCCCGACGGAAGCGACACCTGGATGTTCTTCGACGCGCCGACCCCCGGTGCGAGCAACGGCTGAACCGCGGGCCCTAGGAAAAGAGAAATGGCGAGCACGGGGTGGTGGAGGATTGTTTTAGGCGGGGCCGCGGTGGCCGCTCTGCTGTCACTCTCGTGGTTCCTGCCGCGCTGGGGTGGTGTCCGGGAGCGGGCAGTAGTGGAGGCCGGCCGCACCTTTCTGCTGATGTCGCCCAACCCGGGTGAGTACAGCTGGAACCTGCTCGACGCGCTGCCTGCACGGAACCAAACACCCGTGGAGCACCGGTACGTGCAGTTCGACCGCGGTGAATTGGTCGAGTTGGAGCTGGCTCCCGACCTGGCAACGGGCACCGAAGTCGATTCTGGCCAACAACTGGCCTTCATAGAGAGTCCTGCGCTGGAACGGGAGCTGAACGAGCTGATTGCGGGGCGAGACGCGCTGGTGGCCGAGCTCGCACTGTTGCGTGCGGGCGGACGCCTGGAGGAGGTCACTGAGGCAGAGCGGAGGTTGGAGCTCGCCGAGGCTCTGAGAGCTGGGGAGCAGCCCAACCTGGAGCGTACACGTTCTCTGCACCAGGATAGCATGATCTCCGACGCCGAACTGGAGTTGGTGGAACTGCAGGATGAAACCCGCCGGCTGGAGATCGAGTTGGCCAGGGCCCAGTTGGAAGTAGTCAGCGGGCCCGCCCGACCGGAGGCATTGGAGGCACTCGACGCGCAGATAGCCATTATCGACGCCGGAATTGCCGAGCTCGAAACCAAAACCGAGGAGTTAGGGGTCCGCACACCGATCGCCGGGATCCTCGAGATGGGCGGCTCGACCAACATCCTGCGGGTCTACGATCTGGGCACGGTCTATCTTCGGATCCCGATTCCACAGGGAGCGCGATACCGAATCTACGTGGGCAGCAGGGTCCTGTTCCGCACTCCGGCGTGTCCGGGCGAGCGGTTCGAGGGTGAGATAGTGGACCTGGGCGAGAACGCTATCAACCTCAACGGGCGCCAGGTGTTTTGGGGCAGCGCCCAGGTGGACAATCCGGAACGCCTGCTACGCTCGGGCATGACCGGGAATGTGGTCATCGACGCCGAGGGGGGTAGCCCCGGGCTGATCCGTTCGCTTTGGCGGGAGATCGTGGGGGTGGGACTGTGAGCGACTACCAGGACTACGGCCGGCACGAATTCAAATATGTGCTGCCACTCTCGGCCCGCGATGAGTTGCTGGCTATCATCGGCGACAATGCAATGCCCGACCAGCACGCATCCGCCCGAGAAGACGGTCTGGTGGGTTATTACAATCACAGCATCTACCTGGACACGGAAGACCTGCTGGACTATCACGAACGCCTCTCCGTGCGGCGGGTACGCAATCGGCTGCGGGTTCGGAGTTACGGCAAGCCCGGAGAGCGAGCGCCGGTGTTCCTCGAGAATAAACGCAAGATCGACGAGTGGGTGGTAAAACAACGGGTGCGGGTTTGCGACGCCGACACCTGGGCTGCTCATCCCCACGACCGTCCCTGGGTCGATTTTGCGAGTGGCGTAAATGGAGGTGGTCGCTACGCCGCCGCGCACTTCCTGCGTCTCGTGGAGAACGGGCGGGTACCGGTGTCCATGGTGAGATACTTTCGCGAGGTCTACCTCGACGGCCGCGGCGACGGGTATGGAAAGGTGCGGCTGACCATCGACCGTGAGATTTTCGCCAAGGTGCGGCCGGACGGCCGCGACCTCTATGCTGCCCCAGATGTAGAACTGATACCGCGAGACTGGATGGTAATGGAACTGAAGTTCTGCGGCGATCGGCCTGCCTGGATGCGAGCGATCTGCCGCGAGTTGGGGCTCCGGGCGCATCCCGTGCCCAAGTTCGGTCTCAGCATAGCCCGCGGGGTGAGAGCGGGGCACGGGCGCGATCAGGAAGCGCTACTACCTAGACCTATCCGGCAGACGGGATGGGCCGCATGAACGGAATCGACCTGGAACTCGCCTTCGGGCAGGCGCTGAACCTAGATCTGGTGCAGATCTTCCAGGCGCTGATGCTGGCGCTTTTGTGCGGCGGTTTCGTCTCGATGATCTACCGCGTATCGATCCAGGATCGAATCGCATCACCATCGATGATGGTATCACTGGTCTTGCTGTCGGTGATCGGTGCGATGGTGATGATGGTTATTGGCAACAACATCGCTCGGGCGTTTTCGCTGGTAGGGGCGCTCGCAATCATTCGGTTCCGCACGCGGCTGGCGAGCCCGGTGGACATCACCTTCGTTTTCTTCTCCCTGGCCGCCGGCATAGCTGCAGGTGTGTTCGCATACAAGGTCGCCGTGCTCGGCACAGCCGTAGTCGGCCTTGCGGCACTTGTGCTGCAGGCGGTGATGGCGCTCACCTGCCAGGGCCCGGGCCACCTGCTTCGCTGCGACATCGCTGCGTACCAGGGTACCGAGGGTTCGATGCTGGCAGTGCTCGATCGCCACGTGTTTCGTCGTGCCTTGGTGGAGGCCCGTTCACTGCGTTTCGGGGAGACGCTGTCGTACCGCTATAGGATCGTGCTACAGCGCGAGCATACGCTGGAGCCGTTGCTGAGAGAGATGTCGGACGTCGAGGGAGTCGAACGGGTGATCATCGACGCCGGAGACGACGCTGGCGATCCCGGAGAGTAGGATAGGCATGCCGAGGCTAACTGCTGAGCATCACGCCTCTATCTTCGTCCCCAGCCCCTTCTCAACCGCTCGCTCATACGCAAGCAACGCGATCGCTGTATCCTGAACGCCTACTCCAGTCAGGTCACACACCGTGATCTCGTTTTTTTCGGTGCGGCCAGGTGCTGCGCCGGCCGCGATTTCACCCAAATCAAACGCCGCGTCCTCGGAAATAAATCCAGCTTCCAGGGCGTGATGCAGTTCTCCAAGCAGCGCACACTGTGATTTTCTATCGCAGATGACCTTGTCGGCACGAGCCATCACCTCGGGGTGCAACTCACGTTTATCAGGTCCGTCCGATCCCATCGCCGTGACATGCAAGCCCGGGTGCAGCCATTCTGCGCTCAAGTAGGGTGTCCTGGACGGTGTAGCGGTCACGACGAGGTCGGCTGCGCTCACCAACTCCGCCACGTCGTTTGCGGCCGTCACATCCTTTCCTAGCTCAGTCGACATGTCGGCGATATAGCCTTTGACACTGCCGGGATGCGTGTCGAAGACCATCAACTGCTCGAAATCACGTACGAGACGAAGCGCTTGAACCTGATACCGCCCCTGCATACCGGCCCCAACTACACCTACGGTATCGAGCTTGTCGCGCGCCAGGTACTTGGCGGCGATCGCACCTGCCAATCCGGTTCGCAATTCGGTGAGAAATCCGTTGTCCAACAACAGCGCCTGAGGGAAGCCGGTCGTTGCGTTGAGCAGCACCATCATACCACTCCCGGTCGGCAACCCTTTCTCGGGATTGCCGTAGAACCCCGACGCGATTTTCACGGCGAAACTGTCGAATCCATTCACATATGCGGATTTGACGTGAATTTCGCCGTTGTGTTCCGGCACGTCGATGCCCATCGCCGGAGGTACGGTTGCCTGGCCTCTGGCCAAACGAACGAAGCCTTCCTCTACAGCTTGAAGTGCGTCCAGATCCATAGACACGCACGCTCTGAGATCGGCTTCAGTGAGGATTGTGATGGTCGAATGGTTCTCGTTTGTGAAATTCATGTGGGCCGCCGTTTGTCTGTGCTAGATGAAATTACCGCACAGAACCAGCGGGCGGCTACCCGCCCGGTCTATGCGGTCGCACTCTCCCACCCGGCGGTGAATCCGGCAAGAACGGCCTCATCCATCGGCGATCCATACCGCCGGGACGCAAACCGCCGCGTTCGAGCTCTTCTTCGAGTATCTCAACCTGCTCGGGAGTGAGGACTTCGCGTATCTCCGCCTGGATTGAATCGTTGATTGCCCGAAGGTGGGGCATCAATTCCCGCAGCACCGAATCGGCGCGTGGACCATTGCTCTCGAATATCTCGGATATTTCGGCTCGCTGTTCATCCGTGAGATTGAGACGAGCAAAAGGCCGAGGCAGTTCACCCGCCTGTCTAAATGGCCGCATTGGCTTTTCGCGTGAGGCGCGTATACGCTCGCCCGCCCCACCAGCCAAAACGCCCACCGCAAAGATGATCACTATCAGCACCGCACCCTGGATGCGCAGCCGGAGGGCAGAATCAGCACTGGAACTCATTGGATCCCCTGGAACGCTTCGAACAACTCAGCGGTAGTGGGCATGTCGTTATTGCGGATACCCTGGGCCAGGAGATCAGGTACACCTATTGCCTCGGCAATTCCGGTTGTTTCCTCTTCTACCTCGGGGCTCTCCACCTGCCACAATACACCGACGGACACCATGGCTATCACTGCTGCGGCAGCCAACATCGGCCGTCTCCAATTCACCAGCTGCATCAGCGGATTGTTGGACGAGCTGCGAGTCTCCAGCTCTTCAGCAGCCTGCTCCATGATAGAGCCGACCAGCTTGTCGAACCGGTCCAAATCTCGCGTCGGATCGAGCGCGGAGAAATCGATACGATCGTCATCCATTTGAGTACTCCTTCACGGCATCGCCGCCGAGCAACTCGCGTAGCCTTCGACGCGCGGCAAACAGGTGCTGTCGGGCCGCACCATCTGAAATGCCAAGATTCTCCCCTATCTCCCTGTGTTTCCACCCCTCGAGGTCGTGTAACAATACCACTTCTCGCTGCACCTCGCTCAACTCGCTGAGCGCCTCTTCCAGAGCCCCACGTAGTTCCGATCGTTCGGCGTCGCGGTCGGAACTGAGGGTACTCGCGACACTTAAGGTATCGATCGGTTGCGCCGTACGCACACGGCGGTAATCCAAAAAATTCCTCGCTCGGTTCCGCACGATCTGGAGGAGCCACGCTACGAACTTCTCGGGCTGCCTGCAATCTTCGAGCTTCTCCAACGCCTTCACAAACGCGTCCTGACATACGTCTTCCGCATCCATCCCGTTCCCCACAACCCCTACCGCAACCGAGTACGCCGCCCTGTAGTGCCTACGCACTAGGGCTTCGTACGCCGCGGATTCGCCGCGGCGGGCCCGTGCCACCAACGAGGCATCGCCTATATCGACGATTTCCTCTGCCACCTCACCCTACCGGTCCGGGCTCTTGCCGCGGTCTGATTAGAAGACATCCATCCACCCCAAAACGTTAGATGAACTCGGTGCCGCGAAAACACGCGGCAAGAAAAACACCATGTCGATTACTCCAATATGATCTCTACCCCGTGGAGTCCGTAAGCCGGCCCTCGGCGTTCGGATCTCATGAAGCGCTACCTACACACTAACCGTCCCAAAAGATCCTTTGCCGCTCCAAACGAAAATACGCACCAACCTGTCTTGCTGTTGTGAGCCGCTCGTGAGGTGTCGCTGGAGTCCGGTGGTTATCGAAGTGAACGCAACGTCGGGGATATGGGACGTGAAGGTGAACGATAGCTGCCGGATTTCAGCAATGCCGCACGATCTGCCCAGAATGAAAAATCCGCTGTTGCGGTTGGTAAAACAGTGTCTTGAAGATCTCTGGAGTGGAAGGGCCAATGTTATGAAAACTGTCGTCTGGGTTGCGGCCGTGATCGCGGTACTGCTGTGTCTCGCAACACCACTCTCGTCACAGGAACACCGGACGCGAACCATTCAGGGAGTCGTTCGCGACTCGACAAATGGCGAAACGCTTCCGTTTGCTTCCGTGGTGATTCCGGGTACCAACATGAGCACCAGTACCAATCGAGACGGTTTCTTCGCGTTGATTGGCGCACCCGCGGATTCGTTCACACTTCGTGCGGTATTTCTGGGATACCGAGCTACCGAATTCGTCGTTTCACCGGACGCTGCGCAGGACTTGTTGACCGTGAACATGGCACCGGTGGTCTTCGAGCTGACGGGCATCACGGTTGTAGCCGAAGAAGCTCAGATGATGAGTACCGTGAGGGAGATCAGCAGAGTTACAGCATCTCCTGAGGTGATGGCGGTGCTGCCGAGCGTCGGGGAAGCTGACGTGTTCAGATCGCTACAACTGCTTCCCGGCATTAGTGGTACAAACGAGAGCTCGTCCGGACTCTACGTGCGCGGCGGAACGCCCGATCAAAACCTAGTGCTGCTCGACGGAATGACCGTATATCACGTCGATCACTTCTTCGGCTTTTTCAGCGCCTTCAATTCCGAGGCGATCAAGGACGTTCAGGTATACAAGAGCGGATTCCCTGCCCTGTACGGCGGGCGCGTGTCGAGTGTCGTGGACATGACGGGAAAGACCGGGGATCCGAACGAACCGCACCTCTCACTCGGGGCGAGCCTTCTGAGTGCCAACGCATCCGCACAGATCCCGCTATTCGGCAAGGGCTCGATTCTGCTGTCCGCCCGCCGCTCGTACACCGACGTCATGAGGACCGGGTTGTACTCGAGCATCTTCAACATGTTCAGGGAAGATACGACAGCAGCCGCGACCGCCGGTGGGATGGGTGGCATGGGTGGCATGGGGGGGATGCGCGGCGGGATGGGCGGCATGTTTGATAATGCAAACTATAGCACACATCAACCCGACTTCTATTTCTACGATCTGAACGGGAAGATCACATACCGCCCATCCACGCGTGACGTGTTGTCAATCAGTCTCTACAACGGTCAGGATTACCTCGACAACTCACAGCTACAGACCCGCACCCTCTCAACTCAGAACACGACCTTCAGCCGAGGGATAACGAACGACGTCACCGACCTGACCGACTGGGGAAACAAAGGAGTGAGCGGCAAGTGGGCACGCCAGTGGCACCCGCGGTTTTATTCGGATGCCCTCGTTGCGTACTCGGAGTACTTCAGCGACTACACACGGAACACGGCCGCGGAGACGATCGACGCCGATGCGGATACCCTACTCAATACCCGCAGCTTCGGCTCTGCGGAGGACAATCGCGTCACAGATCTGACCTTCCGATTAGACAATGAATGGCAGGCGCTGGCATCACACAAGATCGGGTTTGGGGGATGGGTCACCAAATCAAACGTGGATTACCTGTTCACACGAGACGACTCGCTCACCATACTGGATCGGCAGCAGGAGGCAGTTCGAGCAGCCGGTTACCTGCAAGACAAGTGGAACGTGTTCCCCTCACTGGAGCTGACATTCGGGGGGCGTTTCGCGTACTACGACATGACCGGAGAGACCTACCTCGAGCCCCGAGCTTCGGCGGCTTTGAGCCTTCCCGTAGGTCTCACGGTCAAAGGCGCCTACGGTCAATACCATCAATTCGTGAACCGGGTGGTAAACGAGAACGTGACGGAGGGATCACGAGATTTTTGGCTGCTCTCCGACGGTGACCTCGTGGATGTCACCAGCGCAAAACACTATGTGCTCGGCGCCAGCTTGGAGTTGGATGACTATCTGTTCGACGTCGAGGTTTACCGCAAGGATCTCGACGGTTTGTCGGAGTTCTCCATGCGGTACCAGCGCATGGGAAACCCGGACCCGATCAACCTCTTCTTCGAGGGGACCGGTGTGGCAGAAGGAATCGAGTTCCTTGCGCAGAAGAAGTACGGAACGTACACCGGTTGGGCCAGTTACACGCTTTCGCGTGTGGAACACACCTTTCCCGACCTGAACAACGGTGAGCCTTTCCCAGCCCTGCACGACCAGACCCACGAGTTCAAGATCGTGAACAGCATATCACTGGGGCGATTGAACTTTTCGGGAACTTGGGTTGCAGCAACGGGGCGGCCGTACACCGCACCGGAATCGGAATACACGATCACGCTGCTGGACGGTACCGAACAGAGCTACATCCACGTTGGGGAGTAGAACGGTTGGCGACTCCCGGCTTACCACCGGGCCGACGTCGCCGCGCACTACAGATTCGACCTCGGCAGGTGGACCGGAGACATAGGTCTTTCGGTCTTCAACCTGTACGATCGAACAAATGTCTGGTACCGCCAATTCGATCTATCCGAAACGCCTATCCTGATAAGTGACATGAACTTCTTGGGAATTACTCCGGCGATCTCAGTACGCTTCGAGTTCTGACGGGAGCGCAACGAAATCATGAAAAGACAATATCTCTCAACAATCCTCGGCGCGGTGCTCGTCGCCGGTTGCGACAGCGCATCCACCGAACCCGAGCAAGCCGATCTGGTGGTGGTGGAGGCGTTTCTCTTCGCCGGCGAGCCGATCGACGACATACATCTGACTGAAACCGTAGCCTTGTCCGACACGGTTGAAGCGCCGCCGATCAACGACGCATCGGTGGTGCTGTACAAGAACGGCATCTCGTACACGCTCGTTTCGACCGGAGATTCCGGCTACTACGCATACCCGGGCGACGACCTTTCCATCGAGGTTGGAGACACAATCGGGATCGAGATCTCTTACCTCAACTCAGTCGCTACAGGTGAGACTGTAGTACCGGACGCACCAATAGGCGTCGGAATCGACCGGGACACCCTCTTTGTGCCGGAGTTTGGTTTCGGAGGGGGCGGACCACCGGGGGGAGGCTTCAACCGTGAAGACTCTCAACTTGCCGCATCGTGGGACAATCCGGACCAACTGCTCCATTACGTCGTGATCGAGTCGTTGGAGGATAGCGCAGAGACGATCATCCCGGAGGATCTCCCACGGATGCGAAGCAGGTTTCGACTCGTCGCCCCACCCACAACAAATGACTACCACTTCATCAACATGATGGAGTTGGAGACACTCGGTTTACACGTGGCCAAGGTTTATCGCGTCAACGAGGAGTACGCACAGCTTTATGAGAACCGTACACAGGATTCGCGGGACCTAAACGAGCCGCCGTCGAATATCAGTGGTGGGCTCGGAGTGCTGAGCGCATTCAACAGCGACAGTGTGTTGTTCGTGGTGGTCCGGGAAGAGAGCAGCTGAGTCCTGTGTTCTTCAGGGTCAGCGTGAAATGTCCTGAATACGTACTAGATCATAGGGGAGTGCACGCCGTGTCGAGCCAGGCGTATATGGCGGGATAACGTGTTTCGTCAAGGAGAGAGAGCAATTCGGCATTCCAAGATCCTCGATCAGGCCATCCTCTGGCTCTGCCTCGCGGCCTTGATTGTCTTGCCGAACGCCGCACGCGCCCAGGTGGGCCTCACGACCGACATCATCACGGGTGTCGTGTTGGATGCCACCGGGAACCCTCTCGCCAATGTCGTGATCGAGGCTATGTCTCTCGAGACCGAGATCACGAGATCTACCCGCACTGACGATCGTGGGCGTTGGACGATTCTGTTTCCCGACGGTGGCGGACAGTATCAGATGACGGCGCGAATGATAGGCATGTCGCCGATTCAGGCTACCCTGGCACGCTTCGGAGACGAAGACCGAATCGTCTGGGACATACACATGGCCCAGCAGGCCTACGTGATGGACGAGGTCGTTGTGGAGGGTGCTATCCAGCCGGTCAGGGTACGCGAGCAGCGCCAGCCAGGAGCGATGGAACGTAACCTCACACCCAACCAAATCGCCAATCTTCCAATCGATGCAGCCGACCTCAACGTTCTCGCGACCCTGGTACCCGGTGTGGTGCTTTTCGACGCGACGGACACTACCGATTTTGCGTTTTCCGTTGCCGGTCAACGCCCAGACGCCAATGCCTTAACGCTAGACGGAATGATGATCGGATCGGGCGAGGTCCCGCAGGAGGGAGTCCGCAATACGCGCGTTATCTCCAGTACGTATGACGTATCCCGCGGGGGGTTCAGCGGCGGGATGGTGGCCTCGACCACCCGCAGCGGCAGCAACAACGTGCAGGGATCCGTGCGCTACAACCTGAGTGACGACGCACTTGCCTTCCAGACCGGGGAGTCTTCTGCATTTACCTCCGCATACACACAGCATCAGGTGAGCGCAGGGGTTGGCGGACCGCTGGTTCCGAACAGGCTGTTTGCATATCTGTCCGGTTCGGCGAGGCTGCGGGACGATCCTTCGGCTACGTTGACGTCCGCGACGACCACAGATCTCGACCGTCTCGGTATAGCTCAGGATTCGATAGACCGGTTCATCGAAGTGGTAGACGCTATCGGAGCCGCCCCCGACTTCACACGCAGCGACGAAAATCGGTCGAACGACAATCTCTCGGCAATGCTGCGGCTCGATTACCTCGTGTCCAGCAACCACACACTCACGATGCGGGGGGATTGGCGCGGTTCGAATCAGGAACCAACCCGCGTTTCGTCAACGAGTCTGCCCGAAACCGGCGGAGCAAACGAGAGTGGTGGCGGGGGATTCTTGGCCAGTCTCTCTTCACGTCTGGGTGTGCAGCTGGTCAACGAGATGCGATTCTCGTACTCCGAGTCGGACAGAACGAGCGATCCCTACCTGCTATTGCCCAGTGGGCGAGTTCAGATCGTCTCTTTTCTGGAGGACGGCTCGATCGGCGTGAGAAACGTATCCTTCGGCGGCAACACCAGCATGCCGACGCACTCCACCAACAAGTCGTTGCAGTTCGCAGATGAACTTTCGTGGATGCCCGGAAGAGCCAGTCATCGGTTCAAGCTTGGCGGTTCTTACATGCAGCAGCAGTCCACAAGCGACATGGGCCGAAACATACTCGGCACCTTCAATTACAACTCATTAGCCGACCTGGAAGCCGGCGTTCCGGCTTCCTTCCGACGGACCGTGGTCTCCGATGAGCGCGTCAGCAACGCAACCGACATTGCTTTCTACGCAGGTGACGTGTGGCGCCCATCTCATGGACTCCAGCTCAGTTATGGTTTGAGGCTGGAAGGATCGTCATTCAGCAATCCTCCGGAGTACAATCCGGCGCTCGATTCGTCGCTCGGTGTGCGTACGGACCAGCTACCCGCGGAGTGGGATTTGAGCCCCAGGGCAGGCTTCAGTTGGACCATTGGGGGGCAGAGCTTTTTGACCGCTCCCGATTTGATTGTCAGAGGCGGAATCGGTAGGTTCCGCAGCCAGATCCCGGGGTCGCTGGTGGCGCAGGCGCACACTGCGACCGGCCTTTCAACGTCGGAGGCGGAACTCTACTGTGTCGGTACCGCGGTGCCGACGCCCGATTGGTACGATTTCAGCTCCGACGCCTCTACCATACCGACCACATGTTTCGGCGCCAGTACGGCACTCGAGACGGGCGCACCGAGCGCAGCCGTTTTCGCAGGCGATTTCGGCGCGCCGAAGACCTGGAGGGCGTCACTCGGGTTCCAGCGCAACCTGACGCCGTTGTTCAGCCTTTCTGTGAACGCAAGCTACGCGCGGGGCGTGAGCCAATACGGATTCCGGGATCTGAACTTCGACGCGAGCAACACGTACACGCTCCCGACCGAAAACGGACGAACGATCTTTGTTGATCCAGCTCAGATCGTGCCGGAAACCGGTGCGCTGAACTACACCGACTCGCGCATCGACCCTGCTTTCGCGCAGGTGCTGGAGGTCAATTCCGACCTCGAATCCGACACCAAACAGCTTCAGGCATCGCTGAGCGGAATCACGCGGTCAGGGATTTTGCTTCAGACCTCATACACCTGGTCGCGCGTGCGCGATCAGTCATCGCTTGCGCTCTTTGGCGGCAGGGGTGGCATGAGGATGGGCGGCGGGGGTACAAGGGGGGGGCTGGGCGGAACCAACACAGCGGGCAACCCCAACATCCTCGAATGGGGCCGCAGCAGCTACGAGCGCCAGCATTCGTTCCTCGCGACAATCAACTACCCATTCGGCACATCGGTTGAGCTGACGGCAATTGGCCGGTTGAGTTCCGGGACCCCGTACACTCCTATGGTTGGAAGCGATATCAACGGCGACGGCGCCATCAACGATCGCGCTTTCGTGTTCGACCCGGTGACCGTTTCCTCAGTCACGCTCGCAAACAGCATGGAACAGCTTCTGGCGACAACGTCGGGTAGCGCGCGGAGCTGCTTGGAGAGCCAGTTCGGGCAGATCGCTAAGCGAAACAGTTGTGCGGGGCCGTGGGAGGGTTCGCTCGACCTCCAGCTCAACGTACGGCCCAACATCTTCGGCCTGAGTCGCAGGCTTTCGATTTCAGTGACGACTCAGAACATGCTCCGGGGTATCGACGAACTCGTCCACGGTGCAGATGGGGCACATGGGTGGGGCCTTGGGGCCAGGCCGGACCAGACGCTTCTGTACGTCACCGGCTTCGATCAGGCCACCAATAGCTTCGAGTACACCGTGAACGAACGGTTCGGCGCCACGAACGCGCGAGGTATGGCCATGCGCCAGCCGTTCCAGCTTGGCATCCAGATGAGGTTGACGATTGGCCCCGACCGCGGCCAGATGGCGCTCGACAGGATGCGCGGTGCCGGTGGCGGGCGAATGGGTGGAATGGGAGGGATGGGAGGGATGGGCGGGATGCCACCAGGTGGCGGCAGGCCTGGCGGAATGCGCGGAATGTTGGGCGAAATGGGTACACCTGAAGAGTTTTTGGAGCGGTTTTTGTCATTACTCCCTAATCCACCATCGGAGGTGCTTGTTTTGGCGGATTCGCTAAAACTGGGACTGACCGAAGAGCAGCTGGCAGCAATCACCGAAACTAGTGACACACTCATCGCACTGCACGAACGGACTGCCAACGACCTCCGCACCGAGCTGACGGGGCAGGACGCGAGCGGAGATCCGCGGGCGATGATGACCTTGATAAGGCCTTCAATGCAGGAAGCAAACGAAAATGTGCGACGCGGCATAGATGCCTTGAAGGAAATCCTCACCGACGAGCAATGGGGCAAACTGCCGGAAGAGGTGCGCGAACCGCGAGGTGCTTTCGGTGGAGGAACACGGCGCCGACCCTGATTGCGGTGTGTGTCTGCCGCTTTCCCAACGTCGGGCACACCAAAAGCGTATTGTAGGTTACAGGAGGGACTCTGACTCGGTCCGCATGGTCGGTTACGTTTAGGATCCGCACTATCGCAGGACTAGAGTATACGTTCGGGGCACAGAAGTCCAAGCGAACAAGTTGAGAGAATAGATGAAGCGAAGAAGCAATCAGAATGTCGCCGCCTTTGCCGTTGTTGCGGCAGTTGTTTTCAGTGCTGCGTGTAACAGCACCGAACCTGAATCTGAAGAAGTGTACCGCCTGGTTCCACTATCCACGCGCGATATCACGGTGCAGGTGGAGGCGGCGGGCTCGGTGGAGCCGGTCACGACCGTGGAGGTCCGGTCGAAAGCCTCAGGCGAAATCTTCGAGATGTATGTCGAAATCGGTGACGAGGTTCGCGTGGGTGAGATGCTGTTGAAGGTGGACCCACGCGTGCCGGAGGCATCACTCAGACAGGCAATTGCCGATTCCGTTCTTGCCCAGGCCCAATTGGAGACTGCGGAGTCCCAATTGCGAAGGGTAGAGGGACTGCACGAGACGCAGTCTGTGACGGAGGTCGACTACGAGGACGCGCGTCTGGCGGTAGCGAGCGCTCGCGCATCGGTTGTCGGCGCAGAACAGTCCGTCGAGAATGCTCGCATCTCGGCGGAAAACACTGATGTGAGAGCACCAATTACCGGCGTGGTTATCGACAAGCGTGTCGAGGAAGGGTCTGTCATAACCTCCGCGACAGGAGCGAGTTCCGGGTCGGTTCTTCTCACAATGGCGAATCTGGACACCGTGCAAGTTCGGTCTCTAGTTGACGAAACCGACATCGGGCGCATTGAGCCGGGATTGCAGGTGACGATCACGGTTGACGCATACCCCAACAGCCCGTTCCGTGGGCGCGTCTACAAGATCGAGCCGCAGGCTGAGGTTACTTCCAACGTGACCATGTTCCCGGTGCTGGTCCGTATTCCCAACGAGGACGGATTGCTCCGCCCGGGCATGAACGGTGAAGTCGACATCTCGATAGGAAGGCGCCGGGGCGTCGTAGCAGTTCCCAATAACGCTCTCCGCACGTTTCGCGACTTCACATCTGCGGCAGCGGTGCTAGGGCTCGATCCACAGGCGGCACGGCAGCAACTCATGGAGACGCGGCCCGAGGGACTGATTCGCGGGCTTAGGGGGGACAGTGGTGCTGCTCCAGTTGCCAGGACCGCGTCAGCCGGCGACTCAGCTAGGCCTGGAATGGGAATGGGTATGGGCTTGAGAAACATGGAACTCCCTGATGGCGTAACCGAGGAGCAAGTCCGCACCATAATGAGGCAGCGCAGGGAAGAAGGAGAGGAATCCCTCACCGCCGAGCAGCGCTCGCTGCTCGATCGGTTGGGTTTTGGGCAGCGCCCGCCCGGCGGGATGGGTGGACCGGAGGTGTCAAGCTCCAACGATCCACTCGCTGCTGTTTTCATTGTTTTTGTGGCGCGCGACAGTGTGCCGGCGCCCGCGTGGATACGCACAGGACTTACCGATGAGAGCTACTCCGAGGTTCTCGAGGGATTGACCGCAGCGGACACCGTTTACGTGCTCCCGAGCCTGGCTCCTGCGAGTGAAGACAATTTCGGACCGGGTATGGGACGGGGACGCGGTATGGGCCCGCCACCGGGAGGACCGCGCCGCTAACAGTCATCCCGCCAGTTTCACTGGCGGGCTCGTTCCCCGTAAGCTTCTGCGGCAAAACCCTCCATGATACCGGCGGGCGGCCTGCCTATGCCCAAGGCAGCCCCCATATATCGCATACCTTTGTCGATGTGATTGAAAAAGGCTTTGTAGCCCTCACACAAGTAGTTCAGACCGGGCTCCCCGTCGGGAGTGGTCAGGATCCGGTTCTTCGGGCAACCGCCGTTGCAGACAAAACGAACTTCGCAGTCTTTGCAGTACTTAGGCAGAGATGCAGCCTTTGACATGCCAAACACACTCTGCGCCTGTGAGCCCGCCAGCTCAGTGAGCGGTGTCTCCATCACGTTGCCGAGCAGCTTGCTCGGCTCCACATAGTGATCGCAGGAATAGAGGTCACCGTTGTGCTCTAGTGCCATAGCTGTGCCACAAGTCTCCTCGAACAGGCACAAGCCCGAGCGCTGTCCAGTCCATGCCGCCAAGGACACGTCGAAGATCTGCACGAACACCTTGGCCACATCCCGCATAACCCACTCGTTGAAGATCGCCTTCAGGAACTCACCGTACTGCATCGCGCCGACCGACCGGTCTGTGACCTCTGTTCCCTCCTGATAGCCCGTCTCGTTATCGAGCTGCACGATCGGTATGAACTGCACGAACTGCGCACCGATCTCGTCGCGAATGAACCTGTACACGTCTAGCGGATAGTCACCGTTGGCAGCATGAACCGTGGTTAGAACGTTGAAATTCACCTGGTGTTTCTTCAGCAACTCGACGCCGGCCATCACGTCACCGTGCGTCCCGTGTCCGCCTTTGTCGGTGCGGTAGAAATCGTGCAAATGCTCGGGGCCATCCACACTTATCCCTACGAGGAATCCGTTCTCTCGGAAGAATCGACACCAGTCGTCGTCGAGGAAGACGCCGTTGGTCTGGATCGTATTCAAGATGCGAACCCGGTCCCGTGCATTTTCCTGCTGGTATCGAACCGCGCGCTCGAAGAACTCCAAGCCCATGAGCAGCGGTTCACCACCCTGCCATCCGAATGTGATTTCAGGGACGTTTTGTGACTGTATGTATTCCCGCGTGAACTGCTCGAGTACCTCATCACTCATGCGGAAGTCTGAATCGGGGTACAACTTCTCCTTGGACAGGTAGTAACAATAGGAACAGTCGAGATTGCAGATCGGGCCGCGAGGCTTGATCATGACGTGGAAGAACGACGGGATTGCCATGGTGTTACTATGGTGAAGATTATGCATTGACGCCAGTGAGGAACACCGATATGCCTAACCAATTCGACCGCCGCGCCTTCCTGAAATCCCTCGGAGCAGGCATCACTGCCACTGCGCTAGTGGGTACGACCGGTTGTGCGCGCGAGCTATCCCAGCGCCCACCGAACTTTGTCTTTTTCCTGATCGACGACCTAGGGTGGGTCGATACCGGTGTCTACGGCAGCACGTTCTACGAGACACCCAACATCGACAGACTTGCCAGCGAAGGGATGCGGTTCACGGACGCATACGCGGCGAGTCCGGTGTGCTCACCCACGCGCGCCAGCATAATGACGGGCAAACACCCCGCGCGGCTCAATATCACAGACTGGATCGGCGGCAGTCAGCGGGGCGAGCTTCTGCCGGCCGAATACGAGCATCAACTGGCGTTTGAGGAAGTCACGATTGCAGAGGTTCTAAAGGAGGCCGGCTATTCCACCGGGTACTTCGGCAAATGGCATCTGGGTGACACGCCGTTTTTGCCGGATTCGCAGGGATTCGATTTGAACGTGGGTGGCACAGCTGCCGGTCAGCCTGCTTCGTACTTCTATCCCTATAAGGCCGAGCACGGCAGAAGCGATTTCTGGGACGTGCCGCACCTGGAGGATGGACGAGACGGAGAGTACCTCACCGACAGGCTCACCGATGAGGCGATCGGTTTCTTGGAGGCACAGGGCGACTCACCGTTCTTGTTGTACCTGTCACATTACGCGGTTCACACTCCGATCCAGTCGAAAGGCGATCTCACCGAGAAGTACCGCGAGAAGGCAGAGTCACTCCCCGAACCGGATGGCCCCGACTTCATCTCCGAGCACGACCGCGCGTTCGTGAAGCAACATCAGGATCACGCGGCCTACGCTGGCATGGTGCAGAGTGTGGACGAGAGTATCGGCCGGGTGCTCGAGACGATTGAAAACCTCGGCCTCACGGACAACACGATCGTGATCTTCATGTCGGACAACGGTGGTTTAACCACAATCGCCAACAG
>Ga0180431_10004391_pt1 | contig 17661 bp, 24 predicted proteins | sample SS_ome_11_FD_132459 | JGI IMG/M metagenome (GOLD analysis project Ga0180431, IMG submission 132459) | Hypersaline lake sediment archaeal communities from the Salton Sea, California, USA - SS_1_MS_1 metaG | ecosystem: Environmental > Aquatic > Non-marine Saline and Alkaline > Hypersaline >... | reverse complement strand
ATCTATTATTACAAGTCCTGTTCTTTTGACTTTTTTAATTATATATTCAATAAACTCTATTCTTGTTCTGAATCCTAGAGTTCGTAGGCCATAAGTATAATAACAATATTTGCTATCATCTACATTAGCCATATCAAGTGCACGTTTAAATACACGCTGAGCGTGCCATTTACCTTGCTCTGTATCAAAATGTATTAAACATCTGCCATCTCTATGACCTTTGATATTTCCTGCAAAGTTATTTCTGCCACTTAAATATGCACTTGCTAACAAAGATATAAAAAAAGTTTTCTTTGTCTTGGGTGGTGCTTGAACAAATGAAAAATTGCCATAAGTACCTATAGGAATAGGGAGTAATTGGTCACCTTTACTAGACTTAATCAGTTTTTCGCCTAGTGATAATGCGACAGGTGGATAATCCATTTGTTCTGATGTTTGGATTAAACACTCTTGCTCAATAAGTTCGAATTTGGATAATTGGTTAAATAAGTTGCTGTTGTTTGTCATTGATTAAATATAAAAAAAAAGAGGAACAAGATACCTTATTCCCCTTAATTTTAAAAAAACTAACTTAAATTAAAAAGGTAAGTCATCGGATTTTTCAGAAGTTTCCACAACTGCTTCTTCTGTCTGTTCTTTTTCAGCTAGTTGTATATTTCCATCTGTCCAGATAACTCGACCATTTCCAAGATAATTTCTTGGCTTTTTTGCTTCTCGCTCTTCTTGTGTTTGTGAATCAAAAAAAGCGACATTATTTCCATAACGGCTTTCATCTGCTACTGACAAAGTCAAGTTATAATAAACTGCTCCATCTTTACCTTTTACAAATTTTTCTTTAGGTAATTTGTCAACCCTAATGTTTGCTGTAATAAGTGTACTCATAATTATTCTTTAATTGTTTTAATTTTCTGTTTAAAGTCCTCCGACTCATCTTCGCCGAATACCCCTAAAGCATAAAATCCTGTTAGCTTTAAAACTATTCTTGAAAATGCTCTTTTTTCTGCCATCTCGGCTACATACCAAGTATTTGTATTTCCATCTTTATAGTTAGCACCTTTTAAAGCAGACCCAAATGTTTCCATTTTTCTGTCATTTAATTCTCCAAAAGCTTGTATAACTGCAAAATTAGGTTCGTTTACAATACTCTTATATTTTATCAATATATTTTCTTGTGCTTCGATTTTCTCAATACCTGTTCTAGTAATAATAACATAGTGTTGATGTTTAAATACATCATCCTTTGTTAGATTGTACTTTTTGTACAATTCACTTAATTTGTCTCTATTCATAATATGCTTGTTGATTTATTTCAAGTTGTGCTTTTAAACACTCAATATCGCCATTTAGTTTGTCGATATGTTTTTCCATAGCTTCGACTCTTTGTTGTAGGTATGGCACTAATAAATTGTTATAATTGTGTCTCATACTTCTTTTTTAAGTTGTCAAATGCTAGTTGTCTTAGTTCCAATTTTTGATGGGCTTTTCTAACTTCCTCTTTGGCATAGTTTAATTCCCATTCTGCTTGGTCTAGTAATTCTTGGTAATTTAGTTCTGTGTTCATAATACTTTGTTTTAAATTATGTATAAATATAAACAAAAAATTTAATAAAGTATAAAAAAAAGGCAAAAAAAAAGGATTAACCGAAATTAACCCCCTTTCTTACAAAGACAAAATGAACAGAACTATCACAAATATATAATTATTTTAATGTATTTGTCAAGTCTTTATAATGAATTATCAACAGTTCTAGGTCTTTTGTTGATAACTTTGTAAGATTTTTCGCTTTTATATGTAGTCCTTCGGCTGTACCCTCTCCGTATTTAGCATCTAGCTTTTGTCCAAATATAAATTGTTCTCCGTATCTAAATACATTACAAGCACTACATTGTACTTGACAATTTATTTCATCCCATCTAGTTGCATAATGTTTTCGTGATTGAAAGTGACCACATTGTAGTTTTTTCCAATGGTCTTTTTTGCCACAAGTAAAGCATTCTGCGATTTCGTTTTTAGCCAATCGCCTACGTATATATTCACTAAATACTTTATCAAGTAATTTAACAACTTGACTTCTTGTTTTTTTTTTAGGCATTACTTGTCTATAAAGTGAAGAAATTTACTACCCATTTCATAATCTAGTTTTTGAATAGCTCTATAAATGTATCTGCTATTTCTTCTGACTTGTAATTTTTCTGACTTAGTTGAGTCTGTACCTAAGTTAGTATATTGTATAGCATCTATTTCTAGTAACCTATCAATTTTTTCTCTAACATTAATACTTTTATAGTTTAATATTTTATCAATTAAATCATCTGTATATTTTTTCATAATATATATTTTAAATAAAATTAAAATTATTTTAAAAAGAAAAAAGAAAAAAAGAGTAAAAAAAGAAAAAAGAAAAAAATCCCCCCCTAGAAAAAAACAAAATCCAATTACCTGAACCAATAGGAGTGGTTACCTAAAGTTTAGCAACTTATACAGATTTGCGACTGTCTTAGCTAATATAATCAAATTTTTTATCTGCCTTGCCCTCTATATGGTTTTTTGTATTGCTTAGAGGTTTTTAATCTTGACTTGTTCTTGCTGTGTGGATGTGATTTCTTCTTAGGTTTTAGATATTTAAAACTAACAACTTTTGCCATTATTTTTTTATTTTTTCAAAACTACGACCACCAAAATAAGCTGATATGACTGTAATTAAAACAAGTTGTAATAAGTCAACCCAATTAGATTTCACTTCAAACTGAATTACACCTGCATCTATAAATACAAGTAAAACAGTTGACACTACAAGAAAAATTAAAACTAAAGGTCTGACATTTTTACTTAGCCAAGAATCAGATTTTGTATCTGCTAACCACCTTTCGGTAATATTCTTTTGCATATCTGCTTCGGCATTAATAAATATCTCTGTCATTTCTTTTTCAAATCTAGCTTTTTCCTCTTTGCTAAATGTGTGTTTATCAATAATACCTGATATTTTTTCTGCTACACCTCCACCTGCAGCACCAAAAAGTTTTGCCAATATTTTTTTCATTTCTTTCTATATGTTTGATAACAGATTGCCAATGCTTCATCTTTAGGATGATATTTCATAAGTTGCGGTACACAACGAATCATAAAATCCTTTTGTTTCTCTCCTTTTTGTGGTTTAGGTATTGGCATTTAATAAAATAATTTAATATGTAATACAATAAAAATTATATAAAAATTGATTTCTAAAAAATCATTTTCACTATTCTTAGGGTGTACACCGAAGCCTAAAATACAACTAAAACCATCAACACTTCTGTCGATTATAGCAACCTCGTACCCTTTCATTACTTAATCACGTGATAATACACTGAACTACCTTTGTATTTGGCTCTTAGTATTCTGTTTCTGTTTGCTTTTTTACTAACATACGAAACGTGAATCCATTTTGGCTCATCATCAGAACCAAACTCCCAAATTAACTGGTCAAAGTCAAGATTATCTTTTATGTAATTAAATAAATCTGCATTTGTTTTTTCTCCCATTGTAGACAAGTCTATTGCTTGTCCTTTAGTGTGCTGACTAGTTCTGCTTGATTTAATTGCTTCACATAAATCTGCACTTCTGTAAAAACTATTTATACGGATTGGGTGTTCAGCCCATTCTCTTAATGGTTGAAAAACTTTTTCTGCTGTAACCTGCATTGTTTTAATGTGGCTTTCAGTAGGCACATTTTTAATTTTCAGCTTACTAGCAGTTTGTGAGTATGTAGCTTCCTTGAAACTTATATGCTCACTTATGTTTTCTGTTTTTTTCATACATTAATATCCATTTGTGTATTGTATAGCCAATCGAAACTAGCACCAACACTATTTTCAATACAAGGTCAATATCAGTAAAACTTATTCCAAAGGTCGTGATATTCAGACCATATATTTTTAAATCAGTTAAGTTCATTTCATATTTGTTGTTACTCGGTTTCATCTTTAATTTCCGTGTAACTGCCATCCTTTAGGTCAATATTTACCTTACCATATTTTTCTTCCAATTCTTTTTTCTTTGCTTCTTGCTGACTGATAATATCTGCCCATACGTGCAATAAACTATGGCGTTGTGTATCTAATAAACCTAGGTCGTGCAGTATAGCACTTTTCTTTTGTTCTTGTTCTTGTAATTCTTTGAGTTCTTCTTTAGTTATTTTACTCATTTTTAAAAATTTAATTAATAATTACAAATGTACTTATTTTCTTTTAAGTTCCTCAATTTCAGCTTTTAGTTCTTGAATTGACTTTACAAGCAATGGTACAATTTTAGAATAATCAACTCCTTGATAGTCATCTCTAGTACCCATTACTGCTTCTTCAATTACATTATTATCTTCATCTAAAACAGCAGGAGTAACTTCATATTCTTCTGTTGCATCTTTTTCTCCACCTACTGCATCTGGTAAAACTGATTGTAATTCGTGTGCTATAACACCATAACTTCTACTGCCATCTGATTTCCATTTAAAATCATAAACAGGAATTTGTAAAATTTTATCAAGTCCATTAAAGTCTTGTAAATCTTCTTTTAATCTATAATCAGAAGTTGTATTATAAGCTACAGCATTTGTGTTAAATTGAATACTACCTATTTCTGTTCCACTAAGTCTAAAATAAATCTTTTTGCCAGTTGTACTTGTATCGTAAACACCAAAATCACTAGTTGAATATGTATAAATTTTACCATCAGGATTAATAGCAATACCAGGGTCGGCATCTACATCAGGTCTTGTGCTAATTGTACCTATACATAAATTTTTATCTGATGTTAGCCTCATTGCAAATGCTTCACTTGCATTAGAACCAGATGTATAAAAATCTAAAGCACCATTAAAAGTTGTAGTTGTAGTTCCATTACCTGTTGTACAAACTGCTCTAATACTTGCAGCATTTCTTGCTCCAATTCCAGATGTATCAAAACCATAAAAATCTATTCTACCGTGTATATCTCCAACACCCCAACCTGTTTTTGCACCACTAAATAATTGTAGTGTAGTAGAATTAAAAGCATTACTTGAACCTGTACTACCATCTACAATTTGTATTGCAGACATAGGGAAATTTAGTGTACTGTCTTTAAACATTAAAGAACCTCCACTATTGTTTACAATTTCATAATCTGTTCCACTATCAGCATTTAAAAATAGTTCTGGAGATGCACTACTTATGCTTAATTGTCCATTTACTTGTGTATTTTCATTTAAAGTAACTAATGAACTTGTAATATTCATCGAATTTACAGAACTTCCATTTGCTCTAAATTGCCATTCTCCAGTAGTATTCGATAGTGTAACATTTCCACCTGTACTACCACTTATAGCAACAGTAGCATTAGACATATTCCATTCTTGACTTCCGTTTTTATTTAATCTGAAAGTTTCAACTGAACCATCTGATTGGAAAACTAAAGCTGAATCGTTTGACCCATAAGATTTTGCAAATATTTCATAATCAGAATTTGTACTGTTTGTATTACATCTAAATAACATACCGATTTCTGCACCTACTGTAGTATCGTTATTATCTAGTATTAAAGCAATATTTTCTCCACTTGCACTATCCCTTGAAATATGTAATGGTACTAAAGGTACATCTTCGTTTATACCTAGATAACCTTGTTTAGTTAAGAACATATTTGTTGTAGTAACACCACCTGTTTTGTTTTGGAATTTTATACCCTCATCATTACCATTAGCTAATGACCTAATATTTAAGTTGTTATTCATTTTACCCTCTAAAGTAAATCCTGTATCATCGTATAATTTACCTAATTGAGTAGAACCGTCATCTGTTGTAAATTTTAATTGATAACTTGAACCTACGAATTTTCCTAAAGTATCTCCTATTTGAAATCTTGTTGTACCATCGCCTGTTCTAAATAATATTTCATCGGCAGAATTAATAACTATATTTTCATTTGTTGAACTTTCAATTACTAAATTATTATCTGCATCATCTCCGATAAAATGAGAGTCTCCAAAAGTAATATCTCCTGCAAAAGTTGCGTTTCCACCATCTAAAGCTAATAATGGAGTACCTGCAATAGCATCTTCATAAAATCTAAACCTAGGTGCTAAAAACCTTAAATCTCCATTTCCTGTACCACCACTTATTTGATAAGATGAATTAGGAATATTAAGTTTTGCTGTTGTACCACCCGCAGCATTTATAAAACTAAAAGTACCATCGTCAGTAAAATCTATTCTTGATTGATTGTCTCCGTTTTCATCTTGATATCTTACTTGTGATGAATGAGCACCTTTTAAATTTAAAATAGGAATACCCCCAATATGTGTAGTTTCTATATCAATTACAGGTAAAGATGATGAAGTAGTTAATTTTAAACTAGTACCTGAAACTTGTACTCCTGTGCTTGTTGTTTCAAACTTTTTAACATCATCATAATTTAATTCAATAGCTCCATCTGCAATAAATTTGGCTATTGTTTCTCCTGTATATTTTTCAATTCTTAAATCATTGCTTCTTATATTTAAACGACCTGAACCTGAATCATCAATATAGCTATTACTACCATCGTGATAGATTTTTAAATCTGCTGAATTTCCTAATTGTAAAACATTATTATCTCCTAAACTTACATTTCCTTCAAAATTAACATTACCAGATAAATCTTGATTAAAGGCATTAGCATTAGTACTTGGTCCAATATTTAATACACCATTTACATCTTTATAAATTCTATGAGAGGTTGCATTTGAACTTGTAATAGTAATACCATCGTTACTTGTGTCTCCTTTTTGCCTTACGTGCAATGTACCAGAACTTGAAACTCCTGTTCCACCATCAATAACAGCTTCTCCGTTTACTTCTAAATTAGCTAAATCTAAATCAGCTAGTGCATAGCCTGTTGCTGTCGAATCTACTGTTGTTGTAGGTTCTGTAGTTGTACCTTTAAATAGTTTAAATGTGTTTGTATCAGAAGCATCTGAATAAAGCCCTAAATATCTATTTGAGCCATCGTTGTAACGACCATAAAAACCAATATCAACTGAATTAGCTGCATTGTCTTTTGCTAAGCTGATTAATGGGTCCTCAACTGCTAGTGTTTGAGTGTTTACAGTTGTAGTTGTACCATTAACTGTTAGGTCTTGTGCTATTGTTAAGCTACCAGACAAATCAATATCTCCATCCGAAGCTATAATTACAGCATTAGTATCTAAACTTGCTGCATTACTTGTTCTTATATATAAAGATGAACCTATATTATTTTGGTCAATATTAGAATCTCCAGAAGCATTAAACCTTAAAGCATTTTCAGCTAATAAAGTGTTATTTGTACCTACTGTAATGTTTCCACTAACATCTGCATCTCCTGTTATAACTACACCTGATGGATTTGTTTCTAACTTTTTAGAATCATCGTAATATAATTCTACTGCTCCATTAGTATTAAATATAGCCTTTGTTTCTGTATTACTAGATGACTTAAATACTAGTTGGTCTGCATTGATGTTTAGGTTTCCTGTACCTGCATCTTTTATATATGAATCAGTACCCTCGTGATAAATTTGTAAATCAGAACCATCTCCAAAAATAGCTTTACTTGTATCTGTAAAAGTAATGTCATCGTTTGCACTTACAGCTATGTTAGTTCCACCTGTTGTATTTCCACCTGTTAAAACTTCTGCAAGTGTATCGTGTCCTTGAATAGCAGTATCTACATAGGCAGTTGTTGCTACTTTAGTTGAATTATCTCCGTCTGTTTGTGTAGTTGCTGTAACTCCATCTGCTAGTACAGAAGTTGCTGTTACATTTCCAGTCAAGTCTCCAGTCACATCTCCTGTTAAATCTCCTGTAAAACTTGTTGCTGTTACAGAATCAAGTGATACTAAGTCCGAATTGAGATTAAATGTTACAGTTTGATTTGCTGCAGCAGTAGTAATATTAGCACTACCATTAAAAACTAAATTTTGTGAATCTAAATCTACACTTCCACTACCTCCATCTGCAACAAAGTCTAAATCTTGTGCTGTAACTTGGCTATCTACATACGCTTTACTTGCTGCATCTGTATTTGCACTTGGTGTTTCTGGTATTGTAACTTGCCCTGCAAAACTACTTTGCCCTGTGCTTGTAACTTCTAATGTTCCTGTAGCATATAAATCTCCTGTAATATCAACACCTGTAGATTTTGTATTTAATTTTACGCTACCTGCACTATATAGTAAAACATTACCAGACTGGTTAGTCATTAACCATTTGTTTGATGAAGCATCTTGTAATATTAAATTACCTGTTGTAGTAATTTCTAAACTTCCTGTAGCATTTGTTAAATAACTATGTGAACCTGTATGATATATTTCTAAATCATTTCCAGTACCTAGTCTAATCTTTTCTGAATCTCCTACATCAAGTCCATCTGAAGTAATAACTCCTGTAATAGTAGGATTATCTACAATACCTACTTGTAATTGTTGGCCACTAGCCGAGGTTTCTATTTCGTTAGCTGTACCTACAATGGCAAAAGTTTGTGAATCTAAGTCAACAGAACCATTTCCACTATCTCCGCTAAAATCTAAGTCCTCTAGTGTAACCTGTGAAGCAACATAATCTACAATTGCAGCACTTGTAGGAATAGTTGTATCATTATCATTATTGGCAATGCCATCAGCTTCATCTACAAACTTAGTGATTGTAATATCTTCGCCTGTATCTTTTAGTGAGCCGAACTCTAAAATGCCTGTTGCTTTAAAATCTCCGGCAGTATTTATATATAAGCCAGATTGATTTCCAGAACCATCAGTCAGTTGTTTTAAACTTGCCGATATTGCTGCATTATCAATAGTCTTAATCAGACCAGGATAAGTATCAGAAATTTTTGTATTAAATAGACTTGCCATAATTTATCTTTTGTTTTTTATTCTCTTTTTTTTTCAAAAAGGTTTTTAATTTTTCTACATTTTTTTGTTTTGGTTTATACCTCATAACACCCAGCCATTAAAAGTTGAATCCTGCGATGGATAAATATCATCATTACTATTGCTTGTGTACTCTGGAAAATTAGATTGATTAAAATTCATATAATCAATAAACCTCCTTGTGTACCATTCCGCATTTGTTCTTGCTTTCTCTACAAGAAAATCAACTTCATTTTTAGAAACGCTTTCGCTAGTTTCTGATTGGTGCTTATAAATACCACCGTTCCTTATTTGATATGCAGCAAAAGGTATATAATCAACTTGTGACCACCATATTAACATCTGTACAATGTAGTCGTTTAGCAAGTTTTTATATTTAAGATTTGCTACATCATCAATATCTCCTGTTGTGATTAAATCACTAATCTTGTTATATAACTCTGTACCAAGATAATTTTGTATATGTATTTCTTGTGCCAACTTAATAAACTGAATGAATTTGTCAGTATCGACATTTCCATCCATTATGGAGTTTCTTACAAGGTCGGTTCTATTTATAAATAATGCTGTTGCCATTAGTATTTGTATTTTAAACTTCCGTGATTAGGTAAATCAAAAGTGGCTTGTTTAGCATCTTTACTTCCCCAAGGATTTCTTTGATACGTTTTAGGTATTTCGCCTGTTCTTCTGTAATTTTTTAAATTTTCGCTGACTTCTGCACCACTTTTTCTTCTGTACAAAATCTGCTTCCAAGCGTGTCTACAATAACAACCACCTTTATATTTAAACAAATCGTATGTCTTTTTTCCTGCAGGAGCAAAACCACCATTTACACCTGCTCTACTTGCCTTGTCAATATCTTCAATAGTATAAACAGTTCCTTTTCTAGACAATTCCATCATCTTTTCGCAAAAGTCTCTTGACTTGTATTTGCTTTTTCTTTTTCCGTCTTTGTCTTTTTGTATTGACTTAGCTTTTGATTTCTGATAATATTGGTATCTGATTTTATAGTTTTTAGAGTCTAGGTCACTATACGAGCTTCCGTTATTTTTAGAGTCAATAGGTTCTGATAATCCTACAAGTTTTTTAATCTTGCTTAATGTAGTTTCCTTATTAACTAAACTAGCAGATACCCATTCTTCATTAGAAATATTATCATCACAAACATCTCTTACATCAGTAATTTCCCAATCTTCATCAATAATTTCTCCACTTAAATGTTCGAGCATTAAATTACCTTGTTCCTCTAGTAACTCTGGTACATCAGAACTTAAATCCTCTTGTTTAATTCCTGTTTCTTCTTCTATTTGCTCATCATCTTGTATTTCACTATCAACCTCTGTAAATTCTAGTGGCTGTAACGTAATAAAATACAGATTTAAGCTAATGTTATTATATGCAAGTAGTTCATCAAAGGAATCAATTAAAAGTTCCTGAAATGGCCTTATAACAGTGTTATCCATTAACAAACTTGCTGTCTTAATCTCATCTGCATTATTACCTAATCCTGTTTGGTCTTTAATACCTAAAAGCATAGGCGATACAATACGGTGTGATACCATAATTTTTTTCATACTCTCATCAGATAAAAACTGATATTGATTATGTGCATCTGATAATTGTACAGGAGTTATTTCTGCTTGACTTTCTTTATTATCGTTAAAAGCAAGAATGAATTTACCTGCATTAGATGAGCCACTAAATTTCTCTGCAATCTTATGCTCTAACAATCTTCGCTCTTCTTGATTAGGTATTCCATTATTAAAGTTAATGAGCATTGACGGACTCAAACCATTCATTATGTTGTTAAGATGATAGTTGCTGATTTCTTCTTCGAGTTCAGCATATTGTAAACCACCTTGATAATCAACAGGACTGTAATAATAAAATCCTGCTTTGTATGGCTTTACATAATAGATTTCTATCGACTCCTTACTGTGACCAAAAGCTGGTATGCGTAATGGTTTTTCATTCGGTCTTATTTCTGCCCAATCTTTAAAATAGTAATATGCGGGTATTTCTCCATTCTCATTCGCTTTTTCTGCTCTTAATGTTTCAACAGGAAAATGCTCTAGTTTAGCGATTGTTTTTCTGTCTTTAGAGTAAATCACTTGAATAGCACATTGGCCCATAAGTTTTAAGTCATAACAAAGTTTTCTGACTGTGTCTTTTTTTAGCATAGAAACCATCTTTGCATACTCATCTGGTTTTCTATTTGCATCTGTAGCATTTATTCCTTTACCATAAATTTGCTGTGATATTCCGTTTATTGCAGCATTATTTGTCGGACTTCCATTATATCTGTCTATTAAATATTGGAAATAATTGTTGTCATCTCCATAGCCAACCCATTCTTGATTTGCTACCTCTTTAACATCAGGAGTCGTGTAGGTGCTTAGATTTACAAAGCTAATTTCTGACCTTGACTCTTTAGTGAATTGTCCTAAACTGTTTCGATTTCTTTTTTTCATATTACAATATAATCATTATTGTAGGAATCATTTGTTTTGTACTGCCCTTGATTAACATTATAGTACTGGTCAAAATCTTGATTTATATCTTGGTCAGTAACAAATATTTTATCTTTATATATGTCAATTATGTCTGTTGTATCTAAATTCCATACTTGCTCATAAGATTGCCATAAATTATAGTTTGTGTTCCAATAATTTGGGTCACTATATAAATCTAAATCGTAAAAATGCCCCTCTACAAGTACAGGATTAAATGCCTGTGATACCACTAAGTAATTTCCACTTGTGGTAGTTGATGTAATCTCATAATTTTTTGTAACATTTGTGCTATCATCCCTAATTGACAGAGTAAATTCTCCTGCATAAACTCTAGGAATAAATGTTAATGTTTGAGCACTCGCTGATGTGGTTAATAGTATCATTGTATATATAACGATAAAAAAAACTTAATTTGTAAAATAAAAAAAGCACCCTGATTAGAGTGCTTAATTTATAAAGAACAATTACTATGTAATTTTTAGTTCGGAGTAATTTGTGTTGCAGAAGCGGATATTACTCCAGCATCTACAAATGCAGGTGCTTTCTCTTCTTGTCCCTCTAGCACTAGAGTGAACCCATATAAATCCCCTGCTGCAGCTCCTGTTACAATAGTACCTCCTGTCACTTCACATCCATTTTCCAATCCACATAAATACTGATTTCCTAAGTAGTCCTCTACGACCATATGAGGTCTTCCTACTGCTAAAATCTGTAATTCTTGTTGTGTAGCATTATCAATGTATGGTAGTGTTAAATTAAGTGTTTGTGCATAAAAAGTTGTACCATTCTCTCTTGAACTTGTAATTGTAGTTTCAAGACTAGAATTTCCTTTTACATCATATTCAAACCAAGTAGGCGAACCTGCAAATGCAGAAATTGTTCCATCTGCATCAACTGTTACTGTACCTAATGTTCCATAATCAGCAAAATATACTTTCTTGACACCACCAAAACCAGTTTTACAAGGTAAACTTCTTCCTGTTGTTAAAGTATCGCAAGCCATATTTTTTTATTTATTTAAAAGTTAAAAAAAAGGGTAGAGTAGGTCAATTCCTATCCTACCCCTTTTATATTTATTATCTGTTATTACGGAGTTTTATAAAGTACAACTTCTGAACCGAAACCATACTGAACTCCACTTGTAAATCTCATAATGACTCTTACATTTTGAGACCCATCAAGGTCAGCCATATCCAATACTTTTACAAGGTTATGGTCATTTAAAAGACCAGTACCAAAGTAAAGATTTGATTTTTGTGCAGCTACCATTTGGTTGTCATCAAGACCAGGTGCCATAAAGATGTCAATTCCATCAAAAGTTAATGGGCTGTTCATATCATACCACATATTAACTCTATTCTCATATCCACCACCTTGTCCAGCTAGTGCTCTAACGTATGCTTTTGCTACATTCTTAGAAACATAGATTTTTAAATCATCTTTACCATAGATTGCGCTAGGAATAGCATCTACAACTTTTCCTAATTCAGTAATAGCGTTAGAAGCAGTAACAGTTGTTCCTACAACATCGTTTACATCTTGGTCAGCATCGAATAATGTTACAAAACCATCAAATTCTCCTGCGTTAGCAGCAGCACCATTCCAGATTGACTGCTCAGTTTTTTGAGCAACTTCTGCTGCAACGTGAGCAATTAAAAAGTCAGAGAATTTAGGTGGCATTTTTTCAAATGCAGAATAACCCATTTCTACTGCTTCCCAATCAGAAACAAAAGGTGTTTTACATAATTCTAAGTTCACTTGGAACTCTTCAGGTTGGATAATTCTCTCTGTTAGAGTAACATCTCCTGCGCTTGTAAAGTCACAAGAACCATCAACGATTAAGCCACTTGTAGCAACTTTTTTGATAACTTCCTTGTACTTAATGTTCGGTTTTACTTCAATACCACCTTTTTCGATAGTATCTCCACTTAACAACGCGGCAGCTATGTATTTTCCCGAAAACTGACCTGCGTATGTACTTGTAATTGATAAAGCCATTTTATTTATTTATTAATTATTAATTTTACTTAAAACTGTGTCCAATATTGATTTGGATTTTTTTCTTGAGAATTGCATATTTTCTACTTGACCAGATTTTGTTTCTGGGCTATGCTTAATAGGGTCAGAAGCTGGTTTTGATAATTCCTCTTTTAATTCATCGATTTCTTCATCTTTAGATAAATCTTCACTTTCCTCTACAACTTCTTCAACTTCCTCTGATGCTTCTAGGTCTTCTGTTTCATCAACAGACTCTCCTAGTCTTGCTTTTATATCAGCAATAGCATCCTCTAGGTTTTTAATTCTCTTTTCCATACCTGCCCAATCTTGAACATCAGCTTCTTTGCCGTCATCTTCCATTTCTTCTTCTTCTGACTCCTCTTTATAGTCATCTTTTTTCATTTCGGCAATAATACCTTCCTCTTTAACGAGCATAACTTCGCCTTGTTCCATATTGTATTCTCCAATAGGCATAGCGACTTTTTCATCTTCTGTTTTAATGAAGACCTCTTTACCTTGTTCAAACGACTCTGCTTCTACGACAGTTCCGTTTTCTAATTTTCTCTCCTCCAAATTTATTTGGATGTCGAGAAGCGTCTTGATTTTGTTTATCATTTCACTACTTTTCATAATTATTTATTTAACGGTTTTAAAATTTAATTTTGCATTTTTAACTTGTTGTTCTGCTTATAACACCAATTCCCTGTGCCCATAAACTGCCATCGCAACACTTACGAGAATATGTATTTGTATCTTTACAATAACAAGCTCGGCTGTCTCCTTTAGGACTAGTCCAACTCGGTGTTTCATTATTTTTTTTCATTTCTGATTGACTTTAATTTTCTTTGTGCCCAAGCAATACCTGTCGAACCACCCCATCCTAACCAAGCTACATATCCTCTGTCTTTCCAAGGTGTACTCTTAAACTCTGGATTTACTTTAGCATTTTTTCTATGTCTTTCAAAAGCTGCCATTCTAGCGATAGTTGCTTCTGATAAATTCTCTTTATTACATAATTGGTTTGCTCTAGCAAGACCTGTTCTAGTCATTCCTGCAACCTCATCTCTACCGTACTTGTCAATCCATCTTAAAACTTTACAAGCATTATTTTGTGCTGACTTAGGATAGTCATTATATGCTTTCTGTAGTTTTGTGTCGTTTATGTATTTTTTTAAAACTTTATTGATGAATGTTCTTGATAACATAAATAATTTTTTAATCATTATTTCTTTTTAGGTACACAATTAGGTACCCTTTTTCCATTTTTATTTTTAAAACCAATCATCTCGTAGCCATCCCAACAAGGGTCGTCATCATTTAGTTTATGTGACTCGCAAGGCATATACCAAACTTTACCCTCAAATTCGTGTTCGTGATAACCTCCACATCCAAAATCTTCTGACATTTTTTCTGCTACCTCTATTGTTGAATATGCAAGTCTGTTGCTTATAATAGCATAATTTTCATCTATAACTTTGTCTGCAAGCTTTACATCTTCTGTTAAGATATTTTTAATTTTGCTTAGTAATAAATCTGCTGATAAGTCTTCATCTTGTTGTTTAGGTTCTTCTGCTTTATCGGCAAAATAACCCTCTATGCTAAAACCTTTGACTTTGCCAGTTTTTACATACTCATTCCATACTTCATCATTATTTACCTTTACAGCACCCATCCAAGTACCTAGAGGTACATTCATTCCGTATTTAGCTGACTTGTCGTGTTTTTTATCCTCTACAATCCAAGACTCAACTAAGGTCAAGCCATTTAATTCGTGTTGGTGTTCTAATGTAGAGTTGTTTTGATTTCCTTTTTGTAGATATAACTGTGATGCTTTTTCTACTGTGTCTCTTGAAAAATATATGTAATAGTCTCCGTGTTCTTCATTATTCCTATAAATAGGTTTGTTAGGAATAAGAAGTGGACCCATCAAGATTTTTTTGTCTTTATTAACTTCGGCTAACTTGACCTCATCTGATTTTAAAGCAACAAAATCCTCCTCAATAGCTGGATTTTCTACAATAGATATTGCTTCAATACCTGCAAAATCTTGGTCTTCATCAAGTATTAATTCAACGATTTTCATAATTTTATAACGATTTAATTTTACAATTTTGTGTTTTATCCTAAACTAGCACTATCAATAATATTCCTTTCAAGACCTTGTGCTGTTGTAACTGCATTTGAAACTACATAAGCTTGTACAGGCTGTTGCTGTTGTTCGCCTATTGCAGATGCTAGTTGATTAATTCCTGAACCACTTACACCTGTAACTTCTGGTGGTGCACTTGCTTGAACTGATGGTGCTTCTATGCTAGGGGTTGCTCCACCTCCTGCACCTGCTGATGATGCAGCACTTTTTGTTGCCGATACTGCAGATTTCATAGCACTAACAATTCCAACTGCTGTTGCAGCAAAACTTAAAATAAAAGGAATATTAAATGGTGGAGGTGCTGCAGCTGCCGCCTTACTTGCTCCCTTAGCAACTTCTGTTCCACTTTCTGCCGCATTAACTGTAGCATTAGTGACTGCTTTTTTAGCAGTAGATATTTGTTCCTTAGCGTCTAAAATTAGTTGTTTAGCTAACAAGACTTGTTTAGCAAGTAAAAGTGCTTTACCCACTTTACTTTCCTCTCCTGCTAACATTACAGCATTGTCAAAAGTTTTTTCTCTTGTCGCTCTCCTCTCTGCTTCGATTTGTGCTTCTTGGTCTGCTTGTGCTTGTTTCTCTGCAAGTTCTTTGTCTATTAAAGCTTGTCTTCGTTCTTCATCTTGTGTATCATACTCTGCTTGTTTTTCTAATTTAGCTTGTCTTAATGCATCCTCTAATAATGTTCTTTGCTCATCATTAATTAATTCATTGTCTAATAACTTTTTGTAGTGTTCTTCAATTTTAACTAACTCTAATGCTCTTTTTTCATCTTCACTTATAGCTGTTGCATCTCGAACTTGGCTTTTAAAATCTGCTAATGCTTTCTCATTCTCTTGCTGTATTTTAATTGCTTCATCCTCTTGTCTTTGTTTTTCATCATTTACAGCTTTAACTGCTGCAGCTTCTTCTTGTTTAAAAGCTATTATTTGAGATGTAACCTCTTTTTGTTTTGTCAGTTTAGCAGTTTCTAGCTGTATTAACTGTGCTTGTAGTTCAGCTTCTTCTTCTAAATCCTCTTTTGTAGACTCTGATAGTGCATTTTCTTGTTGTTTAGCTTCAAGCCTTAATCTAGCATTTTCAATTTCTTTATTTGTTATGTCTTCCTCTAATTTCGCTGCTTCTTGTAAAAACTTTATCCTTTCTTCAACTGTAAATTTTTCTTTATTAATTGATTGCTCTAATAACTTTGCTCTGTCTCTGTCTGCTTTTGCTCTTTCAACTGTTAATTCTCTTTGCTGTTTATCAGCCTTTGCTCTCATTTCTGCAAGTTCCCCTGCAATCTTTATTTCTTTTCTTGTTTCTTCTCCAAAGTTTTTTATACCCTCTGTAACAGCATTAATTGACTCTCTTGCTTCATTAAAATTTCCTGTAACAAAAGATATTATAGCATTTCCAAAATTCCCTAAAATATCTGTAACATTACCGACAATAACACCTATTTGCGACATTAACTTAGCAAACTTGTTTTGTCCTTTTTCTGAATTTGTAAAAGCTGTTGCTACTGATGTAATTGCTATAACTAATGCTCCTATTCCTGTAGCTATTATTGCAGCTCTCATTAACTTAAAGCCTTTTGTAGCACCACCAATAGTTTGTGTCATACCTTGTATTTTAGATATGGCACCTCCTGTTTGACTATCTAGTATGCTAATAACACCACTATAATCGGCTGTATTTTCTGTTGCTTCTTTTAATTCATCATTTGCTCTTTGTCTGTCTTTTGTAACTGCTTTTAAACCTGCTTTTTCTTCATCAAGTCTTGCTTTTGTTTCCTTAATTTTATCATTTAGTGCTTTTCTTCTAGCTAATTCTTTACCAGATGTGTTGGCTAATTGCTTTTCGTATTTTCTTAAATCACCCTCAATTTCTTCAATTAAGTCCTCTTGTAACCTTAGTGACTCATTAAGTTCATCTAAATTAGCTTGTGCCTGTTTAGTTGATATTTTTAGATTATATTCTTTTGTTACAGCCATTTAATTTCTTTTTTAACTTGCTTATATGCAGATTTAAAGTTTTTAGGTAGTGCATACTTACCTTGTGCAATTCTGATATTTTCAGTTTCGCCTTTACATACCTGCAATAAATCAATTATATTTTTTAT
>Ga0180431_10004390_pt1 | contig 17664 bp, 15 predicted proteins | sample SS_ome_11_FD_132459 | JGI IMG/M metagenome (GOLD analysis project Ga0180431, IMG submission 132459) | Hypersaline lake sediment archaeal communities from the Salton Sea, California, USA - SS_1_MS_1 metaG | ecosystem: Environmental > Aquatic > Non-marine Saline and Alkaline > Hypersaline >... | reverse complement strand
GGGGGTGGGCGAAGGCGTGGGGATGTTGGGCGAAGTGGTGGGCACCTTTGTGGCTGCGGCAGTTTCTTCTGCTGGTGTGGGGGCTGGCGTAAAGGTAGGTGGAGGGGTGGGCGTGGGTGAAGGAGGGATAGTGGGCTGGGGGGTAGGGGTGGGCGGAGGAGGAACCGGCGTGTCAGTGGCCACCACGTGGGCCTGGGTGGATTCGGGGAGAGGAGTTTGAAATTCCACTGTCACCTGTCCTGCCGTCTCGTCGTCTTCAGAGTCTGTGGCGGGGCCACAGGCTGCCAGAAACAATCCCAGCAGGACAAGGAGAATCACTCGTCTCTTTATCATCGTGCCTCCCAAATATAAAATTGTCGAACTACTCAGGCTGGAAAAGATATGTCTTATTCAACGCGTTCTGGGCAAGAACAGCCCAAACAAAGGCGAAATTCACCATCCAAGTCGCACTGGTTGAGTAGTAACAAATTTTCTTAATCATTATACTGCATGGTAGGAGTGATGTCAAGGGGCTTTGAGACAATTTTCTGCCAGCGCAACTGCGCCCCACAGCGGAGCGTCGTCGCCCAGGGCAGTGGGCACCACGTCAAAGTGGACCCCCGGCAGCGCCGTTTCATGGGCGACGCAGCGTACTTTTTTCCACCAGCGATCACCCGCCTTGGTCACGCCACCGCCCAGCACGAATCGTCCCGGGTTGACCAGGTTAGCTGCGTTGCCGATCCCCACCCCCAGCGCCCAGGCACCAGTTTTAAGCACTTGCCACGCCAGGTCATCCCCTTGGTCTGCCGCCTGGGCCACCAGTTTGCCGGTGAGGGCGGCCAGATCCTCGCCCGCCAGAGTGCGCAGGATCTGCCCCCTGTCCGGTTGGGCCTTTAACCGCTCACGGGCCTGTTGCGCCATATAGGGTCCGGAGGCCAGCCGCTCGACACAGCCCCGCTTGCCGCACAGGCAGATCGGGCCGTCCGGATCAACGACCGTGTGTCCGATCTCTCCGGCCATGCCCTCACTTCCGCGCCAGGGCTGGCCGTTCAGGATCCAGCCTCCGCCGATGCCGGTGCTGACCGTGATGTACATCAGGCTATCGTAGCCCTGCCCGGCGCCAAAGCGGTGCTCGCCAAGCGCGGCGACGTTGGCGTCATTGTCCACGCTGGCGGGCGCTCTGAACGTGGCTTCCAGCACCTCGCGCAGGGGGATGTTCTCCCAGCCGGTGACGTGGTGTGAAAGGCGCACCGTGCCGCTGTCAAAGTCTACCGGCCCGCCAAAACTCACGCCGACCACGGCCGGCTGTGCCCCGCCCGGGAGGCTGCGGGCCAGCGCAACCATGGTTTCGATGTCATAGCGCGCATCCGCGTCTGGCAGCGAAAAGACGCGCCGGTGGGCGCGCCACCGGCGTTCGCCGCGGGCGATCACCGCGGCGCTGTGCTTGGTGCCGCCAAAATCGAGGGCGAGGATGAGCTGGGTCACATTGCCTCCTGAGAAATCGTCTGGTGACGGTCTGTAGTTTCGTGTCCCTTTACCTCAATCCGGCCAAGAGATCGGTTTCTATTCCCTGCGGCCGGCCGGCAGTCGAGTGAGCCAGGATAAAGGTTTCGCACCGAAACTGAGGTTCACGGATCACCTCATCGGGCGTTTCGCTGAAACGATTGTAGCGACCCACCTGGGTAGCATGGCAGCGGATACCCCGGAGCTTGGCATCCAGGTGATCGCTGACGTCAATGACGGTCGTGATCTCGTTGGGGCCATAGCCGACGAAATAAAAGGGCACGCCGTCCATCATTACGGCGGCTGGCCTGTCGCCTGTCGACATGGCGGCGACCTGTTCTTGAGAGAGGGCGCGAAAGTAGACCTTGCTCACTTGATGTGGTTTGCAGTCGGCGAGCAGTTGCTCCGGAAAGCAGCCGGGGTCGGCAGCCAGGTTCACGGCAATGGTTGCCCAACGATGGACGGCGATGTGGTCATAGTGGCCATAGATGCCATCCGGGCCAAAAGTGATGAGGACCTGCGGGCAGAGTTCGCGGATGATCCGAACCAGCTTACCCACGGCCTGGCCCTGGTTGACGATGGACAGCTGCCCGTCTTGATAATCCAGAAAGCGCGGCGGGTGGATGCCATAGATCTCGCAAGCACAGCGTAACTCTTGTTCGCGTACGCTGGGCAGGTTAGCGGGCGTCGCCAGGTCTGGTTCGGCGATCTGTCCTGCCTCACCTCGTGTGGCCGTGACCAGGTACACGTCGCAGCCTTGGGCGGCGTATTGGGCCAGCGTGCCGCCGGTGCCAAACGCTTCGTCGTCTGGGTGGGCGAAAACTGCCATCAACGTCGGTCTGCTCAATTTCATTGTCTTTAAACCAGTCTCTTAATAATGGGTGTTACATTTGTGCCATGGTCAGGGCCATGATGGCCTTTTGCACGTGGAGGCGGTTCTCTGCGATGTCATAGATAGCCGATCTCGGCCCGCTGGCCACTTCATCGGTGACTTCGCTGCCTCGATCCACCGGCATGGGATGGGTAAAGATGGCGTTCTCGGTGCGGGCCATGCGTTCGACCGTGGTCGTCCAACCAGGGATTTGAAGTGCTTTTTCGGCTTCGGCCTGCCTCTGAAAGTCGCCGTCCTGGTAGGCTTGGGGCGAGACCCAGTTGCGGCTGTAGACAATGTGCGCACCGTGATAGCCTTTGTCGGGATCGTCAACCATCCGGAAGGTTGTGCCATGAGTGGCGCAGTTTTGCCTTGCCCACTCGTAAACCTGGGGGTCGAGGTCATAGCCCTCGGGCCGGGCGACCGTGACGTTCATGCCAAAGCGGCTGGCGACGAGAAGGGCTTCCTGCACGCTGCACCACGAGCGAGCCAGCGCGCCGCTGGCCCAGGTAAGTAAAAAGTTTCTGCCTTTCAGATTTTCATAGTTGGGCTGACTGGGACCCTCGCCGTACCACTCGGCCCAGCCCATGACGTCGGCCAATCCCTGGCAGGGATGGAAGCGGTCGTCGGCCATGTTGATGATGGGGACGCTGGCCCACCGCGCATATTCGAGCAGCATCTCGTCGCCGGCGCCATAGTAGGGCACTTTGTCTTCCAGGATACGGATGCCGATGCCGGCTACGTAGCGGGCCATCACCTGGGCAGCGTCCTCGATAGTCTCCCCGGCCTGCTTCTGTGTCTTGAAGCGGCCTGCTGAAGGCGTCATAAACTGGGCGTGCCCGCCCAGTTCGGTGGCGGCTGCCTCGAACGACAGGCGCGTGCGCACCGAGGGGTTGTAAAAGAACATGAGAAAGGTCTTGTGTTCCAGCAGCCTGGTCCATCGCGGACTGAAACGATCGTGCTTCATTTGGGCGGCCAGCTCGAGTGTGGCCATCAGTTCTTTTTCTGTCCAGTCTTGGGTGCAGACAAGGTCTTTGCCGTATAGATCCATGTTTCCTCCTTGTTCTCTATTCTCTTGTCGTGAGATGGGGCAGCTTTTCTGCAGAGTGCATGTGAGATGTGACGTGTGGAGCGTTGTTGGGGTGGTTATTTTATTATACTCCAATTTGCCGGAAAGCGCAGGTTAGAGGCCAGAGTGGCCAGTGGCCCTGGTCTGGGATTCCGCAACAAGTCCGAGATGCCCAGAACCACAACGGGTTGTGGATGGTGACTCTCGCGAAATGGCGTCCGTCGTGGGACAGAGAATCCGGCAAACTCGCTCAACTCAGCGAAAATGGCGTTATGGTCAACTTGCCTCGGTATTTTACCGAGGGCGACAGCCCGACTTGTTTCTTTAAAATTCTGGACAAAAGGCTGTTTTTCTGGTATACTTTTTAAAAGTCTGTGGTTCTCTTGTACCTCCAAGTCTTTTAATTCAATATCGGCTATCTCAGGTTGCTGTTTTTGTCGTGGCGGCGGGGGACATTGCAGCCACAAGTCAACTGCCGAAGGTGTGTGCCAGTCCGGCTGGGATGACGCTTTCGGCTGTTTTTTTACAGCTCTGGGAAGGAGATCTTTATGGTGACCATGCCCCCGGTTATTTTCCCCTCTGAAGAATTCCTGGCCGAGGTAGCAGCCCTTCGCGGCGGCGAAAGGGTCGTGACTTGTTATGCCTGCGGCACCTGTTCCGGTTCTTGTCCCACGGTCATGGCTATGGACTATGGCCCCGGCCATGTCTTGCACATGATCCAATTGGGACTGGAGGACGAGGTTCTCCGTAGCGGGGGCATCTGGCTCTGCACGGCCTGTTACCTTTGCACCAGCCGCTGTCCCCGGGAGGTCAAAATCACCGAGACAATGCTCGGCCTGCGAAGCCTGGCCCTGGCGCGAGGCCTGCCGGTGCCAGAGAATCTGGTCGCGCTGCGCGATACGGTGACGGCGCATCACAACATCTCGGGCGACGACAATGACATGCGGTTGATCTGGAGCCAGAACGTAGACGAGGTCTTGGCTGCCGTCGGCCAACGGCGGCAGGCGGAGACGTTGTTTTTTGTCGGCTGTGTTTCGTCGTTCTACCCCATGACCTTTGGCATTCCACAGGCGCTGGTGCAAATCATGGTCGCTGCCGGCGTCGAGTTCACCACGTTGGGTGGTGACGAATGGTGCTGCGGCTATCCTCTCCTCAGTGCTGGCATGGAGGCTGACGCGGTGGCGCTGATGGAACACAATGTCGCCCTGGTCAAGGCATTGGGGGCCAAGCGCCTGGTCGCGACCTGTCCCTCTTGTTACCACACTTGGAAGCATCTCTATCCGCTGTTCGATTCGGGGCCGATAGATTTTGAGATCCTGCATGCCAGCGAGTTTCTGGCCGGATTGTTAGAGGAGGGTCTGCTAAAGCTGCGCGGCCTGGACGAGACAGTCACCTATCACGACCCGTGCGACCTGGGCCGCAAGAGCGGCATCTATGACGCGCCGCGCTATGTCATCGAGAGCATTCCGAGTTTGACATTCGTCGAGATGAACGCCCACGGCCCAGATGCGATGTGCTGCGGCGGAGGCGGTGATGTCCAGATTGCGGACGAGAGCGTGACAGCTGCCGTGGCCGCTCGCCGGGTGCGCCAGGCGCACAAGACCGGCGCACGGACGCTGCTTTCGGCCTGCCAGCAGTGCAAACGGACACTGGCCGTTGCGGCCCGCCAGCAAAAGGTTCGAATGAGAGCTCTGGATGTGACCGAGTTGCTATGGCGGGCCGTGCAGGTCTGAGTAGAAAAGTTATATTGTTCGTGGGATCCACCTTGTCGCTAGAAGGGATCTGCCATGAGGATCGGTGTCTATATCTGCTACTGCGGTTCCAATATCGCCGGCACGGTAGACGTGGAGGCGGTGGCCGAGTACGCCCGGGGACTGGAAGGCGTGGCCGTCGCCCGCACCAACAAGTACACCTGTTCCGACCCCGGCCAGGAAGCCATTCGTCACGACATCCATGAACTGGATCTTGACCGGGTGGTCGTTGGCGCTTGCTCGCCCCGGATGCACGAGCTGACATTCCGAGGTACGTTGCAGAAGGCAGGGCTCAATCCCTATTTTCTCGAGATCGCCAACCTGCGGGAGCATTGCTCGTGGGTGCACAGCGACATGCCGACCGCTACCCAGAAGGCCAAGGATTTGGTTCGTGCAGCTGTCAATCGGGTGCACCTGCATGAGCCTCTGTTTCCGCGCCAGGTGCCGGTGACCAGGGCGGCGCTGGTCGTCGGCGGTGGCATCGCCGGCATCCAGGCAGCGCTAGACATCGCCAATGCCGGTTATCCGGTCTACCTGTTGGAACGGCAACCCTCCATCGGCGGGCACATGGCTCAACTGGACAAGACCTTTCCCACGCTGGACTGCTCGGCCTGCATCCTGACGCCCAAGATGGTGGACGTGGGCGCACATCCCAACATTCATCTGATGGCCTACAGCGAGGTGACCGAGGTCAAGGGCTATGTGGGCAACTTTGAGGTGACGGTGCGCCACAAGCCGCGTTACGTGGACGTGGACAAGTGTACCGGTTGCGGCGAATGTGCCGAGGCTTGCCCCAAGTCATTGTCTAACGAGTTCGACCTGGGTCTCTCCACGCGTAAGGTGATCTACCGGCCTTTCCCGCAGGCAGTGCCTAATGCTTTTGTCATCGACAAGGTAGGCATCGCACCTTGCCAGAACGCCTGCCCCGCCGGACAACACGCCCAGGGTTACATATCGTACATCCGCGAAGGACACTTTGAGGAAGCGTTGCGCATCATCCGCGAGGACAATCCCTTCCCCAGTGTGTGCGGGCGATCCTGCCATCACCCTTGCGAGGGGAATTGCAACCGCAAGTTGATTGACGAGCCGATCGCCATCATGGATCTCAAGCGATTCGTCACCGATTACGTCTATGCCCGTGGCTTGCCCCGGCCCATCGGGTTGGTCGAGCGGACCAGGCCGCAGCGGGTGGCGGTGGTCGGTTCCGGGCCATGTGGGCTGACGGCTGCCGCCGACCTGTGCAAGATGGGCTACGGCGTGACGGTCTTTGAGGCGCTGCCGGTGGCCGGCGGCTTGATGCGCACGGGCATTCCGGAGCACCGCTTGCCCAAAGGCATTCTGCAACGCGACATCGACGACATCCTGGCGCTGGGCGTCGAGTTACGACTCAACAGTCCGGTGCGGAGCCCGGCCGGTCTGCTGGAAAAAGGGTACAATGCCGTCTTTCTGGCAACCGGCGTCACCCGCCACACCCGCCTGGGCATCGAAGGCGAAGACCTGGAGGGGGTACTCTCGGCCATCGCCTTTCTGCGGCGGGTGAACCTGGGACGGCGGGTACAGATCGGCAAGCGAGTGGCAGTCGTCGGCGGCGGTATCACCGCCGTGGACGCGGCCACGACGGCGCTTCGCCTGGGTGCCAGAGAGGTGTCGCTGGTCTACCGCCGCTCGCGGGGCGAGATCCCCGCTTATCCAAAGGAACTGGACGAGGCCGAGGCCGAGGGCGTCAGGATGGTCATGAACACTGTTGCCACACGTATCCTCGGACAGAACGGCCGGGTGACAGCTATGGAGTGCGCCCGCTCGCGCCGCTTGAGCCGTATTGACGAGACCGGTAAGCGAGTGGTGGTGCCAGAGCCGGGCACCGAGTTCCTTATGGAGGTGGACACTGTCGTTCGCGCTATCGGTCAATTTTCCGATCAGTCGTTTTTCGATCCAGAGTGGGAAGGGATCGTCGGCGACAAGCGGACGCTCATGACTGACCTGCCGGGGGTCTTTGCCGGCCGGGGCGTTATCCCCGGTGCTGGTTTCGTCATCAATGCCGTGGCGCTGGGCCACGAGGCGGCGACTTTGATAGATCGTTATCTCCAAGGGCAGCCGCTGCCTGCGCCACCCAAGGAAAAGCGGCCGGTAGAAAAATGGACGCGAAAAGAGGCCCAGCTCAAGGTTCGCCTGGGAGCGGTCAAGCCGGAACCCCGTGCCGAGCTGGTTCGCCTGCCGCTGGAAGAGCGGGTACAGACGTTCAAGGAGGTAGTACTATCGTTTACCAAAGAGCAAGCGATGGCCGAAGCGGCTCGCTGTCTCGATTGTGGTATCTGTTCCGAATGTTACCGTTGCGTCTGGGCTTGTGGACCGGGCGCGATCGATCACAACATGCGCGAGAGAATCGAAGAAATTAAAGTGGGGACAGTGGTCGTGGCCACCGGCTTTGATCTGTACGATGCCCGCAACATGCCGCAGTACGGCTATGGTCGCTTGCCGGGTGTGTACACGGCAATGGAAATGGAGCGTCTGTCCGACGCCGGTGGTCCCACCGGCGGCAAGATTGTCTGCCAGGACGGGTGCACGCCGGAGAGTGTGGCGATTTTGCACTGCATCGGCAGCCGGGACAAACAGCACAATGCTTACTGCTCGCGAGTTTGCTGCATGTATTCCATAAAGCTGGCGCACCTCGTCCGTGAAAAGACCCACGCCCGCGTGTACGAATTTTACCATGACATGACGGCCTATGGCAAAGGCTACGCCGAGTTCCACGAGCGGGTACAGGAGGAGGGGGTGATCTTTATCCGGGGCAAGGGGGCCGAGGTGGAGGCGACGGATGACGGCAGACTCCTCGTACGCGCGGTGGACACGATGTTGGGCAAGCCGGTGGCGGTGCCGGTTGACATGGTGGTGTTGAGCATGGCTATGGTGGCTCCTGCCGATGCCGATCAGGTGGCTTCGCTATTTCACATCACTCGCAGTGCCGATGGGTTTTTCATGGAGGCGCACCCCAAGCTACGCCCCGTGGAGACGGCCATGGATGGGATTTTCCTGGCTGGCGTGGCCCAGGGGCCGAAGGACATTCCCGACACGGTGGCCCAGGCCAGCGGTGCAGCTTCTCAGGTAATTGGCTTGCTGAACCGGGGTGTGGTCGAGATCGAGCCGATGACGGCCGATGTGCTACCACTGCGCTGCGTGGCTTGCGGCGCGTGCATTGAGGTCTGCCCGGCTAACGCGATCGAGTTGACGGAGCGCCGCCCGGGCCGGTCGATTGCCGAGGTGAATCCGGCGCTGTGCAAAGGCTGCGGTCTATGTGTCGCTGCTTGCCGCGGTGAGGCAATCACGCTGCATGGCTTTACCGACCAACAGTTGCTGAACCAGTTGGCGGCGCTGCTGCGGCCGGTGGAAGCTGTGGCAAAGTATACGTAGTGAGTTGCCAATCTCATAGAACAAAAAGAAAGGAGTCTCAAATGGCAGTAAAGAAAATATTGAGCCGTAGCAGGCCATGGTTCAATCCGTAGCAAGCTACAAGATGAACTCCAGTGGGGACGGCGGGTGTGAAAAGGTTGGTCTAGAGTCAATATGTTAAAAGGAGGAAACGATGTTAAAAGAATTCAAAGAATTTGCCCTGCGGGGAAATGTGATCGACATGGCCGTGGGCATCATCATCGGCGCTGCTTTTGGTACTATTGTCAAGTCGCTGGTTAGCGACATCATCATGCCACCCATTGGCTTGCTCTTGGGAGACGTTGATTTTGTCAATCTCTTTGTCCTGTTAAAAGAGGGTTCCCCTCCCGAGCCATACGCATCGCTGGCCGACGCTCAGGCGGCGGGGGCTGTGACAATCAATTATGGCGTGTTTATCAACGCCTTCATCAGTTTCCTCATCGTCGCATTTGTGATGTTCCTGATCATCCGCAGTATGAACCGGCTGAAACGGGAAGAGGAAGCACCGCCTGCCGAACCGACAACCAAAGAGTGTCCCTATTGTTTATCTGTTATTCCGATCAAGGCCAGCCGTTGCGCGCATTGTACCGCTGAACTGCTGGAAGCCGAGGCTTAGTTGAGACAGCTTTGAGGAGCTGGCTTCCCTGGGTGGGCTTTGTTGGACATCTGGGGATGCCTCGCTCCTCGAAAATTGGGTCTACAGCCGGTAGGAAGGAAAAGCGACACATCCAATGCCTGGTAGAAAGAAGGATGTCGCCTATGGACACTGACTTTGAACCGCGCATCGTTGGTTTTTTGTGTAACTGGTGTAGCTATGCCGGAGCCGACATGACCGGCACCAGCCGCATTCCTTATCCGCCCAACATTCGCATCATTCGCGTGCCTTGCTCCGGGCGGGTGAATCCACTCCTTGTGCTCAAGGCCTTCCTAGAGGGCGCTGATGGTGTATTGGTGGCCGGCTGTCACCCTGGCGATTGTCACTATGCCGACGGCAACTTTTACGCTCAGCGCCGCTATGCGTTGATGCATCGTTTTTTGGATTACGTGGGCATCGAGGCCGGGCGACTGCGGGTGGATTGGGTGTCTGCCGCCGAGGGCGCTCGCTTTGCCGAGGTGGTGGGCGAACTGACCCATGTCGTGCGCACCCTGGGTCCGTGGAGTGGGAACCGCATGGGGCAAGATGTGACCTTGCCCTCCTAGAATCGAGGGCCAGCCATGATGGACATGACAGAGATGACGGAGCAGATCCGGGTCAAGGCGCGAGAATTGCTGAGCAAAGACGAGGTGGCTTGCGTCATCGGCTACGAAACCGGGCCGCGAGGCATTGTCCGGCCGTTTTTTGCTTACGAGCCGGACGAGGCGGATCGCTTGGTGTGGAACGACCGTTGTGCTCATAACCTGACGACTTATTTGCACGATTGGAAGCATCCTCGAGGGCAAAGTCAGATGCCGCCCTCCGTAGGGATTGTTGTCAAGGCCTGCGACGCCCGTGCCCTGAACCTGCTCATTCAAGAAAGACAATTGACGCGGGAATGGATTTACGTCATCGCCGTGGTTTGCCAGGGAATGCGCGATGGCGATGGCGAGGAAGCGCCACTCCAGGCCCGCTGCGGGCGCTGTGCCGAGCGGACGCCGGTGGTTCACGATGTGCTCGTCGGCGAGCCAACTGTGACTCCCGCTCGCGTCGATTGGTCTGACGTCCAAGCCCTGGAAGTCATGACGGCGCGGGAGCGATTGGCTTTCTGGGCCAGGCAGTTCGACCGCTGCCTGCGATGCTATGCCTGCCGCCAGGCCTGCCCCGGCTGCTATTGTTACGAGTGTCTGGCCGAGCAGGTAGATCCGCTGTGGGTGGGTATCGGCATTGACTTTTCGGAAAAATTCTTTTTTCACGTCATGCGAGCTTATCACCTGGCTGGACGCTGCGTGGATTGCAACGAGTGTGAGCGTGTTTGCCCAGTAAACATCCCATTGAGTTTGCTCAACCGCCGTATTGTCCGCGAAATCACCGAACTTTTTGATTACACGTCGGGTCTTTCACCCGACGAACCCTCGCCGTTGACCACGTTCCGTCCCAACGAAGAGCTGACTTTGTGATGGCGAATTGCGCCATTGCCTGGAAGGGATCGAAGGATGAAAATGGTGACGACGACACGAGAAAGCCTTTGGGGTTGGCTGGATAACTTGATTGCCCGATACCCGGTGATTGCGCCCAGGCGGGTGGAGGGCGTGCCGCTGTTTCGACGCATCGCCGCCGCCGACGAGGTAGCCTGGGATGTGTTGCGGACCGTCGTCTCGCCCAAAGCGTGGCTGTTCCCAGACTCTGAGGTCATTTTGGAGATAGAAAAGCGGGCAGGTGACGTCACGTTAAGCGAGCCACCGTCTGCTGGTGAGCAGATCCTGTTTGCCATACGACCCTGTGACGCCCGGGCCTTGCGCTCGTTGGACGCCATGCTGGTGGATCACTCGCCGCCGGACGTCTACTTTGCCCGTCGCCGTCGCCAGGTGGCCTTGGTGGGCCTGGCTTGTCGCCAGCCTTTGGTAGATTGCTTTTGCACCAGCACCGGTGGCGCACCCGATGATCCGGGCGACATGGACGTAATGTTGTACGAAATCGACAAAGGGTATCTCGTCCAGGCTGTTACGGAGCGGGGCACGTCGCTACTGTCGGGTTTGACAGCTGCGGAAACCGGCCACGCGCCACCAGCGCCGGGGTCGCGTGGCGAGTCCCGCCGGATGGCATTTCAGACACAGGTCTCGGTGCCGGAACCGGCGGCCTGGCCGGCGCACTTTGACGACGCTTACTGGGCGCGTTTGGCAGATCGTTGCCTGGGTTGTCGCATCTGCACGTATGTCTGCCCTACCTGCCGTTGCTTCGATGTGCGTGATTACGTTACCGGCGCCGGGCCGGGTATTGTGCAGATACAACGTCTTCGTGCCTGGGATGCCTGCTTGGCGGAAACTTATCGCCGGGCAGCCGGAGGACACGACCCGCGTCCCCTCAAGGCGCAACGCCTGCGAAACCGCTTCTATTGCAAGTTTCTCTATGTTCCAGAGGATTTCGGCGCGATCGGCTGCGTGGGCTGTGGTCGCTGCATCGCTGCCTGCCCGGTGAACATTGACCTCAGCGAGGTGTTGGCCGAGGTCGCACAGATGGTCGCCCGGCGCCAACAAGAGCAGATGGAGGTGTTTGCTCTCCCACAGACTGAGGGCAAGGTGAGCGAACGAATGTGAGTTGGGGAGGTAGTGATGACAAAAGTATCAAACCCCATGAAACCCTATCTGGGCACTTTGACCGGCGTGAAAGACCTGGCCAGCGGCATCAAGCTCTTCCAGGTCGTACTGGACGATGCCACGCGCGAGTGTTTTGACTATGCGCCGGGCCAGTTTGCTTTTCTTTCTGCTTTTGGCGTAGGCGAAGCTCCTTTTGGACTGGCTTCCGTGCCCTGGCGCAGTGAGGAACTGGAATTTGCCATCATGGAGGTGGGCACGGTCACGTCGGCGCTGCATCGCATGGAGCCGGGTGAGATCGTCGGCGTGCGGGGGCCGTTGGGCAATTGCTTTCCGATGGACGAGTTCAAGGGCAAACATGTCGTCGTCCTGGGCGGCGGCATCGGTGGGGCACCATTGCGCTCGGTCATCCAGACCATATTGGACCGTCGGGCCGATTATGGCCGTCTGGACATTCTGTGGGCGGCACGGGAGCCGTCGTTACTAATCTTTACCGACGAGTACGACGAGTGGCGTGCTGCACCGGACACAGCGTTGCATCTGACCGTAGACCTCGCAGACGGCAACTGGACGGGACACGTAGGGCTGATCACCCAACTGCTGGAAAAAGTGTCTCCCTCGCCAGAAAATACCATAGCCATCATCTGTGGGCCACCGATGATGATCAAGTTTACGGCACTGACACTTTTGAAACTGGACTTTGTGCCAGAGCAAATGATTATGACCCTGGAGGCAAAAATGAAATGTGGTATTGGCAAATGCGGTCGCTGCAACATGGGCGACAGGTTTGTCTGCATCCACGGACCGGTTTTTACTTGTACAGAGGTTTATGATTTTCTGGAGAGTGTTGTTTAGCAAGAATGGAGGAAGGAAAATGTCTGCCATCATTGAAACACTGCGCAAGACCCAGATCTTTCAGAATCTGAGCGATGAGCAACTAGAGATCGTCGCACCGTTGTGCCGCCAGGTGCATTGTCTCAGCGGCAAGGTCTTCTTTTCGGAGGGAGAGGATGCCTCGGATGTGTTTGTTGTCCTGGATGGGGAAGTCGCCCTGGAGGTCGAGCTCTTTATGGGCGATCACATTCGGCCCAAGAGGCTAGTGGTAGAAAAAGTTGACAAGAACGATACCTTTGGCTGGTCAGCACTGGTCGAGCCCCGGCTCATGACGACGACGGCCCGGTGCACGCGGGATGTGGATATAATCGCCATCAACGGCGATGATTTAAAAGTCTTGATGGAGAAACATTCCGAGATTGGCCTGATTATCATGGAGAACGTGGCCAAGATTGTGCGCGAGCGGTTGGTGCACACCCGTAAGCGTCTGATTACCGAGTGTGGCCTGGAAGCACTGTATGAGGCCCACCGGCCGTACTAGTTTGTTCATGTGCTTGTTTTGAGAAGGCGTTTCTTCCAGCCGGTTGCCTCGGGTTATTTCGTATAGTCAATCACTATAATTAAACAAAGAGACAACCCCCCTGACAACCGGACGGAACCAGCTGTTGGGCAGTTGTCTTTCTTGTACGCCGATGGGCACAGGTGTTGCACCCTGGCGAAATCAGGGGAGGGCCAGGTTATTCTTCTTCCAGGCCCAAGACTTTGTCGATGCTGCGCAAGAGTTCCTTGGGGCCAAAGGGTTTGGTAACATAGTCGTCTACTTTGGCGATGTGAAGCCCCAAAACTTTGTCGATGCTCTGCGCTTTGGCCGTAACAACGATGACGGGCGTGTCCTGGAATTCTACGTTGGCCTTCATCTGGCGATAGACGTCCCAGCCGTCAATGTCGGGCATCATAATGTCCAACAGAACCAGATCCGGCTTTTCGCGGGCGATGGCCTCCAAGCCTTCTCGACCTCCCACGGCGCCGATAAAGTGAAAGCCTTTTCGTTCCAGGATTAGCTTGATGAGATCAATCATTTCTGGGTCGTCTTCGATGCACAGCACCGTTTTCGCTTCTTCGGCCATAATTTTCTCCTTAAAGCTGTTGCTATGTCAGAACAGACTGAATAGAGTCAACCCCCCCATGTTAACAGGTTAATACGTCAGTGGTTTTTCTTCTTCTCGCAAAACCCGAAGGGCTCCCTGGGCCATGGAAAGCATTTCGTCTTCGCCGGGATAGACCCGTACCGGGGCAATCCAGTCAACGCGCTCTCGGATCCAGCCCAGGAGCATCTCTGAATAGGCCAGGCTGCCGGTAATGACGATGGCATCTACTTTGCCTTTGAGAACGGTGGCCATGAGGCCAATCTCTTTGGCGATCTGGTAGGCCATGGTTTCATAGATCAGCCGGGCGTGATCGTCGCCGGCAGCAATGCGACGCTCTATTTCTATGGCATCGTTGGTGCCCAGGTGGGCGACCAGCCCGCCCTTGCCGGCCAGTTTCTTGAACATCTCTTCGTAGCTCAGGTGGACGTGGTTGTAGGGGGACACCGAATAACACATTCGCATCACGTCTCCTACCGGCAGGCCGCCGGCGCGCTCTGGGGCAAAGGGCCCCGTGCCGTCGAGGGCCTGATTGACGTCCACCTGGCGTCCCTGGCGGTGGGCTGCCACCGAGATGCCGCCGCCCAGGTGGGCGACGACCATGTTGGTGGCTGTGTATGGCTTGTCCATCTCTTGGGCTGCTCGGCGAGCAACTGCTTTCAAGTTGAGAGCGTGGGATAGGCTGCGCCGTTCGATCTCGGGCAGGCCAGAGATGCGGGCGATGGGGTCAAACTCGTCTACACAGACCGGGTCCACGATAAAGGCCGGGACCCCGGCCGCAGAAGCGATTTCGTAAGCCAGGATGCCACCCAGATTGCTGGCGTGCTCGCGCTCTTGGGGAACACGCAGTTCGTCCAGCATTTTTTGGTTGACAAGGTACGTGCCGCTGGGAATGGGCCTCAGGATACCGCCGCGCCCTACGACGGCATCCAGTGTGTTTGGCTCCACTCGTTTCTCCTGCATCAGAGAGACAATGGTGTCGTAACGCAGTCCGTACTGATCGGCAATGTGTTCAAAGGCAGCGATTTCCTGGCTGGAATGCCGGATGGTTTCGACAAAGACCGTCGCCTCAGCCTCGAAAAGAGCCACTTTGGTTGAGGTCGAACCGGGATTGATGGTCAAAATACGGTGCATAACGTCTCCACGGCATCTTTGATGGCTTATAGTTTACCACAAGATGGCGGGAAAGTCTAATCCTCGGAACGGTCGTCTGTCGTCCTTGGCCGTTTGCTCTTGTCCAGGGCTATCTGTGCGCTGGAGGCGTAAAGAGAGCCTGGCATCACGTCTATGGCTTTGTTGAATTCGACGATGGCCTTTGTTTCGTTTCCCTGGCGGCGGTAGGCCACGCCCAGGTTGTAGCGGGCGGCCGCTTTGTGTTTAGGACTGAGCGTGTGTTGGGCGTCGGCCAACAGTCCTTCCAGCATGGTGCTGGCCTGGGCCGGGTGGCCTTGTTTGATGTGGTGCGCGGCCTGGTTGAGCATCACGATTTGTTGGCCGAGGCTGTCCGGCTTTAATTTGAGGGCCAGGTTGTACAAATTCATCGCCTGGCGATGGTTGCCTCTGCGCGCCAGCAGGTTGCCCAGGTCGACCATCAGGCGCACGCGCATGGTGACCAGATAGATGACGACCAGGTAAAGGGCCGGGTGGGTAGGTTGGCCGGCCAGGAGGGATAAGGCCATCAGAAGACCGGCAACGACAATGACCTCAAGGGCGAACTGGAGGGTAAATCCTTCCCGGCGCAGGGCCGAGAGTCCGCCGACGACAAGAATGTATAACAGGGCGATCAAGATCAAAAAGAAATAAGGGTTCACGGCTCGTTCTCCAAGTGTTTTCTAAAGTGTTTACAATAAAGACCCCTATCGCCTGCTAGAGTGATAGGGGCCTATGTGAGGCAGAGTGCCACGTTTAGGCGAACAAGTGCTCCGCCGTGCGTCGTAGCATCTCTACGCCACGCACCTCGGTTTCAAAGAGAGGGACGATCGCCCGCACGTTGGAAAAGCTGTGCCAGATCTCTTCCATGTACTCGTCCTGCATGGCCACGCGGTTGCGGACGAACTCTGGCGCATCATCGCTGACGGTGGCTTTGTCGATGAGCATGTTGACCGCCACCCCGCCCACAGGGATGCCAAAATCGTGGAACCAGGCGATAAAGCGCTTGATGACGGCAATGGGCAGTGCCTCGGGCAGCGTGACGAAAAAGAAAGCCGTCTTGGTCTCGTCGGTCAGCAGGTTCTTGGCATTCTCCATCCGCTCGCGAAAGTTGATCAGATAATCCATCAGCGGATCTTTTTGCTTTTTCTTTTTGCTAAAAGAGAGCAACTCTCGCAGGCTCTGGGCCTCCTGGCGGCTTTGCATCATTTTGTTGACCCACATGCCATACACTGACGACATGCCCAGCAGCCGGCGGGCGTTGGCCGTGGGCGCTGTGTCAAAGACGTAGGCTTCGTACTTGTCTTCAAACATGATGTCTATCATGTTTTCGAACATGGCCGATTCCTCAAAGGCCGGATTCATGGTGGCCGACTCGACAAACTCGTCGGCTTTGGTCTTGATGTCGGCAAACTTTAGGAACCATTCGATCTTTTCGCGGATCTCTTGTTTCGACTTGGCGATCGTTTCCCGTGTGTCGATCTCGTGGGCCCAAAAGTTGGACGCGCCGTCCACTGCTGTTGGCTTGCCAAAGACGTCCTGATCGAGCATGGAGGTCAGGCTGTGCACAGGGTTGGTGGAGGCCAGCAGGGTGCGTTTGCCCTGCCTGGCCATCCAGATCGCCGCCGCCCCGGCCAGCACTGTCTTGCCCACACCTCCCTTGCCGCCAAAGAAGGCATATTTGAGGCCGGTGTGCTCGCCAAGGAACTGGTTCATGCTTTTTTCAATCATGCCGCACCTCCGAACATCACCTGGGCCATCTTGTCGATCATGGGCAGGCCGGTAATGTCTCGCTCGAACTCGGGCACCCGCGCCAACACCTGGTCGCTGAACAAATGGTCTATGCGATTCAGATATCCCTTTTGCATCTCTAGCCGGTGTCGCAGGTAATCAGGGATGTTCTGGCTGGCCAACTCTGGCGGGATAACCCGGTTGACAATGTAGCCGGAGAGGGGCACCTGAAATTTGGCAAAGAGGCCGGCCGCTTTTTGTGTGTCGAGGATGGCCATCTCTTCTGGGATGATGACGAAAAAGAAGGCGGTTTTTTCCTTGTCCGTGAGAATGCTGGAAGAGGTGTTGATGCGGTACTTGATGTCCTGGAGTTCGCGGAGGATCTTGTCCTCCTCGGTTTCCTGATCCCGCGTCATCACGGCTGCGACCTGGGCGTACTCTTCCATCTCGGCGCGCAGGGCGGTGATCTTGTCGATCCATTCGTCATAGACGCTGGCCATGCTCAGGTAATAGAGGGCGTGGCCCAGCGGCACCAGGTCATAGATGTAATAATCGTACTCGCCGCCAACGACAATGTTTACCACCTCGTCAAAGATGGCGCTCTCTTCCATCGCTGGCTCGGCAGCCGCGGCCTGGATATAGTCGTCAATTTCTGGTGGCACCTGGTCAAAGCCATACATGTCCAGGATCTTTTGGCGGATCTCACCCTGATATTCCTTGATCCGCTGATCGGCGTCGATTTCCTGGGCAAAGAGATTGGGCACGATTTCCACGGCTCCCTTGCCAAAGATGTCTTGTTGAAAGATGTCGCTCAGAGAGGCCTGGGGATCTACGGAAAAGACCAACACTTTGTGTCCTTGTTGGGCCAGCCAATAGGCCGCCGCGGCCGAGAACGTAGTCTTGCCCAGTCCTCCCTTTCCGCCGAACATGATGTATCGCCGTTCGGGATGTTCTTGAAAGATCTTTGAGAGTGACAAT
>Ga0180431_10004388_pt1 | contig 17670 bp, 13 predicted proteins | sample SS_ome_11_FD_132459 | JGI IMG/M metagenome (GOLD analysis project Ga0180431, IMG submission 132459) | Hypersaline lake sediment archaeal communities from the Salton Sea, California, USA - SS_1_MS_1 metaG | ecosystem: Environmental > Aquatic > Non-marine Saline and Alkaline > Hypersaline >... | reverse complement strand
GCGAAGTGGCTGCTGCGGGAGCGCCCGACGGATGTCTTCATGATGGTGTTCCTCATCACTGATCTCGTCCAGCATGGGTTTCTCGGGAATCGGAGCCTGACTTCGGTGAGCGGGAAAGTCATCACCGATACCGTACTATATATGTACAAGCTGGTGGATGCCGCGGTGGGAGAGCTTATCGCAGCCGCCGGGAATAACGTGCCGGTGATGGTGATTTCCGATCATGGAGGGGCGCCCTTTCAGCGTTTTGTGAATATGGATGCGGTATTCCGGGAGCTGGGGCTGCTGCGGCTGAGAAGTGGCGGTGGACTTGGAGGCAGGTTGCGGCAGTGGCTGTGGGGGCTTGGTTATCGGCTGAAAGATGCACTGCCGGAGGGGGCGCTGAACAGGTTGCGCGGTGCGGGACAGAGAGCGCGGAAGGCTGTAGCAGCGGAGAAGCAGCATGTGGAAGGGCTGGAGTTAGACTGGGCGCGGACCATCGCGGTGCCGATGCCATCCTTCGGGATGATCCGGATGAATGTCAAGGGGCGAGATGAGGCGGGGGTCATCGCGCCGGGAGCCGAGTATGAGGCAAGTTGTGAAAAAGTAACGGAGGGTCTACTCGGGTATCGGGACCCTCTGGATGGGCAGGCGGTATTCGCGGAAGTGTTGCGCGGGCGCGATATCTACACGGGGCCGTATGTCGAGGCAGGGCCGGACCTGATAGCGATTCCTGCCGGTACGCGTTTTCACTTCTACTCGCCGCAGGTATTTGCGGACAAGGCGTTGAATGCGCGGCGACCGGCAGTTATGAACGCCGACCCGACATATACCGGCACCCATTCGCCTGAGGGGATCATCGTCGCCACAGGCGGTATCTTCGGGCGCGGAGAGCTGGAGGAATGTCACCTCCAGGATGTAGCGCCCTCGCTGCTGGCAGCGCTGGGTGTGGCCATACCGACCTCCATGGATGGGCATATCGTGGAGGGATTACTTGACAGGGAGTTTGCGGCAGCAAATCCGCCGGTGTATGATGAGGCTCCTGATGGAGGCCTCTGCAGCGATGAAGGGCGGAAATCAGATGAGCAGGTCGCGGTGGGCGAGGCGGAGGAGGAAGTTGATTTCGCGGGCTACAGTGAAGATGAAGCCGCAGTAGTTGAGCAACGCCTCAAGGATTTGGGGTATCTGTAGGAAGCAGGAGGCTTGTTAGATGTCTTTCTGGGAAGGTCGGAAGGTGACAGTGACAGGCGGGGCCGGCTTCATCGGCTCCCACCTCGTTGAGTACCTTGTCGGGGACGGTGCGGAAGTGACAGTGGCGGATAATCTGTCCCGGGGGCGGCTGGAGAATCTGGAGGCAGTCAGAGATGATATCCGGCTGGTGGAGGATGACTTGCGGGAGCCGAGCTCATGCGAGCGGGCACTCAGCGGCGCTGAGCTGGTGTTCAACCTGGCGGCAAAGGTGACGAGCATCTCGTACAACCGCGCCCACAGCGCCGACATGTTCACCGAAAACATGTTGCTGCAGGTGAACCCGATACGGGCGGCGCAGCGCGTGGGCGTCGGCCGCTTCGTGCAGACTTCGACCGCGTGCATCTATCCGCATGACGCGCCAGTGCCCACGCCGGAGGAGTGGGGTAATGTGGGCGAGCCGGAGCCGACCAATGCGGGCTATGGCTGGGCCAAGCGGATGGGTGAGCAGCAGGCGCTGTGGTACGCAGAGGAAACCGGCATGGAGATCGTGATCGTGCGGCCATTCAATGCGTATGGGCCTCGCGATTACTATGATGAGGCCACCTCGCATGTGGCACCGGCGCTGATCAAGAAGGTGGTGGACGGGGATAATCCGGTGGAGGTCTGGGGGAGTGGGAAGCAGACGCGGGCACTGGTTCATGCGCGGGATTTCGCCAGAGGAATACAGCTCTGTGCAGAGAAGGCGACCGACCCCCGGCCGATCAATATCGGGCACGACGAGGAAATCAGCATCAAGGGTCTGCTGGAGCGGATACTCGCTTTGACCGGCTGTAATGGCCGCGAGGTGTTCTATAACACCGAGATGCCGGAGGGCTACCCGCGGCGGGCAGCAGATACGACGCGGCTGAAGCAAGTCACCGGCGGGTTCGTGCCCCAGACCAGCCTAGATGAGGGCCTCACCGAGATGATTGAGTGGTACCAGAGGCAACAGTAGCGCGGGAGGACGACCATTAGAGTCCTGATTACATCGCTGGTGTACTGGCCGGACAGCACGGGGAATGGGCCGCTGCTGACCGACCTATCGCGCCGGCTGGTGAGCCGTGGGCATCAGGTCACCGTCGTGTGTGGCTTTCCGCACTACGGGCGGGATGAAGTGCCACAGGAGTATCGTGGGAAATGGTGGCTGACGGAGCAGGAGCAGGGTGTGCGGATTCTGCGGGTGCGCAACTATGCGTCGCAGAATGTCGGCCGGTTGCACAAGCTGCTCGGGTATTTGCTGTTTACGGTTATGGTTGTGTTTCGCGGGCTGCGGACACCGAAGATGGATGTAATCCTGGCCCCCTCTCCCCCACTCTCGGTGGGGCTGTCGGCATGGTTCCTGGGCAAACTCAAACGAGCGCCGTTTGTCTATAATGTGCAGGACCTCTTCCCGGAAGCGTATGTGGAATTGGGTGCGCTGAAGTCACCGTGGGCAATCAGGTTTTTCAAGTTCCTGGCGCGGTTTGTCTATTCAAGGGCCAGTCGCGTCGTGTGCGTAATGGAGAGCCTCTCGCGGGCCGTTGCCGGATACGGAATAGATGCAAAAAAGATTGTGACGATCCCGAATTGGGCGGATGCTTTGGAAATATCGCCGCGCAGACGGGATAGCGATTTCGCCAGGGAGCACGGGCTGAACGGACAGTTTGTGGTGCAGTACTCGGGGAACCTGGGGATGTCGCAGCGGCTGGATTTGGTGCTGGAATGTGCGCGGCAGATGGCGGAGGAAAACGTGCATTTTCTGCTGATCGGGAGCGGGGCACAAAAGCGGAAGTTGGCGGCGGCGATAGAAGAGGGCGAGCTGGGAAATGTCACCCTGCTGGATACGCAACCCCGCGAGCGGTTGGCGGAGGTGCTGGGCAGTTGCGACGTCGCCCTGGTGCCGCTGACTGCAGGGATGAGCCGGACGAGCTTCCCGTCGAAAATCTACACCATCATGGCGAGTGGCCGGCCGATGATTGCGGCGCTGGATAACGGTTCGGATCCGCGGAAGTTCGTGGAGGAATGTGGGTGCGGGATAGTTATTGACCCTGATGACAGCGGACAGATGCTTGCCGCCATCCGGACCCTGAAACGGGATGCGAAGAAGGCCGCGCAGATGGGCCAACAAGGACGACTGGAAGTGGAGCAGCGGAACCTGCGGGAGAAATCGCTGGCCGCGTATGAGCAGGTGTTGGAGGAGGCAGTAGCCGGAAACTGAAATTCCGCTGAGGAGTTTGGTGCATACCCCGTACAGCGCGTAAGCCGCAGAAGAGAAGCCCCCGCTGAGGAGCGGGGGTTTTGCATGAGCCGGCCCCTCGGCATAATCGCGCGCGCAGACGGCCGCTGAATTGCGTGCTTCAGGCTTCGGCTTGGAGATGGCCGGCGTCGAGCAGCAGCTTACGACGAGTGACCGCCAGAGTGGGCTCGTCATGACTGGCGATAATTACCGTGCAGCCCTCGTCATTGAGACCGCCGAGAAGAGTGAGGATGTTGTCGGCATTGTTGCGGTCGAGCTCACCCGTGGGCTCGTCGGCAAGCAGGATGTGGGGATTGTTGACGATTGCGCGGGCGACTGCAGCCCGGGCTTGCTCGCCGCCGGAAAGCTCCGCCGGCAGATGGTCAGCGCGATGGGCGATATTGACGGTTTCAAGGGCCGCGTGCACGCGGGAAGTCTTCTCCGCTTCAGGCCCGGGTATCGGGATCAGAGGCAGCATCACATTCTCGAATACAGTGAGCGAGCCTAGCAAATGAGCGCTCTGGAAAACGAAGCCGACCGTGCTGCGGCGGTATCGGGCCAGCTCGGTGTCAGACAGGTCATTCAGCCGCGTGCCGGCGACAATCACCTCGCCGTCAGTGGGCCGCTCGAGGCCGCCAATGATGTTGAGGAGGGTTGACTTACCGGAGCCTGACGGGCCCTGCAAGCCGACCAAATCACCCGCGTCAAGAGCGAAACTCACGCCCTCAATGGCGATGACCGTGTGCCCGTTGCGCTCGAAGCGCTTCGTGATGTCGGTGGCTTGCAGGTACATATATTCACCTTCGGCGCGGCTCAGATTCTGCGCAGGGCCTCGGCGGGAGCAAGGCTCGCAGCACGACGGGCGGCAATAAACCCCGCTATCGCCCCAAGTACCAGGGCCGTGAATGACCCAATGGCGAATACGAGTGGTGATGGGTAGAAAATAATCTGGGTGCTCAGCAGCGGCTGAGTTATGGCGCACGGCGGATAGGATGAGAGCGCCGATGGCAGCTCCAGCATCGCCGTGTAGCTGTACAGCCAGGCGAGCAGTAAGCCGAGCAGCGAGCCGGCCACGCCACCGATGATGCCGACATAAATCGCCTCGGCAACAAACATGAGCGCGACTTGCACGTTATCCCACCCGATGGCCTTGAGCACGCCGATCTCCGGAACGCGACGGGCCACTCCGGCAAGGAAGCTATGCACAATCAAGGCGAAGACGAAGACGAGAACCAGTGCGGAAATGATGTAGAGCGTGCGGCGAGTGACGGAAGCCAGCAGAGCAGTGCCCGCATCTACATTCTGGGAGCTGGTGATGGAAGTGCCCTCGCCAATCTCGGCCTGCGCAACGGCCTCGACGCGTGCCGGCAGCGGTTCAGCCAGGGCAACGAAGATGGTGTCCACGATGTCGCCGGCGGCGTACATCTGCTGGGCCATATCGAGCGTGACGAAGGCCTCGGCCTCGGCGATGCGGGCGCTCTGGGCCAGTGAGACGATGCCGACCACCTCGAAGACCGCGTCGGGGCCGAGCGGGATCATGTCAGCGAGCTTGTAGCCATGGGCCTGGGCGTATTCCTCAGTGATGATGGTGTGATAGTCGTCGCCGCCGGAAAGGTAGCGCCCCTGTGTGACGGCGCAACAGGTGCGGCGATCCTCGTCGGTTTCGGGGGCCTGGAGGCGCACCGGGCCGAGTTGCTTGAGGTGCGGATCAATGCCGGCGAGTACGGTGGGGTGGCCGTCGTAAAAAGCCCAGAGCATGAGGACACCGGAGACAGCCTCAACTTCAGGCAGTTGCCGGAGCTTCTTGATGACGGCGGCATCAATCTCACCGAGGTCCTTGGGCAGCTTGACGAGGGCGAAGGGACAGGGCTTGACGCGTTTCTGGATAACGAGGTCGGCGCCGGTGGCATCGAGAGAGTCCTGAACGGCCTCGCGGACACCATGGGAAATGGAGAGGACCGCGACCAGCAGTGCCGTCGCCGCGGCTATTGAGCCGAGGGAGAGAATGGCGGTGCTGCGCCGCCTCCAGAATGCCTTCCATGCGTACTTGAGAAGCACGTGAGTTCACCGTTCCTGCAATGTATTCGGCCTACGCGAGTGAGATGTAGAAGCTCTCTGATGAAGATGCTCCGGAAATGTACAACGCACCCGGTGTTGGCTATTGCTCCCGGCGTCGGCAACTTCTGCGCACGGGTCGCCGACCATCCAGACTCGCACCCACTGAGTTTAGCAGTCTCCTGGACGAGAAACAAGCACGACCGAGGGAAAAGAGGCGGGAACTGAGCGGCCCAAACTTCGCGTCACCCAGGGGCGTAGGGCAATGGCAATTGGGCAGGGATGAGGTGGCGAGAGGCGAACTAGACATGAGATTACGTAAGACCTGCGTGTTTGGGGAGTGATGGCGGGATGAATGAAGCGAGAGGATACTGCACAAATTGCGGTCGGGCCCTGGATGCCGATGCACAATTCTGCAGCGGATGTGGACAGACCGTTGGCGGCGCGGGAACGGAATCGTCGCAAGCGGAGGCGACAGCCACGCCACATGCCTCTGCCGCGTCCGCGCAACCGGCGCAGAGCAGCGGCTCCGGATCGCCGAATGTGGCTCTGTGGGTCATCCTGGGCGTGGTCGTGATTGGCCTCGTAGTGTTGCTTGTGGGGGGGCTGGTGTTGGGGTGGTTTGTACTCAGGGGGACATCAACGACACAAGTAACCAGGCAGGATACGCAGGCTACCGTGCCGCTGGAGCCGACGGAACCGGCGATTTCAACGACAACCGATAGCTCGCCGAGAACCGATAGCTCGCCGACGACCGCAACATCCCCGCCGCAAGCAGCTCCGAAAGCGGTGGTAGTGGAGACGCCGACGACGGTAGTAGTGCCCAACGTAATCGGTATGAGCAGTGTAGATGCAGAGGAGCAGTTGGAGACCACCGGCGGCTTTCGAGTGATATACAACCAGGCGCGGTACAGCGATCAGTATAGCCGCAACAACATTATTTCCCAGCATCCCAAGGGCGGGGCGATAGCGCAATCGGGAGATGTGGTGTACATCGTGAAGAGTCGCGGTCCGGCCCCTGCCCCACCTGCCCGACAGCAGCCGACACGGCGGCAGACAGTCACCGGGAGTGCGTTCAATGGCAGCATCGCACCGTACACCAGCACGCGTCAGATCAAAGACTGGGAGATGCAGCAGTGCACCAACTGGGTGCTGACCCTGATCCGCAACGAGATTTATGCGCGGCACGGGCGACCGTTCCAGAACCAGCGTATCCGGGCGTACTTCAACAACCAGTCCTGGTATCAGCCGAATAGGAACTTCAGCGAGAGCTGGCTGAGCGCGATTGAGAAGCAAAATGCGGCGAGGATTGCGGCGTATCAGAAACGGCGTTATGGTAAGTCGGCGACGCAGCCGGGTGCGGAGGATCTGCCTTAGCCCCAATCTCATGTGCTCACGATGGAGTTCCGGCCGGCACAAGTACGGATTGGCCCGCCCATATTCTGCTCTGTTATGTCTTCGCCGCGGTTTTCTAAGCGGGGATTGCGCATCGCGAGGTACTGTGCCGTTTAGGGTACGGCTTTCCGTAGCCCGGCCGTGAACAATACCGGCTAAGTGATGCGAGGTATCGCCCAGTCGCCCTCAAAAAAAAGCGCTTCCGCCTTGATAGGCGGAAGCGTATTTTTATCGGGCCTGTGATTTTACCAGACCCGTTTTCAGTCACAAATAACGGGCTGTTTAGTCTTCTCGGCACATAACCATTGCGCTGTCGAGGTTCACCGTGGTGTCCCCGGGGTCTCCGACAAATCGGCTGAAGAATGAGCCACATGCCAGCGGATGCAGGTACGTTATGCTCACCCGTATCTGCGCATTGGCGGGAGCATCATTCTCGACCCCCTCGATGTCGCCGAGCGTTCCCCACGATGACCAGATGCCACCGGAGTAAGTCCGGTATTCCTGCGTGATTATCATATCCTCGGTTGTCAGGGTCGGCGCACTGCTTTCGACACGGTCGCTGATTTCCGTCGTTGGGGCTCCGATCGCTGCGAGGCGTGCACCTTCACGCGCCGCTTGATGAACCACCAGCAGGTCCTTGAACACGAACCCGAACTCGATGATCCCAAACAGCAAGGTAATGAGAAGTGGTGTCAGCAATGCGGCTTCAACAGTTACGCCACCTGCTCGTCTTGCCCTTCTCTTCCCAAGTATGCGCATGGATATTCCCCCCGTTACTCAATAGTATTATAGCCATCCATGCTCAATACTCAATCAATGGGCATTCAAGATTGTCTCAAAGCATTATTGTGGCTCCGCATCATCCTATCGGCCTGTTGGCCTGAGTGCCTCTGTAAGAAAAGAGTAACCGACCTCTAAATACCGGGTTCGCTCCCCGCCTCCCGCAGCACCCTGAGCAGCCGTTTGCCGGTCTCCTGCCACGAGAAGTCGCCAGCGCGTCGGTAGCCGGCCGCAACCTTCTTCTGCCGCAGCGCCTCATCAAACACTACCGCCTCCAGCGCTGCGCGCATCTCCCCCACATCATCGGGATCGAAGAGTACTGCCGCATCCCCACAGACCTCTGCCAGCGCCGTCGCCCGCGAGCTGGCTACCGGGGTCCCGCAGGCCATCGCCTCCAGTACCGGCATCCCAAAGCCCTCGAAGCGCGATGGAAAGACGAAGGCTCTCGCTCCGCTGTAGAGCGCTGCCAGGTCCTCCCCGTCAATTCTTCCGGGTTGATACACCCGCTTGCCGAGCCCCAGCGCTTTCACGGTCCGTTGAATCCGCTGATGGTCCTGTCGGTACATCCCCAGTAGCGCAAGCCCTATCTCCGGCATAAAGGGGGCGCTGGCGGGCTTGTGGCGCATCCCCGGATCCCGTGCGTCTTTGCCCACAAACTGCGCATACGCCTCCACAAGGCCGCACAGGTTCTTGTGCGGGTAGCTACTGGCAAGGCACATGATATAGTGAGGCGGCAGCCCGTATTTCTCCCGCGCCGAGGCGATGACTGTTTGATCCTCAACGCGTCCGTACTCCGGCCCGGCCGGCGGCATCACCTGCACCTTTGCTTCATCCACCTTCAGCAGCCGCACTAGATCCTGCCTGCTGTGCTCCGAGATGGTTACTAGCGCAGCCGCTTTCTCCGCCGACCGAGGCACGGCATAGTACAGATACATGCGCTTATGCAGCGCGAAATTCTGCGGATAGACCCATGGCTGCATGTCATTTATCAGGACTACTCCGGGGATGGTCAGATTCAGCGGCATCACTGCACCGGGAAACAATGCCACATCCAGCCCTTGCTCGACACATACCCCCGCGAGCAGGCGGTGCTCATACAGCACCCGCGCGATCAGATTGGCCGCGCGAACCGGACACTCGACTACCTCGACATTATCCGGCACCGGCATTGCCGCCGCCTCGCTGCCGGCCAGTAGCACGATCTCATCATCCCCGGCCTGCAGGCCCACATGGCGGACGAGTTGGACGAGCTGCGTCTCGACGCCGTCACGCTCGCCATAGACCAGGTGGACTGCACTGATGCCTATCCTCATAGGTATTTATCCGCCCCTTACTCCCACGGCGCCGCCCGGCTTGGGCCAGCGTTTGTCTTTTGCCCTTCCCACGCGCCGCCAAACACTATAATATGTGCCAATACTACTATGGCTACCACAATTCGCACCCGCCGCATCGGTATCGCTGCCGTTGCTCAGTTCTCCGGTGCCGGTTTACAGCAGGTGCTCAAGTATCTCACTAATATCCTCATCGCCCGGGGCATGGGCGCTGCTGCCCTGGGAGTGTACCAGCTTGCGCTGACGTTCTGGATCGCCATCCAGACGGCTCTCTGCGGCGGCTTCGGGCGCGCCATTATGCGTATGGTTCCCCATCACATGGCCCGGGACGAAAAGACCCGCGCCCGAGGCGTTGTCGCGCTCGGTATGAACGCCTCCTGGTGGCTGGCGGTGGTACTGGGTGCCGCGCTCTACCTCACCGCCGATTTCATCGCCGGTGCCCTGCTACACACACCGGAGGCGGGGCCGGCCCTCGAGGTCCTGGCTCTGGCCTTGCCGCTGGCCGCGCTCAACAATGTTGTCTGGGCGCTGGGCCGGTCGCTTGGTTCCTTGCGCTATGTCATCTACCAATTCCTGCTAGTGCCGGCAAGTTTCATCATCTTCATCGCTGCCGCCGTACTATATCTCACGGAGCCGAGTGCCGTGCATGTCGCCTGGGCGTTTTTACTCTCTTATGCCTTGCCACTGATTGCCATGGCAGGTTATTACCGCTTATTGGTCAGGTTCTCATCTGTGCGTCTTATTGCTCCGGTCGCAGGCCCCTTTCTTGCCTTCGCGGGTGCTACCTCACTGCTCTCGCTGGCCGAGTTCCTCTGCCGCAATGCCGACGTATTCATCCTTGCCCGCTTCGCCTCTGCTGCCGAGGTCGGCTACTATGCGATGGCCTCCCGCACCGCCACTTTGTGCCTGATGGTCACTGTCTCCTTCGACGCCTTCTTCGCCCCTGCCGTGTCCTCTCTATACAGTGCGGGCCGCATCCAGGAATTGCGGGGGCTTTTCCGGCGTGCGTGCGGCTGGATTTTACTCGCCGGCGCGCCGCTTCTGGCGATTCTCATCACCAACGCCTCCGACATTCTCAGCCTTTTCGGCGCCGCCTTTCTCAGCGCCATCCCCGCGCTGCTTGTCATCGCCGCCTCACAGTTACTCAACCTCGGCACCGGCCTCGTAGGAGTGGTATTGCTGATGACTGGCCGGCAGGTGCTCGTGTTAGCCCTCAATGTCGCTGCTCTTATCGTCAACGTCGCTCTGTGTTGGTGGCTGATACCGCAGTACAGTTTGCTTGGTGCGGCTATCGGCACGGCTGGCGCGGTTGTCTTCCTCAATCTCACGTTGATGCTCTGCGGCTATGCTTATCTTCGCCTCAACCCGTTTTCGGAGAGTTATCTCAGGGCGTTGGCGGCAGCTCTCATCGCCGGGGCGATAAATTACGTCTTCATTGTCCCGCTGCTGCGAATGGGCCTGCCACGCCTCGGTGCGAGCATAGCATGTGTGGCGATTGTCTATGGTGTAGTGATTGCCCTGCTGGGCGGCTTGGCGGAGCTGTCCGCTGCTGTGAGCGCTCTCCGTGGCACCATCAGACCCAACGATATTTGAGGCGGTGCTGGAGTTTTTTGTTGGCTTTGCAGGAATCTCGCACCTCTCCCGCGAAAGAGCATATTAATATAGCCTTTGCCGCTTGACTCTCCTATCCCGAACATTTACCATGGATTTCTCATATCCGTCCCGACTTTCAAGGGCAATGGGCCGATAAACTGTGAGGTGATAGCCGTGGCTTCTACAAGAATGCCCACCACTATCGGGCATATCACTATCGAGAATTTTCTCAACATCTTTGACGAGATCGTCAGCGACAAAGAGAAAAGCGGCATCGAGGCGATACAGAACAACCCTGACGACCTCCTCGAGCGCTCTAAATACTATGGTACACAATACAAGAACGGCAGTTGGGGCTGGACATCCAATATCTGGTCTCGCAGCGCCAAGAACACGGTCGTCGTCTCGTCCGAGCACGAACTGCGCAACGAACATCGCTACCTGATGTTGCGCGTCCTCGAACAGATCATGTGCCGACCGCTCATCCAGGTGGATGCCAACCTCGGCAGTCCCGGGGCGCGCGCCCAGATGCACTGCCGCCTCTACTGTGATCCGCAGTTCCCGGATCTCGCCTACCGCTGGAAGCAGCTCAACTTCGAAGCCGATCCCAACGAAGAACCCCATGCCGCCCTCTTCTTCATTCCCCAGTACCTCGAGAACCCCAACGTCCCCGACACCGACCGGATGTTGCGCCTCATGCGCTTTCCCAACCACCGTTACACCGTCGCCACTGGCACCTCATACCAGGGCGAAATCAAGAAAACATTTCTGTCCCACTGGATACTCCACTGCTACGAACAGGGCGGCACGGGCGAGCACGCCTCGCTCAAGGAGTTCACCGTCCGCAAGGAAGACGGCTCCGAAAAGCGCATGGTCATGGGATGCTGGGGTCTCAGCGGCTCCGGCAAGTCCACTCACGGCCTTTACGTGATCAATGACATCACCGCCGCCCGCTTTCACAAGCAGTTCGGTATCGAGATTGAGAAATATGTCTATGACCAGGCGCTGAAAAACGACGACATCACCGGCTGGTGGCCCGATCAGGTACTCGGCTCCGAGAATGGCGCATGGACCAAAACTGAAGACGTCACCATCAACCAGACTGCCATCTATGACGCCGCCCACGACCCGCATGCCCTCCACGAGAACACCGAATGGGATGAAAACGGTGACGTCAGTTTCGCCGGTGAACTCTTCCAGTACCAGGGCGTCCTCAACCGCAATGCCCGCACTGTACTCCGCCTCGAAGACACCGGCTATTTCGATGGCAGTGTTGACTCCACGATGCCACCGAATATGGCCGTCTTCATCAGCCCCGGACACATCTCTGACTACGCATGGCTCAAGCTCACAGATCCCAACTTCGCCGCCAAGGTCCTCGCCGACGGCCGCACCGTCGGACATCCCGCTCAGAGCGCCGAAGGCGTCGGCGAAGCCAAGTTCGAGAGCCGCTACTGCCTGCCCTTCACGATGGGCGTCGGTAGCGCCGAGCACGTCCATCGCTTCCGCGATCTCATCGCCGACAAGGTGGGCACTGATCGCCCCATGGAGATCTATCAGATCAATACGACGGGCCACATCGGTGCCGAGTACGAATGGATCGAGGGCAAACTTGGCGAAGAGGACATCCACATTCCGAAAGTCTCATTCAAGCTCCGGCAAGGTAAACCCACACCCGTCAGCGGCACGAGTCCGACTATCGAGGAGACGGAGCTGTTTCTGTTTCAGGCGGCTCGCGAGACGGTTAAATACGAGCCCCATCCGGTCTGGGGGGACCGCGTTCTGGTCCCGGTCGAAGTGCCCGGCATCTCCGCCGAGCGCCTTGCCGAACTCAGCCCCACCTCCTCCCGCGATCTGGAAGAGCTCGAAGCTCTTCTCTATGTCCAGGTCCTGATGAGCAAGTATATGCTCCACGAGCAGGCGCCCGGCCTGGATCGCGAAATCTACTACGCAATGGATTTCTAGCTCCCGCAGGCCGCTAGCTAGCTCTTCTGCTCTGTTCGCGCGGAGCGGGCTTTGGCCCGACGCTCTACGTCCGCCAGGGCGTCCCGCGTGAGTGTAAAAGACAATTTGCGTCCCATCAGCACCATAAGGGCGCAATGTTTGACGGATATGTGCGGAGTTTCCTCCGCCGGGGCCATTTAGCCCCCGGGATTATTTATTGTAACGGCTCGCTTTGTTCCGTCCCATGTGACTTTTGCCCCCAGCGCCTCGCTTAGAATCCGCAGCGGCACGAGCATCTGGTCCGCCACAATGATGCCTTCGCTTTTTTGCACCGACACGCATGAGTTTCCGCGACAGAGCACCGCCATCTGCCGGGCCGCTTGCCATGTCACTTCTGCGCCGAGGCTCTCCGCCGTCGCGCGCAGTGGCGCATAGGTGGTCCCGCCGCGCACTCGTGCCTGTGGCTGGAAATTTACTTTCTTCCCGTTAACGTACACATCCACGAGCGTATCCGCGCACATCCCCGCGCTTACCGCCAGCAGCGCCACAACGATCGCCGTAACCTTGGTCATGCCTCATCAATCCCATCCGCTCAGAAGATTTTCGGCAGCAGCGCCCCGACACGCCGCCGGTACTCCAGATACTCCTCGCCAAACTTCTCCTCCAGATACTGCTCCTCGGCCCGTATCAGCCGGTGGAACACGAGGTACATGAAGATCGGCACACTCAGCGCCGGCACTGACCGCGTTACTATCACTATGCCCGGCACGATCAGGCAGATGAACGCCCCATAAATCGGATGGCGGACATACGCATACGCGCCGCCGGTCTCGAGCGTACCGTGCTTGTAGGCGCGGCTCAACGGCACCACCGCTGCCGTGAAGAGCACAAGGCCGGCGACTGTCAGTATGCTCCCGCCGAGAGTCGTCACCGTCTCCGGAATGAAGGCCAGCCGCCAACCGGGAGCATAAGACCTGGCAAAGGCGATGACAACCCCGCCATACAGCAGCGAGCTTATCGTGAACGCCGGCCCTATCCCCCATCGTGACATCTACGATTCGTCTCCCCGTCAATTAGCGAGTGTATTCGCCGGCTTCTCAATCTCAGACGCGATGGTCTCCAGTCGCCGGCCTGCAGAAGGATATGTCTATGTGATGGTCAGCTTCCCGGAAAGGTTCGGTAAGGTCCTGCGGGGCTGCAGGCGTTTCGCCGTTGACATTGTCGCCCGGGGCAGCAGTATATCATAGCCTACCTATTGCGTGCCACGAGTTAGCGAATAGCGCAATGCGCAAAGGCGGGCAGCTTCGCCTACAGGCGGGGATTTGGCGAAAGGTACGAAGCCAGGAAGCTTGGGTCGGTTCACTTCTGGACAATTACGTCCGGGTTCATTAGCTGCTGGACTGTCACGAAGCTATAGCCACGGGCGCGCAGTATCGGAACTACTTTCCGCAAGGCCTGCACCGTCTCCGGCACATTATCGTGGAGCAGGATTACGCCGTTCGGCTTGGCATCGTGGAGAATGTGAGCGGCGATTTTGTCGGCGTCACGGAGCTTGTAGTCTCCCGGATTCGATGTCCACCCGCAGTAAGCCAATCCCTCCTGGCGCAGGATCTGCCGATGGTTCTGCTGACAGTTTCCGCCCGGCGCCCGCAGCAGCCGCGGCTTTGCTCCAGTGATCCGCATGATTTCCTCATTTGTGCGGCGAATCCCATCTGCCACGACCTCGTCCGTCAACTCCGTGAAGCTCTGCCCGTCGTAGTAGTGATTTTCCAGCCGATGCCCGGCGACTGCCGCACGCCTCACGAACTGCGGATAGTGCGCGACTTTGCCCCCGATCACAAACATAGTCGCCGATATGCCCTGCTCATCGAGAAAATCCAGCAGATACCCGGACCTCGCGAATGGGAAATCGTCAAAGGTCAGCGCAATACGCTTGTCCGTCGCTTGTGTCCGTGGCGTTTCCCGGTAATCAATGCGGAATTCCAAGGTCTTCTCATCGGCATAGCTATGACTGATCGCCGGGTTATTGAGCAGGTCCAGCTCGACGCGCACGGTCTGGCCCTTCCGCGATAACTGGCCTATCTGCACTGTAGTCAGCGAACCTTTGTTGACCTCGAATTTCTGCACCGGGCCTGTGATCTCCAGCTTCGGGATAATCACGCCCGACATGCGGTGAGCCTGCAAAATCTGTGTGGCTTCCGGGAAGCCGCAGGAAAGCTCAACCCGACAGATGCAGTTCTGTGCGGTGGCCGTACCTGCTACCAGCACTCGCAACTGTGCCGGCTCCGCCGAGCCAGTTTGCTGCACCTCCAGGTCCGCCACCTGGACAAATTCATCCGTCGGTTCAGGCAGGGCGATCGGCTGCCGCTCCGGGGGCTTCGTCGGCAGCTCAATCATCGCCACCGCAATCTCCACCGCTTTGTCGGCAGCAATCTCCACCTCGGTAGTCCACTTGCGGTGACCGGGCAGGCTCAGGGCCACTGTATGCGCACCCACAGTCAGCCTGTGATCCCGTATCGGCGTCGGCCCGATGAGCCTGCCGTCAACTGTCAGTTGCGCACCGACGGGAACGGTATTCACCACCAAGCTACCGGTCTCGCGCCTCAGCACAATGCGCTTCTCCGTCGTCTTCGCCGAGGCCACTGTGACCGTCTCTAGCCGGTTCTCATAGCCGGACTTGCGGAGTTCGAGGCGATGCTCTCCGGGCGCCAGGTTATCTACTCGCAGCGGTGTGAGGCCGAGTTTGTTGCCATCCAGATGGACTTCGGCAGCGGCAGGGTCGCTATTCAGGGCCAGCGCCCCGGGTAGTTGCTGGAGGGTAAGATGGAGCGGCTCGGGGGCGGCTGTGGCGACAATCTCGATCTCCTGTTGCGCCTCCGCGAACCCCTCCAGCTTTGCCGTGAGCGTGTGTTTTCCCACTGGCACCGAGACGGCCTCCAGCGGCGTCTTGCCGATCTGCTCCCCGTCTATGAAGACGCCTGCGCCCGCCGGCTCGCTGGTGACATTCAACTGCTGAGCATTGCGCAGCAGCAACGTCTCAACTTTGGCCAACTCCTCGGGTTTCACTTCCACGTCGTCGGTGAACGTGGAGAAATGTTTGAGTTCGATCTCGACGCGATGTGTGCCGGCCGGGAAATGCTCGAGTCGCAACGGTGTGTTGCCCCGGATCTTCCCGTCAACGCTTACTTGCGCCGCCTCCGGTTTCGAACTGATCTCCAGCGTGCCGAAGGGCGGGATTTTTTGCATCTGTCCCTGCCAGAAACTCAGTCTTCCGGCGGACTTGCTCAGATTTGCGGTGAGTTCCCGCCATGCCTCGGACCGTAGAAGTAGCTCTCCTTCGGCGGCCTTGCCCGAGAGCAGCAGGGGCGTCACGCCGACCGGATTGCCTGCGATATCACAGCGGACATCCGGCGGCTCGGAGAGCACTACTACGGATGTCTCGCCGTCGCAATATGGGAAATCCCCCGCCGCGCCGACTAGCACCAGCGTTCCCAATGGCGGTACGTTCAACAGCCCATTCACCGAGGCCGTGGCCATACCGTCGGCGTCCATTTCATTGATGCGCAGTGTGCCGAGCTCCCTGGCCGGCACGGTCACTGCCACCGCGCGCGGCTCCTGTTCGCCCAGCGTGACACTCAGAGGCGGGGCACCGTCGGGGCTGTAAAGTGCGTATTCGCCACCGACCTTGCATGCCGCTCGCGCCGGGTCGCGTACATAGACCTGCAGGCGCACCTGCTCGCCACTCTGGATCACGGCTGCGACATGCCCCAATACCGGCAGGCGGCTGAGTATGCGGCCGGCCAGTTCGGGAGCCACCTTGTCTATCCCCTCCTTCAAAGGCACCGGTCGCGTCGGGAGGATCAGCGGTGGGTAATACATTTCCGCATCCCTGGCAGTATGCACCACGACCGCTTTGATCCAGGGGCCCGTTGCGCCGACTATCTCCGGGGCAGTGACTGCCGTCAGGTACAGCAGGGCCGCCAACTGGTGCGTCTGCCCGAGGCTGCTCGCTGCGCCGGAAGCCCAAGTGAAGGCGTGGGTGCGTTGCCGGGACAGGACGTTGTGGAGCTCCGGCGCGGCAATGAGCTGGACGGTATCCAGCTGATCAATGCGGGTGAGTACGGCTTGTTCGAGGGCTGAAAGCGCAGCCTGAGGGGGACCTACGACTGCCATGCCGCCGTAGCCGACACGTACTGCGGTAGCTTCCCCGGCTGCGGGCATGAGTTGCCCGCATGACATGAGGAGGATTATGCAAATTACCGGAATGCCGGCACCGCCGCTTCGCTGGGTCATGAGTGTTTCCCCTGGTTCGTAGTAAGCTGCGTATGCGAGGCCTGCTATCAGTAATCTACTAGACCATAGTACAAAACACACGTTTTGGCAATACCCAATTGCTGAGATGGACCGTCTATTCCCCATCCGGTCACGCGCCGAACGTGCGTCAATGACCGCATCCTACATAATAAACACAAGTGCAACATCATTATGCCTGACTCAAAAAAGTTATAGGAAACATTGTACAGCAGAAGGTGTTTTGCTATACTGCGAGAAGCTAGAACAGACACGAACAGTTGCTTTCTCGTCCCGCCGGGGTTCGGAGTGGAGACAGACTCAGCGTCGCAGTCCGGGGTAGGAGCGGATCATGACGATACTCAGCTTTGCCCTGAAAGGGAGGTGGCATAGAGGACTTCGTGGGCTTGTGTTCTGAGAAGCACGAGACGGACTGGAGGCTTGGCTCACATTGCGGCTAACAGTCACAATGGAAGATACGTCTTAGATAGTATCGACAGGATTATCTTAAGACCATTTCAAGGCGTAACAGGGAGGTTAGATCCATGAGAACGGTCCGCATCTTCGGAATGCTGTGTGTTGTTGTGATTTTTGCCACCCAAGCTCTGGCAGATACACTACTGGCACAACTGACGACGGATTATCCAATTGAGATCGACGAAGTTGTAGTTGACGCATGCCATAAGAGAGATATCGTGAGAGTGCTGCTGGCTGACGGCACAAAACCGACGCTTGACGACTTCATGAAAAGTGTTGTACCTGCTTCGCTTAATGCCAGCAACGCTTTGCCTCTTCCGTCACCTGCCGCTACCATCACTGAGGACATTGAGGTCCCGTGTTCTAAGAGTTGCTACATAT
>Ga0180431_10004387_pt1 | contig 17671 bp, 10 predicted proteins | sample SS_ome_11_FD_132459 | JGI IMG/M metagenome (GOLD analysis project Ga0180431, IMG submission 132459) | Hypersaline lake sediment archaeal communities from the Salton Sea, California, USA - SS_1_MS_1 metaG | ecosystem: Environmental > Aquatic > Non-marine Saline and Alkaline > Hypersaline >... | reverse complement strand
TTCATTGATCATTGATCATTGTTAATTGTGCTACGACAGTCCCAGAACCTTGCCGGTCTCTACATCTATGTCGATGTCCGTGAACACCGGCCGGGAGGGCAGGCCGGGCATGGTCTTCATCGTGCCGCACAGCGGGAATATGAACCCGGCGCCTACACTCGCCCGCACATCGGTGATGGGCAGCCTCCACCCACGCGGCGTGCCCTTGAGGGCCGGATCATGCGTGAAAGATAGGTGGGTCTTGGCCATGCACAGCGGCAGGTGCGAGAGCCCCATGTCGGTGAAAAGCTTGATCTTGGTCTCCGCCTCGTGTGAATAATCCACCCCGTCTGCACGGTAGATCTCGCGGGCGATGGTCTCAATCTTCTCCTTGATGGACATGGCGTCCTCATACAGGAACTTGAACTTGCTGGGTTTCTCACAAGCCGCCACGACGGCGCGGGCCAGATCCGCAGCTCCCTCGCCGCCCATAGCCCAGACGTTGTGCATCACCGCGTCCTCAGCGCCTGTCTGCTTTGCCCGCTCGCGAATCAACGCGATCTCCGCGTCGGTATCGTTGGTGAAACGGTTGATGGCCACGACGACGGGTACGCCGAACTTGAGCGCGTTTTCAATGTGCTGCAGCAGGTTGGGCAAGCCCTTCTCCAGCAGTTCCAGGTTCTCCTCAGTGTAGGCCTTGTCCAGGGGCTTGCCAGCGACGACCTTGGGGCCACCACCGTGCATCTTGAGCGCGCGCACCGTGCACACCAACACGACACAGTTGGGAACCAGCCCGCTGACGCGGCTCTTGAGGTTCATGAACTTCTCCATGCCACAGTCAGCCCCAAAGCCAGACTCGGTGACGACGTAGCCATCGGGCCCGACCAGCTTGAGGGCGATCTTGTCGGCGATGATGGAACTGTTGCCCTGGGCGATGTTGGCAAAGGGACCACAGTGGACGAAGGCAGGACTGCCAGGCAAGGTCTGCATCATATTGGGCATGATGGCGTCTTTGAGCAGCACCGTCATCGCACCGGCCACGTTCAGATCCTCGGCCGTGATGGGCTCGACCTGGCCCTTGGCACGCAAGCCACCGGGACGGCTAGTGCCGACGATGATGCGCCCCATGCGCTCGCGCAGGTCGGCCAGGCCACTGCACATCGCCAGAGCGGCCATAATCTCGGAAGCGACGGTGATGTCGTAGCCGGCCTCGCGCACGAGGCCGTTGTTGCGGCCACCGAGGCCGACGATGATGCTGCGCAGGGCGGCGTCGGAGACATCGACGACGCGGCGCCACTGGATCGCATCCGGGTCGATATTGAGGCGGAACATGCGCTCCTTGTCCTCATCGTTCAAATCAGAGGGCTTTTCCGACTGGATGCCCAGCTTTTCCAACCGTTTGCACATGCTGGGGGTATATTCGTCGTCAGGGCAGAGCGCCTTGGCCAGGTAATTCGTGGACCAGCGGGCTTCCTTGGCCATACGATTGGCGATGGCCGCGGCGAGAAGGTTGTGCGCCGCGCCGACGGCGTGGATGTCGCCGGTGAGGTGGAGGTTGAAATCCTCCATCGGGACAATCTGAGAGTAGCCACCACCTGCTGCCCCCCCCTTGATCCCAAACGTCGGGCCCTGAGATGGCTGGCGAATGCACGTGAACACCTTCTTGCCGATGTAGTGCAGGCCCTGGCTGACGCCAATCGTCGTCACCGTCTTGCCCTCGCCCAGGGGAGTGGGGGTGATGGCAGTGACGTCAATGTACTTGGCGTTGGGGCGGTCCTTGAACTTCTCGAGCACGTCCAGGTGGACCTTCGCCTTCCACTTCCCATACAGGTCAAAGTCGTCCTCGGAGAGGCCAACGCTCTTGGCGACCTCGACGATGGGAATGAGTTCGGCTGCCTGTGCAATTTCGATATCGCTAGGTACAGGTTCAACTCGCTTGACGGGCATTTTTTACCTCCTCGTATTGTGATATGACGCTTGGCCTATAACTGACAACCTGATCCGTGATGCGTGATATGTGGCGACAATATCCAGCGCTCGTTCGCCCCCAAGAAGCAAAACTCCCCTTCAGGACACCCGACACGGCAAAATCTCAATCTCTACCGCCTGGCACATCAGTTCACCAGCCGCCTGAAGTAGCGATTGCCTGGGTTCTGAACCCGGTTGCCTTGAACCGGGTTGCCCTGAAATCCCGAGGCTCGAATCGATGTCTTCCGAAGCCAGGCAAGGATAGCGACGGTGAAAGCGGTCAGCCTGAGCGACGGCCTCCCACACATCCACGCCGAGCAGTTGGGAGGCAATGAACCGGGCACAGCCACAGGGGGCATCTCGCTCGACCTCCACATTGGTGATCCACCGATCATCGCACTCGATGCAAAATACAGGCTGGCCGAAGTAGCGGGCAAACTCGCCAATCCAGGGGTCTTCAAACGAAATCTGTGGGTGCGAACCGTTGCAACTCCGCTCGGTGAGGGAGCAAAATGGCCTGGGAAAAACCGCCGTCACTCCCAACTCCATCATGCGAGCGTGCAGGTGGCGGACGCGTTCATCCGGCAGCCAGGCGGGGTTGTCGACCGGTGCAATCAGAGCCCGAGCACCGCTGCACTCAACGACGGTGGACACAAGATCGGCCACTCTAGGGCTCTCACCCAGAGAGAGGACGAGGTCGACGTCAGGGACGTGCGCAGGGAGAAATCGCAGTGGGTCATCTACCGTCAAGGGAATGGTAGAAGGAACACGCCAGGATTCCACGGTCCAGGCTGAGGGGGCAAAACGGCGTATGCTATCCAGGATACGCTGGCCATAAGAGCCCTGGAACAGGATGAGCAAGCGCAAGGCATCGGGAGTGAGGCCACGCCTCGCATTCCGATGCGCATCCACTGGTTCACGAACGGCCTCCAGGAGATCCTCGACGCGCCGGCCGTGTTTCATATGCTGGTAGTAGGTGTGGATGCGGTTGTCCTCCAGGGTCAGGCCAATCACCTTCGCTCCAGGCAAACATTCCAACACCTGAGCGACCAAGTGGCTCTGCTGCTGACCAGTGGTCTCAATGATCACCACGTTAGGAGCGGCAGTGCGCACCTTGGCAAAGACATCCGGGCCGACAGTTGCAACACCGACAACGTCGATGCCCGGTTGACCAGAAAGGAGGCTCTCAACGCCCTGAGCAAAGAGCGGCTGGCTGGCAAGAATAAATACGCGACTGGGGCTCATTTAACTGACTACCGGTCAGTAGAATACGAGAGCTATTATACCCCTGTTGCACTTGCCCGTCTATAGTCCTCATAGGCTATACGCATCACATAAATAGCCCATTAGAACTAGTCCCTGAATCCTCTCAGCCTCAGTCAGATCGCTCGGGCAGACATGCAAGCCCTTGGCTCACGGCGTAAGCAGCCGCCTGAGTACGGTTCTTGACCCCCAGCTTGGCGAGAATACTGCGCAGGTGGTTCTTCACTGTATTGCGGGCAATGCCCAGTTCCTCCGCAATATCCTGGTTAGAACAACCGTCAACGACCAACGCCAATACCTCGCACTCACGCGTCGATAGCACATCCATGACCGCTGGATGAGTGGTCGACCGACTTTGCCCTGCCAATTGGCGGAACAATTTGCCCGTCATCGCCCGCGATATCGGCGTCTCTCCAGCAACCAGGCCACGCAAGTGCTGAAACAGCGTCTCCGGCAGAAGGTCTTTGAGGAGGTATCCGTCCGCACCGTACCGCACGGCTGTAGCTAAGTCCCGCTCGTCGTCAGAGACGGTCAGCAGCACCACTCGCACATCCTCCATCTGGCTTTTGATGCGGCGAGTGGCCTCCAGCCCATCGCAGTTGGGCATGCGTATATCCATTAACACCAAGTCTGGATGCAGTGAGTGCACCTGCTCAACGGCCTCCAGCCCATCCGCCGCCTCCCCCACTACCTCGAAATCGGGCTGGGCATCGAGCAAGCGACCCAGCCCCTTGCGAAACAACAGATGGTCATCTACCAACAATACCCGGAGCGGCTCCATTGTACCTTCAATTATACACGCAATGAGTACTTGACACAATGCTCTAGCTGTGGCATAGTCAATGCGAGGGCAACGTAGTGACACGGTAGCACAGTGAGATCCTGAAGCGGTGCGGACGATGTTGCAGACAGATGTACTGGTGAAAGATGTGTCGGAAAGCAGCCCTTTCGTGCGGGTCACCTTCAGTGCCCCACACTTGGCACGTACGCTGGTCGCAGGTCGATTCGTGCTGGCCGACCTGGGCGATTATCTCCGCACCCCGCTATTCCCTGCGTGGTCAGACGTCGGGGGTTTTGACACGCTCGTTCCGCCCGATCACCCGGCCGCCGATCTGCGATCTGGCGACAGCGTGAATCTCATCGGTCCGCTGGGCCAAGGTTTCGAGGTGCCCACGACAGCCCGCCGGCTGTTGTTGGTCGCCAGCACAGCCCGCCTGCCGGTGCTGCTGCCGCTGGCACGACAGAGAAACCAGGGTTTTGGGAAAAACCCTGGTTTCTCCGTCGCTCTGCTCCTTTCGGCTCCCACTGCCGCCGAGCTCTACCCCATCCGGCTGTTGCCCCCGGCGCTGGAGGTACACGTCGCTACCACCGATGGTTCCGCCGGACACCCAGGCTCGGCTCTCGACCTCTTCCCCAACCTGGTGCGCTGGGCCGATTGCATCTGCATCGCCCCGCTGCATTCCAAAGACCCGGCGACGTACCCGGCGATAGCCGAAATCGTCCGAGAGGTCCGCGTAGGGCCAGGTCGCGGCTTCGCCCAGGCACTGGTCGTACCGCCCATGGCGTGCGGCGTGGGGGCCTGCCAGGGCTGCGCCGTGCCAGTCGCGCGGGGCACCAAACTGGCCTGCACCGACGGCCCCGTCTTCGACCTGCTGGAGCTCCAATGAGTGAAGACCGCGCGGATAAACTACATCCGGTCGTCCAACTTGCTCCCAACCACAAGGTTGGCCTGGCACTGCGTAACCCCGCGATGCCCGCGGCCGGCTGCTTCGGCCTCGGCACCGAGTACGCTCACATGGTCGACGTAGAAACGCTGGGCGCGATCGTCGTCGGGCCGGTCACCGCCAAGCCTCGGCGGGGAGCCAACCCACCGCGCACGGTGCCCGTCCCTGGCGGCGTGCTGCTGCACACCGGGCTGGCGAACCCCGGCGTCGCCACCGTCGTGCGCCGCTACGCCCGCCGGTGGGCCCGCTCCCCGGTGCCGGTCATCGTGCACGTGGCGGGCACGTCGCCCGACGAAGCGGCTGCCTGTTGCCAGCGGCTGTCCGGCGTCGAAGCGGTGTCCGGCATCGAACTGGGCCTGCCCGACACCGCCAGCGGTTCAGCCGGGTCCACCGACGTAGACCTGCTCGACGATGCCGTCGCCGTCATCCAGGCAGCCCGCGCCGATACCAGCCAGCCCCTCATCGTGCAATTGCCGCTGGATAGCGCCCCTGCGCTGTGCGAGGCAGCGGTCGAGGCTGGTGCCGACGCGCTGACCGTCGCCGCTCCGCCGAGGGGGACCGCCTGGTACGCATCGGCAGGACGCTTCGTCACCGGTCGCCTGTACGGCCCTTTCATACTGCCGCTGGCGCTGCGCGTTCTGCGCCAGGTGGCCGAACTTGTGCGAGTGCCACTCGTCGGATGCGGCGGCATCCACAACGTGGAGGACGCCACGGCCTTCCTGCAAGCTGGGGCCACGGCCGTCCAGGTGAGCGGGGGCCTTTGGCACGACCCGGCCTGCCTGGCTCGCATCGCCCGCAGCCTCCCGCCACCGGCAGCTTCCCAGTAACTTGCAGCCTTTCACGCGTGTGGTATAGTACGCGCATACTGACAGTGCGGATCAGAATCCGGCGGATCAGAATCCGGCGGCAATTGGGGATACAGAACAAGGAAGGAGCGAACCGTGACTTTCAAGGAGAAACGCAGGCAACAAACGACACAGAAATGGATTCCAGTGTTAATCATCGGCGCTCTGGGAACAGTTGGTGTCGTGGCGCTCTACGCTCTCGTCCCTGGTTTTCAGACCATCGACCTGGTGCTGCTCTTAATCGTGGTGGCCTTCGGAGCCATGGGCTACAACCAGGGCATCCTGAGAGTCGTCACGACCGCGGTCATGCTATACGTCGCTACCGGCGTGGCAGCCACTTTCTATCCCCAGGCCGCTCCATTCACCAAAGCCATACAAACAACTGTGACGCTCGACTGGGGCGCTGACGTCGGTGGCAGCGTAGGCCGGGGCACACTGGCCCTGTCCTTCAGCCTGCTGACTGCGATCATCTGGGTCACACTCGAGGCCATCACACGTCTTTCCTTCCGAGACACGAGCCTGCCCAAGCTGGGCATACTGGACAAACTGGGCGGCCTGGTTGGCTATCTGATCATCGGCATCGTGGTCGTCAGCCTGGCGTTCAACCTCATCGGCTACGGCCGGTCGCGGCCCGTGCACGATAAGGCATTCCTACGCACAGGACTCAACCAGGTGCTTTACCTGCATTACATCACCCAGTCGTTCTGGTTCCCCAAGGGACCACCTCCGATTTACGTGTATGATCTGAGATTGTCGCGCTAGAAGCAGGTTCTTCGGGAGGCCATCCGAAAGGTCTGGGCTCTAAAACGGATTCGCTACGTGAACACCAAACATCTATCTACCCTAGAGTTTCCCAAAGTTCTCGCCCGTCTGGCAACATACGCTAGCTTTTCAGCCGGGGAGGACAAAGCCCTTACGCTGACGCCAGCGAGCAGCCTGGCGGACGTCCGCTGGCGACTGGCAATGACGAGCGAGGCCCACACGCTGCTGGATGCCAAGCCCGACACTACGCTCGGCGGCGCTCACGACGTGCGTCCCCAGGTGGCGGCTACCCAGCGCGGCGTGGTGTTGCCGCCGCCGGAACTGCTCGACATGCGCGATACTCTCGTCGCCGCACGCACGCTCCATCGCACGCTGAGTCGGTTGGATAGCCAATTCCCCTACCTGGCCCGCGTCGCAGACCGCATCCAGCTCTGTCCCAACGTCATCAACGAGATCAACCGCTGCCTGGACGAGCGTGGCAGCGTGCGAGACGACGCCTCGCCGGAATTGGCCCGCATCCGCCGTGAGACGCGTATCGCCTACGAACGAGTCCAGGACAAACTCCAGCGCATCATCCACTCACCGCGAAACGCGGCTTTCCTGCAGGAGCCGCTCATCACACAGCGCGAGGGCCGCTACGTCATCCCGCTCAAAGCTGACTTTAAAGGTCGCATCCCAGGCGTCGTCCACGACATGTCAGCCTCTGGCGCGACCATTTTCATCGAGCCTCTGTCCGTTGTCGAATTGAACAACGCCTGGCGTGAGCTCCAGCTTGCGGAGACACAAGAAATAAATCGCATCCTGACCCACCTCTCCGAACTAATCGCCGAATTTGCGGACGAAATCGGAGAGACCGTGGAGGCACTGGCTGAGTTGGACCTGGCCTTCGCTAAGGCGAAATACGCCGATGCCACCAATGCCATTGCTCCCGAACTGGTCCCCTTCCAATCGGCGACCCAGCCAGCCGATGAGCCAGCCAATTCCCATCCCGGCTCCACACTGCGCCTCATCGGTGCTCGCCATCCCCTGCTCGACCCGCAGGAGGTTGTGCCCATTGACGTCGTGCTGGATGACGCGACCCACGTGCTGGTCATCACCGGCCCCAACACCGGCGGCAAGACGGTCAGCCTGAAAACGGTAGGCTTGCTGGCGCTGATGGCACAGGCGGGATTGCACATCCCAGCCGAGCCGGGCTCAGCCCTGTCTCCTTTCGGAACAGTATACGCCGACATCGGCGACGAGCAGTCCATCGAGCAGAACCTGTCCACCTTCTCATCGCATCTGACCAACATCCTTTCATTCTTCGACCAGGCTGATGAGCAGAGCCTGGTGTTACTAGACGAATTAGGTGCCGGGACCGACCCGGCCGAGGGGGCGGCGCTGGCACGCGCCCTGCTGGATCACTTCCGCCGTCTGGGGACGACGACCTTCGTCGCCACCCACTATCCCGAACTAAAAAGCTACGCACAACTTACCCCGGGCGTGTGCAACGCCTGCGTCGAGTTCAATCCGCGGACCCTCAGCCCAACCTATAAACTGACCATCGGCCTGCCTGGCCGGTCCAACGCCTTCGCCATCGCTCAACGGCTGGGGTTGCCCCAGGAAATCACCGAGGCGGCACGTCAGATGATCTCGCGGGCAGACCTGCACACCGAGGATATGCTGGCCGACATTCACCGGCTACGGATTGAGGCCGCCAAGGCGCGGGACGCGGCTAACGACACCCGCGCCAACGCCGAGCGGTTGACCCGTGAACTACGCGAGCGTCTGGGAACGATTGAGCAGGAACGCCAGGGCATCTTAGAACAAGCTCAAGAGGAGGCAACGGCAGAGCTGGAAGCACTGCGGGCTGAGGTACGCGCCCTTCGGCGCCGGCTGCAGGCCGCTGCCGCGCCGCTGGAAGCCGTGATTGCGATTGAGGAAGCAATCGAAACAGTGGACGGAGCAATTGAAGCGGAGCCGCTGGAGCCGCCCACTCTACCTACAAGCACGGACGTGTTGGCGCAGCGGCCCATCCAGGTTGGAGACACTGTCTGGGTGTGCCCGCTGAACTCCGAAGGGCAGGTCCTAGAGATTGACGGAGATGCGGCTGAGGTACAGGTTGGACCGGCGCGAACCCGCGTGAGACTGACAGTGCTGGAACTACGCACGCCTATCACCTCGCCCCCCCAGGAGGAAGAAACCATCTCCGTAAGTGCTGCCGGATTCCGATCCGCGCCCTCCCCTGGCGTGCGCCTCGACCTGCGGGGCTGTACTGTCGAGGAATCGTTGCAGCGGCTGGACCGTCATCTGGATGCCGCGTCGCTGGCAGGTTTGCCGTGGGTGCACATCATCCACGGCAAGGGCACCGGCGCATTGCGACGCGCCGTGCGCGATTTTCTGGCCGACCATCCCCTCGTCCGCACCTATGAGTCCGGCAGTGCGAGAGAGGGGGGGGAAGGCGTCACCGTGGCCAAGTTGGTGCAAGGATGAGCCTGCAAGTAAGAATAAACAAGGTCGCACACGTGAGTTGCGGTCTTCTGCAATCTAGAAGGGAGCCCTGTGCCTGAGGAATCATCTTCTACATGGCGTAATAGTCTAAAAATCGTGGCAGATTCCATCTCAGCGGAGCGCTTCCACGAGGAACTGGACTGGCTACGCAAGGAGTACGGCGACGAGCCCGGCGACATCGCCATGATCTACGCTGGCTTGCTGGCGGAGTGGTTTGTGGAAAGTGCAGCTCTATTTGCAGCCATCGAACTGCCGCCTGAGGAAGTCCCGCCCGCACTGGCCGAGATCCACGAGACGCTGGCTGGCTTTGACTTCGATCGGGAACGGACGCGCGCCGAAGAGAACGAACGCCAATACTACGACGCCTTCGCCACCTGGGCTGCGCAGCTTTTCACCGAACTGGGCAAAGTGATGGAGTCCCTGTTCAACTGCTACGTCACGGCCGGCTACGATCCCGAGGATAACCCCAACGATCTCATCGCCGAGGCCCTGAAAATATCTGACGAGGACCTCACCCAGGCTCAGGACCTGATCACCCAGGCCGGGGCAATCGGGCTCCACAGCCACCCCCTATGGTGGCGCTGGCAAGAAGAGGCGTACGGCCCAGCCAGAACCTGGCTGGGCACTATGGTCAATCTGGTCGAAGACTACACCAGTAGCGGGCGAGCGTTGCTCGGTCCCATCGAACAAGCGCGCGCAGAGATGGCAGATTCTTGCCGAAAGGCGGAAGAGGAAATCAGGGAAATGGAAGAGGTACCGGCGGAGCCAGAACCACCAACCTCCGAACCATCGCCGGTAGAAGATCTGATCGAGGAACTGATCGCGCAAGGAGAGACGCACTTCACACCCAATCAATTGGCGCTCTGCCAAACCCACCGCGAGGATGCCATTCCAGCTCTGATAGAGCTGGCGACTGATGAATATCTGCAATCAGAGGATTCGCCCGGCGACGGCTACGCTCCCATCCACGCCGTCGAACTGCTGGGGCAACTGAAGGCAGCCGAAGCGACCCCGGCGCTGATCGACGTCGTTGCCGACACGGACTACTCAGACTTCATCTACAGCGCCGCCATCCTCGCACTGGAAAACTTCGGCCCACCTGCACTGGAGCCGCTGCTGGACTTCCTGCGTTATTCGTGGGACATAGACTCGAAGATCGCACTGGCCGGGGCAGTCGCTGAGGCCGGACGAGACGATGAAAGGGCTTATAGGGCACTGCTTGACCTGTGGGCGGAGGCGACATGGGAGGAGGGCAAGGCCCTGCTGGCCCAAGCCCTGGCTCAAGTCGGTGGGGAGCAGGTTATCCCAATGTTTCAGGCTGTCCTGGAGGATCCCGACCTGGACTGGATGGACTACAACCAAGTGGGGGGCGCTCTGGAGGTGTTGGGCGTCGAGGTACCGTGGGAGGATGCGCCTTCCCCGCCACCTGATGTTGTTGGCGACATCTCTGACCTGGATGCAGTCGTGCACCCACTCCTATCGGAGATCAGCGATCCGGAGCAACTGATAGGCTTCGCCGATGCAGCGCCAAAGGAATGGCGCGCTTATCCAGACGGTATGGCCCACGCCTACGCCGATATCCAGCGGGACAGAGTGAATAGCATGATCGCCGTACAAGCCGTAGCTATGCCGCTGGAGCTGTCCACGCCCTTGACAGCCAGCTTACTCAGGGAGATAGAGACACTCACGTTCGACGCCCTGCCCCGGGGCTACCCGCGCCAGCTACGCAAGGCCTACACCCACCTGGCCGAGTGCGCCGGCCCAGCTCTCCAGCTCCAACTTGCTGGGGTGCTGATAGCCCTGCAACACTACCTGGGCAAAGACTATGACATCGCCGATGATCCGAACCAACTGCTGTCCGCCGCCTGCGAACTCTCCCCCGAGGATGAGGCCCTACGCCATCTGTTCGGACAGGCCGGTGCTCTCATCCTCCACGGTCGCTCCTTCTGGCCCCGCTGGCCGGCTGAGACCGACCGCCCGCTATCCGAATGGCTGGAGGGCCTGGTCGAGTTTCGGGCTCCCCTTGAGCGCATTGGGCAAATACCATTGCGCCCCGGCTCAGAGACGGCCCCGGACAGGCTATCCAATACGCTGCTGGATGCACTGACAAGCCTGAGGATCGCCGAGGAACCACCGCCCGGCGTGGCAGAACTCCTCGAACTACTCATCACTCAGAAACAAGACACGCTCCCGTCAGCACAGCGCCGCCGCTTTGCTCACCAGCGTGCCGCCATCATCCCTCATCTGATTCGCATGGTGGAAGACACGCAATACTGGCATGAGGATGGGCCGGGAGGCGGGTGGGCTGCCATTCTGGCCGTGCAGTTGCTGGGCGACCTCAAAGCGGCCCAGGCCGCCGATACCCTGGTGAGCGTCGTCGCTGACTCACAACCTCAGGACGTCATCCACGACGCCGCCCTATTTAGCCTGATGGCTATCGGCCGTCCCGCGCTCCCCGCCGTGAGGGCCTACTTTCTGTACGGGCGCAGCATTGAGACCAAGACCTCCCTGGCCGAGGTACTGGGCCGCATCGGACGACAGAGACAGGACACCTTCGATCTCTTACGCCAGGTCTGGGAAACAACCGACTGGACTGAGAACCGGCGCACGGTGGCGCTGGCCTTCGGCGATCTGCGGGACCGCCGCGCTATACCTCTCCTTCAGACCGCACTGGAAGATCCACACACTGATGCATTGGACGTGGACTACATCCACTGGTCTTTGCTACACCTGGGCACTCAACCACCACCCATCCCCATCGGGAAGTCATCACGGCTCAAGACGCCCGCGCCGTACAACCGGCGCTTGATCTACGACGAATTTGACACCGCCCAGCGTCTGAAATATACTGCCTGGGGGGAACCGCTCTGTCCCGACTGCGGGAAACTATTGGCATTAGACAGAGACGGCAACTGGACGCATCCACCAGAGGCACCTTCGCATCAGTCCGCCTCCTCCAGCACAAAGCGCCGGCGCAAGAAGAGAAAGAAACGTCGTCGCTAGTAACTTGATAAGGTTCACAATTAGGAGTTCACCATGTCTACAGACATAATGACCATCGAAGTCTGGCTATATGGCCCAGTCGCCCAGTATGCCGGGGAGGCAAACCAGAGCAGCCACGCCCACGTCGACATAGCATTGCCCGAGGGAAGTACAGTCGGTGATCTGGTCCGACAACTGGAAATCCCCGCCGAAGAACGGGGGATCACTTTCGTGAACGGCAGCCTGGCAGCACTGCCCGGTATGGATGCCGGGCTTGAGTCCAAGCTACAGGATGGCGACCGGGTGGGCATATCCCATCGCAAGAGTATGTGGCCCTTCCAGTACCGCTTTGGCGCTCATCTGACCCCCGAACTCCAGGAGACGTTCCGCCACCGACACGACCGGGGGGTGCATCACGCGTACACCAAACTCGATGAGTAATCCGACAATGCCAGATTAGTCACCCTGTCGATCGCCAACACCAGTACAGCAACCCAGGAGGAACCTTCAAATGAGTGAGCGAGTTGGATTCATCGGTCTAGGCATCATGGGGAAGGGGATGGCCCACAACCTGCTCAAGAAAGGATTCGACCTCACCGTCTGGAACCGCACGCCGAGCAAGATGAATGACATCGTGCAGGAAGGTGCGAAGGCCGCCACCAGCCCCGCTGACCTGGCCGTGCAATGCGAGGTCGTCATCCTGTGCGTCAGCGACACACCTGACGTCGAGACAGTGCTGCTGGGCGAAAGCGGATCAGAATCCGTTCACGGCGTCATCCACGGGGTGCGTGAAGGCACACTGGTCGTCGACTGCAGCACGATCAGCCCGATCAAGACCAAGGAGTTCGCGAACAGGCTCGCTGAAAAGGGAGCCCACATGCTCGACGCACCAATCAGCGGAGGGAGCGAGGGCGCGGCAAAGGGCACACTGAGCATTATGGTCGGCGGCGACGCTGACCAGGTAGAGCGCGCCATGCCCTTCCTCGAAGCCATGGGCAAAACGATCACCCACGTCGGCGGCAACGGCGCGGGGCAGATGGTAAAGCTGGTGAACCAGATCCTCGTCGTCGGCGGGATGCTGGCGCTGGGCGAGGCTTTCCTGTTCGCCCAGGCCGGGGGGCTGGATCTCGAGAAGACGCTCCAGGCCGTGGCGGGCGGCGCAGCGGGGAGCTGGGCACTGAGCAATCGCGGCCCCCAGATCATCGAGCGGGACTGGCGGCCCGGTTTTATGATCGACCTGCAGCAGAAAGACTTACGCCTGATTTTGGACGCAGCCGACGAGTTGGGCGTTCCAGTCATGGCTTGCAGCCTGGCCTTCCACCTCTACCGCACGCTGCAGAAGCGCGACTGCGGCGCGGAAGGCAACCACGCGCTGATCAAGGCACTGGAGAACCTGGCCGATATCAAAGTCGGCGAGCCCAAATAGAGAAGAAAAATGCGTAATGCGTGATACGTAACTCAGTCACGCATTACGCTACGTCGGCTACTCGGTTAATTCACGTTTACTGTGCGCCTGTAATGGTGAACACGCCCCCATCGCTCCTCCCAAACACCTCGGGATAGTACATCTCGTAGGCGTGGGTGGGGATCGTCCGGTATTCGCCAGGCAGGCTGGCGCGGATGAGGTAGGTGTACTCATACGTGCCGCGCGGCAGGTAGGTGGCGAAGAGAACCGCCTTCTCGTCTCGTAGTTCGGTGTGACTGAACCACCACCAGCCGTAGCTGCCTCCCCACGGATTGCGCCGGTCGGTGCGCGTCAACTCAGGCGGCTCACCCACGACGCTCGTCGTCTTGAGGCTTTGGTCCACCCCTTCAGCACCAGCCGGGAAGGGGTCCTCGACCACCACGTAGTACAGATTATGGGGCGCGATGATCGTCAGCTTCACCTGCAGCACGTCACCTACCTGCCCCTGATCCACTGCCGGACATGATTGCTTCTCCGGCTCACATTCGGCCAGCGTGTACTGCCGGCTCACGATGATGCCCCGGTTCAGGGCCTGCACCTTCTCGACCGGCTTGAAAGTACGCAAGTACATACTGTAGTACAGCCGACCACTTCCTTCGCCCTGCCCATCGGGTGCCCAGCGTTCGATGGCGACACGATTGGCCTCGTCGGCCAGGAGTTCCGCGACCTCGATCTGGAGCCTGACGGTCTCGTCGACATTCTGCCGTCCAACACTCCCGTGGCCGAGCAATTCACCGTTGACGGCCACCTGCCAGTTGTACGCACCCTCCAGTTCACCAGTGGCGACCATCCAGTCGGTGAGCGCGATGATCGCCCAGGCACTCTCCTGCGTCGTCTCCCAGTAGCCATCTTTGCGGGCCACCATCAACCAGCGGACAGCGTTGGGACCCAGCACGTTCTCGGGGTCCAACCGTGCCAGGGCTGCCAACACGATCGCAGTCGAGCGGGTGTCCGTGTTCATCGCGTAGTAGTCAACCTGCGACTCCTCCCAGTGCGCGCCGGTGGCGCTCACGATGGCGGCGCTGGTGATATCGGAGAGCAGGGTGTCCACGCGGGCCGGACGATGCGAATCGGAATCTCCCCCCTCCCCCAGCCCCTCCCCCCAGGGGGAGGAGGGGGTTTCCAGTAAGCCCAATGCCATCGCCAGGTAGGCCTTGCCGAAGGTGTCCAGCGCGTCACGCTTGTCGAAAAGCGTCACCGTGCGCCCCAGGTCACCGTGACCAGCCTCGGCCAGTACGTACAGGATGAATGCCTGCCGGTTGGCCTGCCAGTGCAGTTCGAGGTCTCTGGGCTTGCGAAGACTGCTCTGGAGGAAGTCGAGTGCCCGCTCGGTGACCCCCTCATCAACCGTGAAGCCAGCCCGCTCCGCCTCGACCAGCCCCAGCAGGACGTAGGCGGTCAGGAAGGAATCGGATTCGTCAATGACCCACCAGCCCCAGCCACCGTCGTAGTGCTGCTGATTATAAAGCCGCTGCAAGCCAGTGCCGACCAATCCGGGAAGCGATTCCTCCAGATCAGGCCGATCGAGCCCTAGCTCCCTGAACGCGCGATAAGTGACGACGTTGGGCAGGAAGCGGCTGACCGTCTGCTCCGTGCACTCGTAGGGGTAGTGCTTCAGGAATTCGAGACCGTCCGCCATGCCTGCCGCCAGCGACGGGTCCAACTGCACCGCCAGTTCACCCTGGGTGGGATCATAGTCGGGGGGCAGGACCACTGCCTCAAGCCGCTGTTCATCGGCGTCGAAGTAACCAGCCGTGGCGACGACCTCGGGCGTGCTGTAGCGGTACACCGGCAACGTGATCTCAATGGCGTCGGTCAGATCCTGGTTGGAAACCAGATTGTGGGGAAAAACCAGGCCTCTCAGATTACCAGGCGCACGCACACCAACCCATTGGCCGACCGCTCTTGCACCGAAATACAGCCGAACCTGGGACACATCTTCCACCGTCACCGGCCACACCAGCTTGACTTTGTCCTGTGCAGGTATGCTGATTCGCTGATTCGCTGATTCGCCAACCCGCAGCCCGTCCGCCTCAAAAACGACTTCTACCTCCAACCCCGCAACGGTATTGTTGTGAACCACGGCCGCCAACTCCGCCTGGTCGCCCACGACGAAGAAGCGCGGCGCTACCGGGCGAACCAGCAGGTCCTTGGTGCTTACAATATCCACGTCGGCCTGGCCCACCAGCGTGTCGGCGGTGACGCCCCTGGCCCCCATACGCCAGGTCGTCAGGTTGTCGGGCAACGGAACCGTGACCGTGGCCTGACCGTCCCTATCGGTGCGAACGACGGGATTCCAGTAAGCGGTGTCCGGGAAACGCTGGCGTACCACGCCGAACTCCTCAGCAGGACCACCACCGCCGCCCTTTGCCTCAGCCGCCAGCGGTTGATTGGCACGATCTCCCGAGCGGGTCAACCCACTGGCGGTGTGCACCCCCAGCCCTCGCTCGTGCCAGAAGTGGCTCACGATGTCCTGCCCTGGCAGGTCAGCCAGCGAGATGACGGACAGATCCACCAGGTTGAGAGCCAGTTCAGCCTCCACTGGCCTGCCCTTGCTGTCGGTGACCGCCACGTCGTACGTCACCGTTTCACCCGGCTGATAATGTTCTCCAGACGACCGATCAGGGGTCAGCGTGATGCTCAGTTCCTTCTCGGCGACGTCGATGGGCAGTTGGGCGTAACCGATCTTGAAGCCTGGCAGCGGGTTCGTCTCGTCCTGTCCCTTGACGATAACCACCGAGACGAAAACGTTGGGGATGAGATCCTCGGTGATGGGAATCTCGATCTGCTCAGAGTTGGTCTCAAGCGTCTGCACCCAGTGGCGATAGATGTGCCCGCGCTCGACGGTGATGAGAGCCCGGACCGGGCCCTGATAGGGATGGGGAACGAGGACGGTGGCCGTGTCGCCGACCTCGTACTGTCGTTTGTCGGCCACCAGATCAATACGGTCGTCGTTCTCCTGTCTCCAGTTGATGTAGCCCCGCCCGCTCACCCACATATAGGTGGCGCTGCGGACCTGATTTCGTTTTTCATCCAGACCGCTGGCCGTTACCTTATAGATGCCGCCCTGTTTGGGGGTGAAGCCCACTGTCGCCAGACCGTCACCGCCCGTCGTTACCGTGGTGGTCAGGATCGGTACATCCTCTACAGTGCTCTCCCAGTAATAATGGCCATCCTCGGCCTGCTTGCGGACACTGTACCAGTTGTGCTTGGCGAAGACGAGCGTCAACTCCCGGTTGGGCGAGGGATCACTGGCCCAATCCACGGTGACGAGATCGACGCGATTCTCCTTGCCCACCTGCCCGACGTAGCGTTCAGGGCGCAGGCCAATGTAGTACAGTCCCTTGTGGACGATGACCTCGGTTCGATTGCTGACCTCCTGGTCGTTGACGTCGGTGACGGTCACCTCCAGCGTGAAACGTTGACTGGACAGATACTCGGCCACGTCAGCGTCCAGGTTGAAAGTGAAGCGACCCTCAGCGTCGGTAGTACCCGTCCCTTCGGCGATCAGTTCTCCGTAGAAGCCATACGTTTCCCCATCCTCCCGGCGGCTGAAGTCGTAGTCGGTGAAATCCCACCAGCCCTGGCCCTGGTAGTCGAAGAAGTGATCGGCAGAAAGCACGCTGTAACGTACCTGGGCGTCGGCGACCGGGCCGCCGAAGAAGTATACCGCCTGGGCAACGACGTTGACCTTGTCCCCCTGGGCATACTCCGGGCGGTCCGTCTCGACCGTCACCTGGAACTCCGGCTTGCGGTACTCGGCGACCTGGAATCGCGTGTAGAAGTACTCGTCCTCGTATGTCGCCTCGATTGAGTAAGCACCTAGAGCTGCCTCGTCACCCAGGGCAAACTCCCCGTGCAGCGTGCCCATGTCGCTCAGAGAAAAAGCATCCTCGAATACCTTGGTACCCTGGGGGTCCCAGATCACGACATCGACCTGGGTACCCCCTGTCGGCAAGGCGTAGTGGGCATCGTCGTCCTCTCGCAGAATGCCCTTGAAATACACCGTCTGGCCAGGGCGATAGATGGCCCGCTCGGTAAACACGTAGGCACTGAGGCGATCCTGATAGTCCTCCACGGGCAGATCAAACTTCCAGGGCGCAATGCCATCGGCCCACTGGTTGATCACAACCGCGAAGTCGCGGCCCGGACGGTCGGGGTCGCCAACGAAGGCGAAAACGGGCGTCCATGGG
>Ga0180431_10004386_pt1 | contig 17672 bp, 17 predicted proteins | sample SS_ome_11_FD_132459 | JGI IMG/M metagenome (GOLD analysis project Ga0180431, IMG submission 132459) | Hypersaline lake sediment archaeal communities from the Salton Sea, California, USA - SS_1_MS_1 metaG | ecosystem: Environmental > Aquatic > Non-marine Saline and Alkaline > Hypersaline >... | reverse complement strand
GCCGACGGCTTCCCCCACCCCGCACAGTAGCAGGAGACCGGAAAGCGTGCCAGTGCCGACTAGGCATAGCGGCGGCTATGGCGAGGAGGCACAACGCCGCCGGTCGGGATGCGGGGTCGCTTGAATGCGACATTCGTTGCGTGACAGGACACTAGGTCAGATCCGGGGACCGGCCTATATTGAACCGTCATGCACGAACTGCCGATCACCCAGAGCATTCTCGACCTGGCCCTGAAGCACGCCGCCGAGGCCGGCGGCGGGCATATCACCGATCTCTATCTGGTGGTGGGTCAGCTCTCGGGGGTCGTGGACGCCTCGGTGCAGTTCTACTGGGACATACTGACCGAGGACACCCCGGCCGAGGGGTCGCAGCTGCATTTCCGCCACACCGTCATGGAGATGGAGTGCCGCGAATGCGGGACGACCTTTATACCGGAAGAGCCGGTTTTCATCTGCACTGCCTGCGGGAGCCCTTCGGTCAAGGTCATCGCCGGTGACGAGTTCCGACTCGAGGCGATCGACCTGAAACCGACCGACGGCTCGGGCGAGTTGGAGAGCGACCGATGAGCGAGCGGATACCTGTTCAGGAAAAGATCACCAGCCAGAACGATATCATCGCGGCCGAAAACCGCGCCCGGATCGATGCCGCCGGCATTTTCTCGATCAACCTCATGGCTTCACCGGGGGCGGGCAAGACGTCGCTGATCGAGCAGACCGTACCGCGCCTGAACGACCGTTTCCGGATCGGCGTGATCGACGGCGACCTGGCCACCAGTTTCGACGCTGACCGGGCCGCCCGGGCCGGTGCGGTGAGTGTGCAGATCAACTCCGCTTCGTGCCACCTCGACGCCCCGATGGTCAGCCAGGGCCTCGACCGGCTCGATCTCGAAGCCCTCGATTTCCTGATCGTCGAGAACGTCGGCAATCTGGTCTGCCCGGCGGGCTGGCAGCTCGGCACGCACGCCAGCGCCCTGGTAGCCTCGATCCCCGAGGGGGACGACAAGCCCTTCAAGTACCCGGGGATGTACCGCGGAGTGGATGTGCTGGTCATCAACAAGATCGATCTCATCCCCTACCTCGCCTTCGACATGGACCGCTTCCGACAGGGAGTCGAAGCCCTGAACGAGGGGGTGGCCACCTTCCCGCTCTCCTGCACCACCGGCGAGGGGATCGAACCCTGGCTGGAGTGGGTGATGAACCGGATCGCCGGCCGGAGCTGAACCGGGAAGGCCCTGTGGACGGCCGTCGTATTCACATCACCGGGATCGTGCAGGGGGTCGGTTTCCGCCCCTACGTGCACCTGCTGGCCGAACGGCTCGGTCTGACGGGGTGGATCCGCAACTCTTCGTCGGGGGTCGAGATCGAGATCGAAGGTCCACCTGCGGCCCTGACCGCTTTCGAACAGGACCTGCGCGGCGGCGGCCCGCCGCGGGCGCATATCGAGCAGATGACGGTCGAGAGCGCCGGCCCGTGGGGGCACGAGGGTTTCGAGATCGTCGAGTCACGGGCCGAGGCGGGGGAGTACCTGCCCGTCTCGCCCGACATCGGGATCTGCGCCGACTGCCGGCGCGAAATGAGCGACCCGGACGACCGGCGCTTCCGCTACCCCTTCATCAACTGCACCAACTGCGGCCCCCGCTTCACCATCATCCGCGACATTCCCTACGACCGGCCGCAAACCACCATGGCCGGATTCGCACTGTGCCCCGACTGTGCGGCCGAGTACGGCGAACCGCGCGACCGTCGCTACCACGCCCAGCCGGTGGCCTGCCCGGTCTGCGGGCCACAGGTCCGGCTCGAACGGGGGGGTACCGGCGAGGGAGACGTCGGAGAACGGCTGGCCGAACGCGAGACGGCTATCGCTCGAACGCGGGCCCTGCTCGCTGCGGGAGGGATCGCGGCCGTCAAGGGTCTGGGGGGCTTTCACCTGGCCTGCGACGCCACCTCGGCAGAGGCGGTGGCCGAACTGCGGCGGCGCAAGCAGCGCGACGACAAACCCTTCGCCCTGATGGCCGCCGATCTGGCTACGATCGAGAAATATGTCGAGGTCAGCGCCGAGGACCGGGCTCTGCTCGAAAGTCCCGAGAATCCGATCGTGCTCATGCCGCGACGCCCGGAAGAGCAGGCGGGGGTCGACACAGGGACCGACTCCCCTCCGCTGGCCCCCGACGTAGCTCCCGGACTGAACCGGCTGGGGTTCATGCTTCCCTACACCCCCCTGCACCACCTCCTGCTCGAACCCGAACCGGGCTACCCGCCGGTGCTGGTCATGACCAGCGGGAACCTGAGCGACGAACCGATCGCTTACGACGACGAGGACGCGCGCTCGCGGCTGGCCGATTATGCCGACGCCTTCCTGATGCACGACCGCCCGATCCACATGCGCTGCGACGACTCGGTTGTGGCCGATTTCCGGGGCGGCCCCTGTTTTTTCCGCCGCTCCCGGGGGTATGCCCCCTTCCCCATCCTGCTGCCCGTCGCCACCCCACACCTGCTGGCTACCGGAGGGGAGTACAAAAACACCTTCTGCTGCGTGCGCGACGAGCGCGCCTTCGTGAGCCACTTCATCGGCGAGATGGCTTCCCTGGAAGCCAACCGCTCCTTCGGCCGGGCGGTGGCCCACTACGAGAAACTGTTCCGCATCGAGCCCGAACTCATCGTCCACGACGCCCACCCCGACTATCAGGCCACCCGGTACGCCGAATGGCGGGCGCAGGACCAGGGGTTGAAGACCCTCTCCGTCCAGCATCATCACGCCCACATCGCCTCGGTCATGGCCGACAACGCCCTTGGGCTCGAACGGCGGGTCATCGGGGTCGCCTTCGACGGTACCGGCTACGGGACCGATACCGCCATCTGGGGGGGGGAGTTTCTCATCGCCGGCTACGACACCTTCGTGCGGGCCTTTCACCTCGTCTATACCCCCCTGCCCGGAGGCGATGCCGCCATCCTCAATCCCTGCCGGGTAGCCCTGGGCTGGCTGCGTCAGGCCGGGCTCGAGTGGTCGGAGGATTTCGAGCCGGTCCGCAACACCGATGAGGAGGAACGGAACGTGCTGGCGGCGATGTTCGAAAACAACATCAACACTCTGCCCACCTCGAGCATGGGGCGGCTCTTCGACGCCGCCGCGTCCCTGGCCGGAGTACGCCAGAGGATCGCGTACGAGGCCCAGGCGGCGTGCGAGTTCGAAGCCCTGGCCGATAGGGATGCCGAAGGCGCGTACCGTTTCGCGATTCATTCCGGTTCGACGCCCACGGCCCGTTTCGGGCTCATCGATCCGACCGGGGCAATCGCCGAACTGGCGGCCGACGCCCGGGCAGGCACCGGGCCCGGCACGATGGCCATGCGCTTTCACCGCGGCATCGCCGCCATGGTGGTCGAGGTCTGCGGCATCCTGCGCTCCGAAACCGGTCTGGAAGAGGTCGCCCTGAGCGGCGGTGTGTGGCAGAATATGTTGCTTCTCGAGCTCACAGTCGCCTTACTCGAAGAGAGGGGTTTCACCATCCGGGTCCACCGCCGGGTGCCGGCCAACGACGGGGGCCTCTCGCTCGGACAGGCTGCGGCCGCGGCGGCTCTGCTGGCCGCCCGCACGGGATGAGATGACCGGCAGGCAGGAAGGGTAACGACGATGTGTCTGGGGATACCGGGGAAGATCGTTGAGACCTGGGAGAAAGACGGTCTCAAGATGGGACGGGTGGATTTCGGGGGAGTGACCCGGGAGGTCTGCCTGGCATACGTACCCGAGGCCGAGGTGGACGACTATGCCATCATTCATGTCGGTTTCGCCATCAACCTGCTCGACGAGGAGGAGGCCCGCTCCACTCTGGAGATGCTCCACGAACTGGGTGAGGTGGAGAGCGAACTGGGCCTCGAATCGGCTTCTTCCCCATGAAATATCTCGACGAGTACCGGGACGGCGATCTGGTACGCCGGGTTCTGGCCGAGATCGAGGTCGCGGTGACCCGTCCCTGGACGCTAATGGAGATCTGCGGCGGTCAGACCCACTCGATCGTGCGCAGCGGACTCGATCGCCTGCTACCCGACGAGATCACCCTGGTCCACGGCCCCGGCTGTCCGGTCTGCATCACACCGCTGGAAAAGATCGACCGGGCCCTGGCGATCGCCTGCCGCAAGGATGTGATTTTCACCAGTTACGGCGACATGCTGCGCGTGCCCGGCTCCCGTTCCGATCTGTTCAGCGTGCGCGCGGCCGGAGGTGACGTGCGGGTGGTCTACTCCCCTCTCGACGCGCTCACCATCGCACGAGACAACCCGGATAAAGAGGTGGTCTTCTTCGCCATCGGGTTCGAGACTACCGCTCCCCCCAACGCCATGGCCGTGCTGCAGGCCGACCGCCTGGGTCTGGAGAACTTCTCGGTCATCGTTTCCCATGCCGCCGTGCCCCCGGCCATACGGGCCATTCTTTCCTGGCCCGAAAATCTGGTGCAGGGCTTCCTGGCCGCCGGGCATGTCTGCGCCGTCATGGGCTACTGGGAGTACGAACCGCTGGCCGCGGAATTCGGCATCCCCATCGTCGTGACCGGTTTCGAACCGCTCGACCTGGTCCGGGGGATCGCCGCCGCCGTCCACCAGCTCGAGGCAGGCCGCACCGAAGTGGAGAACGCGTACGGCCGGGCCGTGAGCCGCGAAGGGAACCGCTCGGCTCAGGACCTGATCGCCCGGGTCTTCGAACCGTGCGACCGCACCTGGCGGGGGATTGGCGCCATCGCGCAGAGCGGCTTGACTCTGCGCTCCGAATTGGCCCGTTTCGATGCCGAAACGCGCTTCGACGTGGGCGAGATCGAGACCGCCGAATCGGATATCTGCATCGCCGGCGAGATCCTGCAGGGCCGCAAGAAACCGGTCGACTGCCCCGCCTTCGGGACCGAATGCACCCCCGAGAACCCCCTGGGCGCCACCATGGTCTCCTCCGAAGGAGCCTGCGCCGCTTACTACAAGTACGGCCGGGAGTGAGGGCGCGCCGGTGAGCCGATCACACCACAGGAAACCAGCCGAGACCGGATCCGGCGGCGGCGAGAACCACGCCTCGATCGACGAGACACACACCGGCGGTCCCGAGCTCAGCTGCCCGATGCCGCTTTCGCACCGCGAGGGGATCGTCCTGGGACACGGCAGCGGGGGCAAGCTGACCGCCGAACTGATCGAACGCATCTTTTACCCCGCCCTGGAAAACCCCCTGCTGCTGCGCGGCGATGACGCCGCCGTGGCCGAGCTGCCAGCCGAACTGACCGGCGGCGGCCGCCTGGCCCTCTCGACCGACGCCCATATCGTGCGCCCCCTTGTCTTTCCCGGGGGCGACATCGGCCGCCTGGCCGTCTGCGGCACGGTCAACGACCTGGCCATGGTCGGCGCCCGTCCGCTGTGGCTGACCGCCAGCTTCGTACTGGAAGAGGGACTCGAGACCGAGGTGCTCCAGCAGATCGTGGCCTCGATGCAGACCGCAGCCGCCGAAGCGGGCATTACGGTCGTAGCGGGAGACACCAAGGTGGCCGAGAAAGGGCTGGCCGACGGCTTGTACATCTCCACCACCGGGATCGGGGTGGTGCCGGCCGGACGGGAGACCGGCGGCGCCGGGGCCCGGCCGGGAGACGCCGTGCTCGTCTCCGGCACCCTGGGCGATCACGGCATCGCCGTGCTGGCCGCCCGGGGCGAGCTGGCCTTCGAAACCGCCATCGTGTCGGATGTGGCCCCGCTCAACGGCCTGGTCGAAGCGCTCTATGAGACCGGCGCAGAGGTGCACACCCTGCGCGATCCCACCCGCGGCGGAGCGGCCGCGGCCCTGAACGAGATCGCCCGGCAGAGCGGTGTGGCGATCGTCCTGGAAGAGGGTTCGCTGCCCATCCGCCCGGCCGTGGCCGGGGCCTGCGAGATGCTCGGCTTCGACCCCCTGCACGTGGCCAACGAGGGCAAGCTGATCGCGATCGTCCCGGCTTCGGACGCCGAGCGGATCCTCGACGCCATGCGGGCCCATCCCCATGGAACCGAAGCCCGCCTCATCGGCCGGGTCGAGGCCGAACCGGCGGCCCGGGTTCTGCTCCAGACCGGCATCGGCGGCACCCGCATCGTGGACATGCCCACCGGCGAGCTGCTGCCCCGGATCTGCTGAGAACCTCTCAATCGCAGTGACAGATCACCCCGGGTTTCCGTTACGCAACGGGAGACCTTTGCCTCCCGGAACCGACGGGCTCCGAGCAGCGACTATATGGGCCAGGGGTGGATGATCACCGGATCAGAGGTCTGGATCGAGTACCTGTACGCTCCTTTGCCTCGATGGCCGATCGCGGTGATCTCGACATGGTTGAACTGCGCCAGAACGTAGGAGCCGTCATCCAGCTGGTAGAAGACGATGAGCTGAAAGTACGTGCCGTTCTGATAGTGCTTCCCGAACATCTCACATTCGGTATGGGTGATGATCTTGCCGAGCGTCACTCCCGATCTGGTGACATGGAAATTGAAGGTTTGAAAGCCGTGGATTTTTTCACCGTCGGCGAGGAACTCGACGATCTCGCCTCCCGGCTTGTGTTCAATCGCATAGACCGGTGCCACGGCCATCAGGACCGCAACAATCAGGGTTGCCGTCAGCAGCGTCTTCCGAATCCGATTCATACGACCTCCTGCGTGATCGGGCGGCGCAACCCTCCCGATGCCCTGGCCCGTTCTCAGAGTTCCGACCTCGTCCCCCCGGAGCGAATCCATCGTCTTCCCGGAGGCATTCTTACAGAAGCCGACCAGGGCGGCAACTAGAGACCGTCCTCTCCGGACGCCTGGGCAGCTGAAATGATACTGTTCGTCGGCTGTCTGTTTTTCCTGTAGCGGGCATTCCACTGTCTCGATCGCCCCGTCCGGTTCCTCCCGACGGCCATCTGGAAATCGGTCACAAGTTCCCGGGGAGAAAAGATGTAATCCCGCAGATAGTCCTTTCCTACCCGCCCGATATCCTCGACCTCTTCCAGAATGCGTCCCTGCCTGGTTACGGCGAGGATCGAATACCCCTTTTCGCGGATCAGCTCACAGATCTGCCGGGCTCGATCTTCGCGTTCGCCATCTCCTCCGGTAGCCAGAATCTCACAGAAGATGTAGGGTCTATAGGTATCTATCGTGCGCACGAGGCCCCGGAGAACTTCGAGTTCGCCTTCCTCCACATCGATCTTGATAACGGCAATCTCGCTCAGGTCGAGGGAATAGACCACCTCGTCACCGATTGCGAAGTAGGCTTCAAAAGAATGGACCAGGTTCGTGTCCGGTCGATAGGAAGCACGAACCGAGCCTCGTTTGGAGCCCCTCCCGCCCGCGTAGAGCATCCCTACTCCCTGGTGATCCGAGAAAACGAACGGGAGAATCATTGTCTTCCCGAAACCGTTGAGACGAATCAGCTCCTGCAGGTAGAAATTGCACGCATGGTTGGGTTCCACTCCATAGTACGCCACCTCCCGGGAGAGCACCCTGAGCTTGACCAGGTACAAACCCACATTCGATCCGACGTCGATGACACACCCCTTCCTGGTCGTGATGAATGCTTCCAGGCACTCCGACATCCAGAGCTCTCCGGGCACGAGATAGCCACCGCTGACGATGCCGTAAATCGTCGGTGAAACCAACCGCATACCGAAGTAATTGGTTGTGACTCGCTTGAGACCGATCCGGGAAAGGGCGACGACGACCTCCCGCTGGATGATCTGCAAGGCTCTCATGTCTCAGTCTCCCGTGAGGTGGAAGTACTACTTCAGAGTATGTGGCACTCTCTCCCGGTCGCCGGGCTCCGACCAGGGGTCGACAGGCTGCTCTCTGTCGATCTCCCACACCCGACCATTGTAGACGATCGAGAAGCCGGTACAACGACACGACGATGACCATTCGGGACCGAAGCGAACTCTACCTCCCGCCCTGTGTGCTGGCGACCCGGACACATTCCTGGGGCGGCACCTCTCCGGTGAGAATCCCGCGCAGCATCTCCACCCCGCCGCCGCGTACCAGACGGCCCTCGGGATCGACCAGGGCTTCGAAGTACCCCAGCGTACCGAAGGCTTCCCAGGTGGCGTTGGCGCCGTCGAAGAGGAAGGGAAAGGGCAGGCGGCGGCCCTGCCAGTACCGCTCGGCAACGCCTCCGTTGGAGTAGAAGACGCTGTCCACGTCGGCCAGGTTCGCGACGACAGGATGCCGGGCATGCATGAGCAGGACCGTGAACTCATCCCGTCGGTCGGCGAAGGTCTCGTGAAGCTCGAGGATCGCAGGCACCCGGCTGCGCACGCACTCTTTTCAGGTGTATGCGAAAAGGTAGAAGAGGACCCACTTACCCCGCCACGTCTCCCAGGTAAAACCGGGTTCGACCCCCCGGGCGTCGGTATAGGCGAGCGGCGGCGGCTCTGTGCCGTAGTACCGGGCGATGTTGGTAACCCCCAGGTCGAGCCGGCCCAGTGCCAGTCGCTCCCCGGCCCGGACCGTAAACGAGCCGTCCCGACGGCGGTATTCGATGCCGGGGGCATAGAGGTTGTAGAAGTAATCCCCCGGCGGCAGCAGGAAGCGGAAATCGGCCCTCTCGCCCGGCTCGGCGTGCACCAGACGGGCGGGCAGACCGCCGGGTATGGGAAGCATGACCGACACATAGCTGTCGGTCGGTTCTTCCTCGAAGAACGCGCAATAGACCGTGCCGGTCACCTCGGCCAGGGGCGCGAGATCGAGGCGCACCTCACCGGCCCCGGCCGAAGTCGCGATCAGGGTCACCGCTCCGCGGGTCCGGGTCGAATCGACGGCCATGACAGCTACCGCCCGCCCGGTGAAAGTCAGCCCGTCGAACCGCCCGCCGGCAACGGTACGGACCGGCTCCTCGGCCCGCAGGCCCTCCGGTTCCATGACCCAGGTCAGGGCGACCTCGGCGCCCGCCACCGGCTCGCCTCGTTCGTCGACCACCACCCCCTCGATCGGGACCTGCTGCTGTCCGGACACCCCTGTCGACCGGTTACCGAACGGATCCGCTGACACAACCAGACCCGCGAGAACCACCAGGCTCAGACCAACAGGGCGGATGGGGAACCGACGCCGGGATAGACGTCGTCCGGGCATCAGACCAGACTCCCTCCGCGCTTTTTCCGCAGGTTCTCGAGAAAACCCTTGCCGAGGAAGCTCTCCTCGCCGATCGAGCAGAGCCGTTCGAACATCGGGACCGTGACCGTGAAGGCCAGCAGGTCGGGGGGCACACAGTGACGCATGGCCATATCGGTCGAGCCCAGGGCCGCCAGCGGCCGGTCGAGATCCTCCAGGGAGACCACGAGTTCCATGCATCCCGAACCGAAGGGAGCGATGAAGGGGGGCGGCGAGCCCCACCGGTGATGGTAATAGACCCCGTAAGTGAGCACGCTCAACTGGTCGGGATTGATCCAGAAGGTCACTGTCTTCAGGTACCGGTATTGCTCGGATTTCAGAGGCCCGATCAGGATCTGGTCGTGTTCCATCTCGTAGACCGAACCGCGGTCGATCCACTCGGCCATCATCTCGCGGGTGGCCTTGAGGCCCTCGTCGCGCCAGAGGAAGTCGATGAAGTCGTCGCGCGAACGCGTCTGTGACCCGCACAGCGCCCGCCCCGCCCCACCACAGCCGTAGTTCTCGCGGGTCAGGATCAGGGTCTGGCCCTCCATCCAGCTGGTGAAGAAATCGAACACGCAGGGCCCGCGGCCGGCCCCCGGTCTGGGCCCTGTGAGCGGTTCGAAGGGGGCCGGATCGGGGGCGTCGTAGAAACCGATCAGGGGCCGGGTGTAGTCGAGCCTGTCGAGCAGATAGGCGGGATCGGGACTGGTTCGCGAGCGGTCGCCCGTCTCGGTGGGTCGAGGGTCGGCCATCGCATTGTCCTCCGGGATCGGCATGATGTGGGAGAGCAACCTGAGCTGCTTATCGGATCGGGGCTATCATACCCTCCCGGGACGGTGAGCCGCCAGTCAGCACAAGATCGACCGGTTGAATACGTCAAGGAGAGGAAGAAAGGGAATATTGGTGGCGGCAATAATGGCAACGCATTCTCCAAATTGAGTCTCATTATGGCATCAACGATTCCTCTTTACAGGCATCGAGTGCACGATCCGTCACGCATTTGAGGATCTGTCCCCGGCGTCTATCGGGAGCAAATGCGCCCGAGCACCTGCGAGAGAACTTCCTCGACCGGATCGGAGGTCCACATCACGAAGAAGTGGATCGCCGGCACGCCCCGGGCCATCAGTGCCTCGACCTGGGCCGCCGCCCACTCGATCCCGATCTGCTGCACCTCGGCCTGTGAGGACGCCCTCTCGAGACGGTTCGAGAGTTCGACGGGAATGGTGGTATTGAACCGCCCCGGCAGGGTCTCGAGCTGGCGCCGGTCGTGGATGACCTTGAGCCCGGGCACGATCGGCACCGTAATGCCCGCTGAACGGCAGGCTGCCTCGAACCGGAAGAAGGCTTCGGTATCGAAACACATCTGGGTCACGATGTAATCGGCCCCGGCCTCGACCTTCTCAAGCAGATGACAGATATCGGTCTCGAGGTTGGGCGCCTCGGGGTGACGTTCGGGATAGCCCGCCACACCGATGCAGAAATCGGTCGGGGTGGGATAGAGAACATCCTCGACATAACGGCCGCGGTTCATGTCGCGGATCTGCCGGACCAGATCGACGGCGTGACGCGGACGGCCGTCGGCCGCCGTACCGTTCGTCCGACGCGGTTCCCCCCGCACGGCCAGGATGTTCCTGATCCCGAAGTAGTCCAGAGCGAAGAGGAAATCCTCGGTCTCGGTCGGGGTGAAACCGCCGGCGACGACATGCGGCACGGCGTCGATGCCGTAGCGGTCCTGGATCAACAGGGCGATCCCTTCGGTGCCGGGCCGCTTGCGTACGATCCGGCGCTGCAGCCCTTCCGGGGTCTCCTCGTACAGCACCTCAGCGGCGTGGCTGGTGACGTCGATGAAGGGCGGGTTCCAGGCCGCCAGCCGTTCGATGAGGGCGGTGAGTTCGGTGAAACTCCCCCCCCGCTTCGGCTGGACGATCTCGAAGCTGATCAGGGTCCGCCGGTCCGCAGCCGCCGAAGCCAGGTGCTCACCGACCGTCTTCATCGGTACAGCTCCAGCAGCAGGGAGAGTCGTTCGAAGCCCTCGGCGTCAAGGATCGCCCGCAGAGCCGTCAGGACGGGATCGTCCTCGGGCAGGGTCCGGTACGCCCGGGCGGGATCGCCGATGATGGTGTCCAGTCCGCGGTCCGCGGCCAGGCTCAGGAAGGCGTTCTGCAGGGGCAGGCGCACCGCGGAGGGCAGGTGGTGAGTCAGGTTCGAGATCCCGACCAGGCGGTGGGTGCCGGCCAGGACCGGGTTGCCGCCGATTTCTTCGAGAACATCGAGGACGACGTTGAGTCGACCTTCGGCATCGCCCGCCACCGGCGGCAGGCCGGGATCGAAGTAGAGTTCTGCGGGTTCGAAGCCGTTCTCCCGGGCCTGTTCGAACAGAACCGACGCGGTCTGCAGCATCTGTGCGGTCGTCTCGTTGAGACGCACCCGGCCGCTCTCCGAGCGTTCCGACAGGAGCAGGACCGCGCCGAAGACCGCTTCGCGGCGCCGGGGCAGGATCGCCGGTGCCCGGGCCGAGGTCACGGAATTGAGCAGGGGGGGCGGGCCGGTGCCGTTCCCGGTCAGCAGTTCGAGGCCGAGCAGAAGTCTGGCACTGTCGTCGGAATCGACACTCAGCGGCACCTCGACCGCTCCCCGGACGGCGCCGATCGCGTCGATCAGCACGTCGTCGGGCAGGGAGCCGACGTTGATATCCACGGCCCGGGCGCCGGCCCGGACCTGTTCGGCGGCCAGGCGGGCCACCTCGTTCCACTGCCCCCTTTCGAGCAGTTCTCCAATCCCCGGTACCGAAGCGTTGATCCGCTCCCCGATGATCGTCAGGTCTTCAACACGCATGGTGGTGACATCTCCCCGTTCTGGCGGGCCCGGAGCCCGGGCATCCTCTGTTCGGTACAACGGAAAAGCCCCGCGACGGGGATCGCAGGGCTTTCGAGGACAGCGCCGGGCGGCGCCTCAGCCCGCGAACCCCTCCCGGGGCCGGGGCATGGCCATACAGTGATGCTTTCGCCGGGGCGCACGCGACATGATCGATCCTTTCCGGGTACGATGAACCAGAATCTGACTCTCCGTCGGGCAGCTTGTCAATCACCGTCTGGTGACGACTCCCGAGCGGAGACGATCGATAGGAACCGGTTTGAAACCGGAGAGCGTAAACAGAGCCCGGGAGAAAACGTTAATTATTAGGAATACTTACTGTTAATGAAGGCGCGAAGACGGGGACGGATCCGATGTTCAGGTACACGGCGGTTATCATCGGCACGATCGGCCTGCTTGCGGCGGCCTGCGCGCAACTCCCGCAGAGCGCCCCGGAAGGGCTGGCGATGCGGTCGGAGGAGAGCGACGTGAGCTACAACGAATTGACCCCGGCTCAGGCCCGGGTGATCATTCACAAGGGCACCGAGATGCCCTTTACGGGGAAATACCATGACCACTGGGAAGAGGGCACCTACGTCTGCGCCCAGTGCAACGCTCCCCTCTACCGTTCCGAGAACAAGTTCGACGCCGGCTGTGGCTGGCCGAGTTTCGACGACGAAATCCCGGGAGCGGTCACACGCACCCGCGACGCCGACGGCATGCGGACCGAGATCACCTGCACCAACTGCGGGGGCCATCTCGGTCACGTGTTCATCGGGGAAGGCTTCACGCCCAGGAACACCCGCCACTGTGTCAATTCGATCTCGATGATCTTCGTTCCGGCCGATGCCGAAACCGGTCCGGAGAGTTCTTCGGAACAGGCAACCGCCGGTCTATCGGCCGAGGCGATCGGCTCTGTTTCTCCTGACGGTCCCGACACCGATAAGGCCTATCTGGCCGGCGGCTGTTTCTGGGGGGTCGAGCACTTCCTCGAGCAGCTCGAGGGCGTGCGTTCGGTCCGCTCCGGCTACATGGGCGGACACACCACCAATCCGACCTATCAGGAGGTCTGCACCGGCCGCACCGGTCATGCCGAAACGGTCGAAGTGGTCTTCGATCCGGCCCGGATCGACTTCGAGACCATCGCCCGGGCCTTCTTCGAAATCCACGATCCCACCCAGGTCAACCGCCAGGGTCCTGACCGGGGCTCGCAGTACCGCTCGGCGATCTTCTACGCCAACGAAGACCAGCAAGCCGTCACCGAGATGCTGATCGGGCTGCTCAAAGACAATGGCTACAACGTCGTGACCGAGGTGGAGAAGGCCGACACCTTCTGGCCGGCTGAGGACTACCACCAGGACTACTACGCCCGCACCGGCGGGCGCCCCTACTGCCACGGCTATGTGAAGAGGTTCAAATAAGGGCTCTCGGGGTGTTCCTTACGCCTTGCGTCCGCACTTCGGACAGCGACCGTCCTGGGGCGGACCCAGATAGCCGCAACGGCAGTTGATCAGGCCACGGGGATTCGTGAAAGCGCTCCGCCGGACGGTTTTAGTCACCTTCTTTCGATTCCGTTTCTCCTCCTTTTCGACCCGGACCTCCCGCGAGGCTCCGGCCAGCGCCCTGTTGAACTCCTCCCTCATCTCCTCCGGCAGGCTCTCGAACACCTGCTGCGGCTCTCCCGAGAAGGTGCGCGTTTCGATCACATCGTTGGCGTGCAGCGACATCGACATGCTGCCCTCAGCCTCGACCAGTTCCCGGATGATCTCCTCCCGCGTGCCCTCCATGTTTTCGGAGATCAGGTCGATCATCTGCAGGAGCTCGGAGAAAATCTCGGCGTAATTGTCCAGGAAACGCTGCTTACAGGCCCGCAGGATCGCCTCTTCGATATCTTCACCCGGGCCGACGTCGGACAGAGCCATGGCCAGCAGTTCCTTGGCGTCGATCTGGAGATCCACCGGCGGGCCTCCTTCAGGGATATTCCAGCCCCTCGATCAGCGGTACGATCCGGCCGACCAGAAGCTGGTATTCATCGGTATCGGGAGGGGTCCAGGTGCACAGCAAACGGTCTCCGGTAAGTGTGAATCTGAGACCGTACGGAACCCGCGTATCACCCAGGTACTCGCCGGCCGGGCTGAGGACGCGGTAGAGGTATCCCCCGCCCGCGGCTTCCCGATCGGCGCTGTGCTCTACTATCTGGAGCCAGAGATACCCCCGATCGCTGACGACCACCTGGCGCCAGAACGGCCGGCAGTCGGGCATCTTCATCGCCTTCAGTTCAGCCTCATAGAACTCGGCCATCATGGTCTGACCGGACTCCCGGGCGTCCTCGATCTGTTTCTGAAACCGTGCCCTGGTCTTCGCCAGATCCTCGCCGGTCAGAGGTACCGGCTCAAGTTCGATCCTGACCTTCCGGGTCAATCTGCCTGTGGTACCATACCAGAGCAATTCGGGTTCGAGGCCGTCGCTGACGATGATTCCGTGGATCGGGTGGATGTGAATCACGGCCATACCCGAAAAGGGCATGCTGAAACTGAGCATGCCCCCGGACGGCAGGGTGGTCGTCTGCGACGTCTGCATCACCGGTGTGTCGATGCTCCAGAGTGTATCGTGCGCGGTCGAAAGGGCCAGAACCCGCATCTGCGAGAACTGACCCAGGTCATCCTCGCTCATGAGACTCTGGGTCAGGAGCATGGTGCCGTCATCGAGGATGTGCATATCACGCACTATCCCCTGTCGCCGGTCGATCACACCACCGGGAACCGTCGTCATATCGAGGAGTGTTCCGCCGGTCCGGAAGCGGGTTGTCCGGTTCAGCTGTGCATCGTAGACATGAATGATACCGTTGTGGACCTGCAGATTCGAGAGTCTGGAGAACTCGCCCGGCCCCTGACCGCTCCGCCCGATTCTTCTGAGGAACCGGCCGGCCGGATCGAAGACTGCGATACAGGCGTCGCCGCTGTCGATAACGTAGAAATATCCCCTCTCATCTGCCGTGATCATCCCCGGCCGGTTCAGAAGCGATTCCTCGTTGGCGGGATCTTCCTGCAGGAGGAGCGCCTCTTCGTACAGGAAGAGCTCCCCCCGGTAGCGGGGTCCCCCGCGGGTGACGGCTGTTTCAGTCCCATCTTCCACCGTCGTCATGAACGAGTACCCGATCTCCTCACTGTTTTCTTTCGAACAGGCGGTGGAGAGTAAAAGAAAGACGAGTGCCGTCATCATGCCGGCTCGATACACGGGGCTTCCTCCATACGGATAGCGGGGCCCTGACAGGGCTCCATTGTATCAGGCGAAGATGCTGATTTCGAGCGAACTCACCCCGGTTTGTTCTCCGTCTCGGGATCGGTTGGTGGAACCGATGGAGTGAAACCTCGTTCCGTCTCCCGGCGTATATCGAGGAGGTGTTGACCTAAATCATTTAGGCCATAAGCGAGGCTCCATGACACAGGAACGATACAGTGTGATCTCGGGCACGCTCGAACTCCTGGTGCTCAAGACCCTCGAGGCGGCAGGTGAACTGCACGGCTTCGAGATTCTGGAGTGGATCACCGCCCGTACCGGCGGCGCCTTCGCGATCGAGGAGGGTGCTCTCTACCCCGCTCTGCACCGGCTCAAGGAGCGCGGCTGGCTCACCTCCCGCTGGGCGGTCTCGAGCCGGGGCCGGCGGGCGAAGTACTATCGCCTGACCGCCGAGGGAGAACACTCGCTGCGAACCGAAGAGAGCCGATGGCTCGGTTACGTCGAAGCCATGGCGGAGGTCCTCAAAGCATGACCCGGGGCAAATCGAACCGGAAAGGACAGAATCGGGATGGACCGAGTCGCAGCCGGGCCCGGGACGCGGCGGTCCGGCCCAGCCGCAGCCCGCGCGACCCGATCGCCGAGGAGATCGCACACCACCTCCGGGAACGGACAGACCGCCTGATCGCTCGCGGGCTCACTCCCGAGGAGGCTCATCGGGAGGCCCGCTCGACATTCGGCAATCCCGACCGCTACGAGGACCGGTTGCGCATGAGAGAGAAAAAAAGAAACGGCTGGCGCCCCTCGGGCAGATGGACGGCGGCGGTGTGGAACGAGTGCCGCTTCCTGCCCCGTTCGCTCCGGCGCAGCCCGCTCACGAGCCTGGCGGTCATCGCCGTCATGGCCCTGGGGCTAGGCGCGGGTATTACCATCTTCACCATCGCGGACAACGTGTTGCTCGAACCCCTCCCCTTTCCCGAATCCGACCGGCTGGTCGTGATCCAGGAGCGCATCGAGGCAGATACCGAGAGCCTCAGCCGTATCTCTCCGGCCGCCTTCGGCGTCTGGCGCGAGAGCAGCACGGCCGTTTTCGAGGGGCTGTCGGTTCTCTCCGAACTGGGTTTCGAACTCATGGCAGGCAGCGAACCGACCGAGATCCACGCCGCCGCGGTCGCCCCCGACTACTTCTCGATCTTCGCCCTGCCCCTGAAACGGGGACGGACTTTCACGGCCGGCGAGACGAGCGCGGACGGCAATCAACCGGTCGTTATCAGTGAGGCCCTCTGGCAGCGCCTCTTCGGCGCCGATCCCACCGCTCTGGGGACGACCATCCAGCTCAGCGGCAGGGATCACACCGTCATCGGGGTGTTGGCGGACAGTCCCGCCTGGCCGGCCGACTTCGAGGCCTGGGTGCCGATCGAACCGTATATCGCCGAGCTGCTCAATGGTTCGTGGGGAGCCCGCTACCTGATCGCCCTGGCCCGGCTGCAGCCGACGACCACGCTGGCCGGAGCCGCCGAACATCTGACCCGGATCATGCAGGAGCACGAAACCGCCGGCGGTCTGGCCGCGGTCCTCACGCCTCTGCGGACCTATCTGACGGGCGAGATCAGACGCCCCCTGCTGCTGCTCATGGGAGCGGTTCTGCTGGTCCTGCTTGTCGCCTGCGCCAATGTCGGCAACCTGCTGCTCAGCCGCAGTCTGAAACGCTGGCAGGAAACCGGAGTGCGGGCGGCTCTGGGCGCGGGGCGCGGGCGCCTGCTCATCAGCCAGGTGCTGGAGGGGGTGGCCCTGGTTCTGGCCGGAAGCCTGCTGGGCCTGGTCTGTGTCGCCCTGGGTATCGATGCCCTTTTCGCCCTGCTACCCGACGATCTGCCGCGCGGAGCCGAGATCGCGGTCGACGGCCCGGTCGTTCTCTTCGCCGTCGTGCTCGGGATCGTGACCGGTATCCTGGCCGGCCTGCTGCCCGGCCTGCGGGCCGCGTCCACCTCGGGATTGGCCGGACTGCTGCGCGAGGGCGGCCGGGGGGTATCGAAAGGACGGGCCGGGCGGCGCCTGCTCAACGCCATGGTCGCGGCCGAGATCGCCCTGACCATGGTCCTGCTCACCGGAGCCGCCCTGCTCGGTCACAGTTTCTGGCGCACGGTGAGCCGGGAGCGGGGTTTTGATCCCGACGGCGTGGTGCTGGTGCGCTTCCAGACCCCCGAGTTCCGCTACCCCTCGCTCGAAGACCGGGACCTCTTCTTCGACCGGCTTCTGGAGCGGGTGCAAACCCTGCCCGGGGTCACCGCCGCGGCCCTGAGCAACGCCAATCTGCCGATGGGGGGCAGCACCTGGACCTCGGGTATCGCACGCGAGGGAGAGCCCTTCGATCCCGAGCTGCCCCAGGTGCAGCTCGTCGGCATCACCCCCGGGTACTTCCGGGTCTTCGGGATCCCGATCGCCGAAGGGGAGGACCTGACCCGCGAGGCCCTGGCCCG
>Ga0180431_10004384_pt1 | contig 17677 bp, 28 predicted proteins | sample SS_ome_11_FD_132459 | JGI IMG/M metagenome (GOLD analysis project Ga0180431, IMG submission 132459) | Hypersaline lake sediment archaeal communities from the Salton Sea, California, USA - SS_1_MS_1 metaG | ecosystem: Environmental > Aquatic > Non-marine Saline and Alkaline > Hypersaline >... | reverse complement strand
GTATGACACGCATAAAAAAGAAGGTCTTGAATATGTCGCTCTTGGCGGCGGCCTGATATGTCCCAAGAATAACGCAAGGAAATTGGTTGAAGATATTGTGAAGGCCGGAGAAGTTGGCCGCGCTATGGATATATCAGAGAACGGCCGGGCCGGAGTAATCCGGCGAGAACTTGCAAACCACGAATTCAGTTATACGCTGGACCTGTGCGCGGCGTGGGCTTGTTTGGAGCCTTATGGTTTCACGCAAGAAGAAGTAGCAGAAGAAGCGCAGAAATATCTGGCGGATCACCGCGCCTGGGAAGCTGCTGAAGAAGCTAAAGAAAGGGAGGTTTGCTGTGCATAATTACACGGCGATTGTTTTCTTGGGTGTGGCGTGGCTCGTCTCCAGTTTTATCTTGTATGCAAAGGGAAGGCTGGACGAAAGGCGCCGAATTAATAAACACGTGGCCGCGCTTTATACTGAAAGTCTGCCAGCGTTTAGGCGTATGATCCGGGAGGTAACAAATGGCTAAAATAATAAAACCATTAACAGACAAACAGGCAGCAGAAGCAGGAGCGGCCCTTGCTGAGCTTCTTTACTTAAAGAAGGAGCGGAAGTCTGGAAGGTATCGAACAACGTGGGGTACTAAGTCCGCACTCGGTTTGTATAGAACAATAGAGCGCTTCCTTGTGGAGCGTATGTATAAAGAAATATAGGAGGTTTATTATGATGAGGAAACACACGCCCGGCCCCTGGTACACTACACACCATTTTACTGTTATGGGGCGCGGCTTCAGGGTCGCGCTGGCTGATGAGATACCCGGACAAGACGCTTTAACGCGAGACGCTAACGCGGCCTTAATGGCCGCGGCTCCGGATATGCTCACGGCTTTATTAAATGTGCGGGGAATTATGGCGCAGCTTGTAGCGCAGTCTGATTTCGATTCGGAAGAAGTGGAAAAGGTATATATGGAAGTGGTCGCGTCAATCAAGTTGGCGCTGGATCCGGAGGAGGTATAAGATGCGCGGCAATATGGGAGAGTTTAAGGTTATAGCGAATAGAATTGACGTTGATAAGATGGAAGTGGCTTTAGTTATCCACGGGTCACAGGTGGCTTGTAAGGTTCTTCAGGTAATTAGTACCGATTCGCAACTTATATATGAGCGCTGCTTTGAGGCTTGCCGCGATATAATAGAGAAGGGGACGAAATGACACAGAACATACAGAAGCGCGGAAATGTTTATTATCTCCGGGTCCAGGTTCAAGGACGCCGGATATATAGAAGTCTTGGAACAGGAAACAAACAAGAGGCGGCGCAACGGGCGCGGGATATGATCCGCGCCGCGAAGGCTGAGCGCTTTGAGGCCCTTGAAGGATCGAAGGCTCGGAGCGATTTTGCAAGGCTTGGGGAGTTGGTCGCAGCTTATCAGGCGGCCGCTCAGGTGCGCGGGATCCGGCCGCGCACGATCAATGACTATATAACAACGCTCTATCATATAGTCAAAGTGGGTTCAGGCCTTCAGGATCCAGCACAGGCTTCAACGGCCATTCTAACGCCGGAGTTAGTCAAGGTATATGTCACGAATAAATTAAATGAGGCTAACGGGGATCCGGTAGCAGTTAAACGAGCGCGGCGCTCTGTAGTTTCTGCATTGAGACAAGCGCGGGCGCTTTTTAGTAAGTGGGCTGTCAACAGTTATTCAGACTTGAACCTCCCGGACGTTCAACCATTCTTGGCTGCTGGAGATATAAAGGCGGACCGCGTTTTGTATCGCTTGCCGCCCAAGTCTCTCATAGATAAAACTATAATGTCCGGAAAGTTGTTATATGATACGGACCCGGATTTGTACCCTGTCTTTTTATTAACATATGGCTTAGGTATGCGGGCAGGTGAAGCTGTTGCAGCAACCTGGAGCTGGATAATAGAGACGCCGGACGGCCCGCGAATGGAAATCATAGACAGGCCCGGCTTTAAACCAAAGGGCCGGGATCGTAAAGTGCCTATTAGTCAGGAAGTAATGAAGGGGCTTGATAGTTGGCTGGCTGAGTGTGAGCCGATCAAGACGCCTTATATATTGCCGGGACGTTCTGAAGCGCAGCGGTCCAATTTAATCAAACGCAGGTTTTCCGCTTGGATGCGCGGGCTTGGCTGGAGCGCGAATAAGTACCCGAAGGCAGCGCACGAATTAAGGAAGTATATTGGCGCTAGATGGTTCACGGAACGCGGCGCGGAAGTGGCTCAGGCCTGGCTCGGTCATATATCTATAGAAACAACTTGCCGCTTTTATGCTGTATTATCAAGGGATCCAGCGCCTATCGAGCTATAATTTCAGGCGGCGTTTTTTTATAATTGACTCCAGACAGGCAAGTTATTATCTTTCGCCTATGATCTGGAGGGATTACAAGCTAACAAGAAGGACACGGCCGGAGCGGTTGTGTCCTTCTTCTTTTCGGGCTGCCGGGCCTTGTTGTGTTCTCAGATCCTCCAGATCGAAACGCGGCAAGCGTCCCGGCAAGTCCGGAGGAGTGTTATGAAATATCGAAGGCCCGACCACGTAGAAGTGAGACGCAAGTATAGGGACCTGGAGCCGGGAACGCTGCTCTATTGGATCCAGGAGCGCAAGCAATACGAGACGCGGGACGGCGTTCAATATCTCCGATGGTGGCAAGTGCGTTTGCATTGGCGCACGTTCTTTTCTCCGATTGATCCTGGGCAGCGGGAAATGATTTTGACTTAATGAAAGTGAGCGGCGTTTTTTTATGAATTTGGATCCTGACAACTCTTTAATTAAGCGGGAATCTGAGCAACCTGAATTGTTCAACTCGGCAGAAATGGATAGCGCCTTGTTTAAGGCTGAAGAAGACAAGGGCGAATTCACCGGGGAAAGGTTATACAACAATCACCCGGAGAAGTACCGGGCTGTCCTGGCGCTACTGGCGGAAGGCCTGAGCGTCCGGGCTGTATGTAAGGCCCTGAAGGTGTCGCATCATACTGTATTAGCCGTTCGGCAGCGTGAAGCGTCAACTATAGCCACACTTAAAGAAAGGATAGCCACGCTTGCAGCCGATGGAGCCAAGTTATGTGTTGAGGCTATTATCGAGCGGCTATTCGATGATGAGGCATTGAAGAAGATCAGCGCCCGCGATCTGAGTATAATTGCCGGAGTGTTAATTGATAAGGGCCAGCTCCTATCTGGCGGCGTTACGTCCCGCGTAGAAGTCACAGGCGGCGAACCTGGGCCGGACGACTTTAACCGGATGCTTGACAAGTTGGCTGAAGCTGCTGGAACCGGTCAGGACCGGGAAAGAGACAAAACAAAAGAGCAAGAGCCTATAGATATTGATTTCTCTATGGTCGAAGATGCTGAAGCGCCTGGATCCGGCGCTCAGGATCCTGAAGGGCCGGCTCAGGCCGCGGACTCGGCCTCCAATACGTTATCAGGTGCAGAAGAAGCTGAAACCCAATAAAAAGGATGATATGAATATTATGATACCAGTTGTGAGACAATACGGAGACGCTTGCAGCCTTCTTATAGTAGAAGCGCGGCGGTCCAGCAGCAGGGGGGGCGGGGGTCGAATTTCGATCCGGGACCGCTGGCACAATATTGATTCGCTCAGAGAAAATTATTAACAAAAGGGGGTATGCTTATGAAGAATGAGGAAAACGAATATAGTGAAAAGGATCTGGCTGCTTCTATGGGAGTGGACCGGGATCTCCTGAGACAGATACGACAGGCCAAATTCAAGGAAGGTGAGGACTTCAGGAAGAAGGGTAGAGCCATTATATTGACTGAGAAGGCCCTGCATACTATAAAGAAGGTCTTATTCGGCAAAAAGCCGCCGCAGCCCGCTGAGCGTCCGCCTGTGGCTCCTGATGCGCCGGATCCTGAAATGGTCGAGGCCTACGAGGATACGATTGAGCAAGCTGCTCAAAAAGCGCGGATTGATGAAAATTCTGGAAAAAAGCCGCCACTTCTTCTCGGTCCTGAAGTCCATACCCTGATAATGCACAAGAAATATCGCAATAAGCGCATTATAGGGGCTTACCTGGGTGATAAACTGATGAGGGTTGAAGTTCGGAATAGTCACCATTTCAAGCGAGGTATGGAGCTTCCTTGCGTCCACGTACAGCAGGACCTTTATAAATTCGTTGGGAAGGCTCCACGTGGGCCAAAAGCGCTGAGATTCCCCGGTGTTGAGGAAGGTGGTGAATAATGGTTCATAGGATGCAGTATCTTATCTGGATGATGAGCGAGGCCAGCCGTCACCTGATGCAGTATCCCCACTCTAAGTACCTTATGGACTTGATCGCTATGAGGGCCAGACTGCCCGGATCCAATGTAAATGATGGATTGGAAGTAGGTGAAGCTCGGATAGGCGTAGGGGATTTTGCTTGTTTCGGAGGCTCAAAAGGGTCGTACTCAAGGAGATATAGAACGGCTTGCAAGAGACTAACAGATTTTGGCCTTGTGACAATGAGAACGACAAAGAGCGGGACAATCGCAAAGATCTTAAACTCAGAGGTTTATGATATTTTAAGAATGTTCAGAGACGAACATTCAGACAATGAAAAGACAAAAGAAAGGCAAACGAGAGACGATGATGTGACAAACAAGAGACAACTAACAGAGAATAAGAAGAAAGAATTAATAGAGAATAAAAAGAAGGGGAAGGACCCTGAAACCTTCTTTTTGGAGTGTATGGAGGAGGAGAAGTATAAGCCGCTGGACACACCATCTTTCAGGACTGCGTATGTGGTCTGGATCGAATACCGGAAGGAAAGAAAGCCAGCTCTGACAACTCACGGCGTTACTTGTGACCTGAATAACGCCCTGAAGGTAGGAGTGGATGATTTCCGGGCTTGGTCCGCTGAGGCCATTGAGCGCGGTTATAGGGGGTGGTTCTTCTCTGATAGAAAGGGAAACCAACAAAAAACGGGACCTGGGCCTGATTCTGAGAAGTCAGATGATGTTTTTACCCGGCGTCCGGCAAGGAGTTAAGATGATAGCTGAAAATCCACGGGAAACGGAACCTCAAGAATTGACTTGGAGGGTAATAGTAGCAGTTTTGTTGAAAAAAAACGGCGGCAAAATAGCAATTTCGCATAAAGAAGCCGCCGCCATTATGGATAGCGAGATTTTGATTACTCATCTTCCTGATGGTATATCAGTAGTTTTGGGGGAATAATGAAGCGTACAACGTCAGTATTAGGGGAAGTTTTCAAGGAAAGAATCCATCAGGAGAAGAAATGGGGCCAGCAGGATCATATGCCTTTTGTTTGGATCACTATTTTGGGAGAGGAATACGGAGAGGTTTGTAGGGGGGCGCTAGAAGCTGAATTCGGATCTCAGGACCTTGCTAATTATCGAGAGGAGTTGATTCATACTGCCGCTGTAGCGGTAGCGGCTATAGAGTGTTTGGATCGAAATTCTATAAAAAGCGCGGAAACCATTGAAAACATTGAAGAAAAATGAATTGTTCCACGTGGAACAATCGCGTGAGGGAAGAATGATGAATAAAATTAACCAAAATAGGGAGAAATTGCACAGGGCTTGGATCAGAAAGCAAAACGAAAGATACCCTGAGCAGCGAGAAGGGGATAAGATTTATTGTGGAATCTGTAAATGTGAAGGGAATCAGGAGTGCGGGCATTTGCCTTTATCCAAAGAAGGTTGTGTGATGATAGAAGAAGATTTTATGTGTCCTTGCTGTTTTGAGGAGCCGAATAGTATGGGGGACCAGGAATACGATGAAATGACGGGTCAATCAACAATGAATTTTGAGAATTTAACGGAAGGAGGTAATATGGTGTAGGGAATTAGAAATATCTGCGTTTAGTTACAAACTAGTCCGGGGGCCGGAAACGGTCCCCGGACAAAAGAAAGAAGGGAATTATGAAACAAGACGATAAGAGTTTATTGGATACTCAGATCAAGAAGTATAATCAGCTTATCCAGGATGAGAAGGCTGTGATAGCTGATTTGAAGGAAGATATAAAAATTAAAGAAAATACGATCTCTAATATTGAGGCCGAGATAGGCAGTCGTAAGGTAAATATCCATACGGCTGAGTTGATGATTAGGATAATACAGAAGGCGGCGAATAGTAAATGAGGTTGGTTGCGTTAATGCTGCTTCTTCTTAGTGCTTGTTCTTGCACGAAGACCGTGAAGGTTGAGATCGTGGTGTTAGGGGATCTCGTTGTGGAATCAAACATAATAGAAGGTGAAAAAGATGAATGATGCTGGTGAAGTAAAAGAAATGTTGGCTCAGAGAGCTGAGGAAGTTTGTAGATACCTTTTCCCTACCGGGCAGAAAATAGGGAAGGATTGGGCTATAGGAGACGTACACGGAGCTGACGGCAAGAGCTTGAAAATATGCCTTGAAGGAAATAGGGCTGGCTGGTGGTGTGATTTCGCTGATGGTCCTGAATTCAGGGGGCGGAATCTCTTGCAGTTATGGACCAAAGTGAGAGGGGATAACTTCAAACAGGCCATTAAGGAGGCAAAGGATTTCTTAGGGATAAAAGATAACTGGCAGCGTCAAACAGCCGCGCCTCCTCAGCGCATAGCCAAAGAGGTCCAGAAGAAGGAAATGGATCTTACCAATGAATATATCCCGTTAAACTATACGCATAGCGGCCCGGTTGAACATTGGTTGATGCAAGAGCGCCGGATCCCTGCTGAAATCCTTACTAAATATGGCGTAGGTAAAACAAAAGACGATAAATACGCGGCTTTTCCGAGTTTTAGCGCTGAGGGAGTATTGGAGAGTATTAAATTCCGGCATATCGAGGATAAGAAAAAGATGTTTGTGAAATCTAACGGAAAGAAGCTGCTTTTTGGAATACAGGCAGTTGATCCGAAGGATGGTGTTCTATTTGTGACAGAGGGAGAGATAGACGCTTTGACTTTGGCGGCTTATAACCAGCCAGCCGTGTCCGTTCCTTTTGGAGCAAAGTGGCCTAACGCTGACGGCCAAGATCCTAATGATGAATGGATCCTTCACGATTTCGATTGGTTGGAGGATTTCGCTGAGATATTCCTGGCGCTTGATGTTGATGAGCCAGGCAAACGTGCTATGGAATCATTAGTGCCGCGCTTCCGCCGGGAGCGTTGCCGTTTGTTTATCCCGCCGCGAGGCTGCAAGGATCCTAATGAGTGTCTTCTTGCAGGAGTCCCTGAAGATGAGATATGGAGCGCTGTGGAAGAAGCTCAGCATTATGATCCAGCGGAATTGAAACGGCCGTCTGATTACCGAGCTGAAGTATGGGAACAGTTTTATCCTACCAGCGGCAAGGAACCTGGAGAGGTCCCGCCGTGGTCAATGCCGTTCTGTTTCAGGCCGGGTGAGGTAACGGTTTGGCAGGGATATACAGCACACGGTAAAACGGTTGGTTTAACTTATTGTCTGTGTCATTTCGCTTCTATGGGTGTCAAGAGTTGTGACGCTTCAATGGAGATACCGGCAAGGCGCACTATCCAGAATATAATCCGTCAGGTCTTGGCGAAACGAAAGCCTTGTGATGAGAATGAGCTTGATGAGGCTCTGAAGTGGCTGGATGATCGTTTCTGGATTTATGATTGCTTAGGAGAGGCAACTACAAAATCATTATTAGAGTGTTTTTCTTACGCTTCCAGAAAGTATGGAGTTAAGCATTTTGTTATTGATAGTCTGATGAAGCTGGACGTAGATGAAGAAGATAATGAATCGCAAAAGGAATTCTTGAATAAGTTATGTCGTTTCGCTGTTGAGCATAAGGCTCACGTTCATATTGTGGCTCATAGCAAGAAGCCTGATGCTCGTCACCCTGAAAAAAAGAATTGGCCCACAAAGTATGGTGTTCGCGGATCTGCTCATATTGTAGATTTGGCGCACAATGTAGTTTGTATGTGGAGGAATAAACAGAAGGAGGAAGAAGTCAGGGCCGCTTATGAAACACGGGAAGGTGACAATCTGGATAGTGAGCTTGCTGAGCTAGAAAAGGTTAATGATGCTTTGTTTATAGTTCAGAAGCAGCGTGGAGGAGACGGAGATGAGCCTGTTAAGCGCTTATGGTTCGATCAACACGAAAGTTGGCACTATAGGCAGGAACAGGAGCGTAATGATCTTCCTCACGTATTTATGAGAGGGCCATTGGGAGTGGAGGTTTATGAATATGAGAAAAAGAAGACACCACAACAAGACCGCTTACCGTTCAACGCGGAGAGGGCGCCGGAGTTACGAGATTAAGAAGTTGGCAAAAAAGTTAGGTCTAAAATACGAGGAGCGTAAAGCGTGAGAAGTTACGGAGGGGCAAGAGAATATTATTATAAGATCCTTGATAGAATTATTATCGGGATTGCGTTATTTGTTTTCTTGTCTCTCTGCGCCCTGGCTGGTTGCTACTGCGGCAAATATCAAGAGGCTGAGTATAAAAGGAAGCTGGAAGAAGTTGAAATATATACGAGGCTCTGGACCGCTGAAGATGTAGGAATTGAAAAGGAGTATTTTGATGATACTAAGAAACATTAATTATTGGACCTGGAAGAAGTTGGTACTATCTCCGTTCATAGTTGTTGGATTGTTTTTGTTGGCCGTAGTTTTTGTCGTGTTTGAAACTATACTCTTGCTTTATAGGGTTAAAAATCCAGAAGGGACAATTAATATATGAGTGATTATGTAATCGGTATTATCTTTGATAGCCAGTTGGAGAAGGTTGCTCTTATCACGGATGATGAGTCTTCTGAGCATAAAGGTAAGTTTGGATTTGTAGGTGGTGAGATCTTATTCAATGAAGATTGGTACACTTCTATAGCCCGTCACGTTATGGGAGATTTAGGGATCTGGATAGATCAGGATATTTGGGTCCCGGCTGGTGGTGTGGTGAATAAGGGGTCCAGCGTTATAGTATTAGCTGCTGCAAGTGACCAAATAAATAAGGCTGAGCATCTTCCTGAAGACAGAGAATTAATGATTGCACCATTAGATGATTTGCCTGATAATATTATCCGGAACGTCCCGGAGCTTATCGGTCAGGCTCTTAGTGCAATCCAGTACGCTCAGGAGCAAGGTAATATACGAGGAGAGGTGTTATGAAGATTAAGGAGCGGCTGAAAAAGGAGGCTCAAGCCAAAAGAGCAAAGGCTAAGCTGGATGAGGCTTTTATTCAGCTCCAGCGAGAAGAAGCAGAACGCGGGCTAACGATCTACTTCTTGGAGATAGGCCCGCTTACGTCTCACAGGACACGGCCAACTGTATTAGTTTTGGATTATGCCCGCAAGATTCCTGCCGTGGGAGATCTTCTTGTGTGCGAACATTCTGAAACACCGTGTATTGGTGTTGTCCGGAAGTCTCGCGGAAACAAAAGGGAAGTTGAGTGGGACGCTGATTTTACTCCGGCCGTCCTTTTTGCTCCAGTTAAGATAAGGCTTGCTAAAGACAATGAGTAAATTTGTTCCTACAGAACACCCGATATTGAAAATACCTACTCCGGAACAGATGCAGGAAATGGGCCTAGAGCGCTGGATCCAGTTGATGAAGGATCGTGAGCTGTATATTCAGCGCGAGAGGGATGATCCTTTCCGTTATGGGTGGGAGCCGCCTATTTGGCGTATATGTGACACTTTCCTGGGATTTGATTGGGTTGATCCTGATGAGAGTAAGAAGTTGAGAAAGTTTCTTGAGAAGGATATGCTTAGCAAGTTTGAACAATGGAAAGTCCAGTTGCTACTTATTCAGGGGGGAAACCGAGGAAGCAAGAGTGAGTATGCCGCTAAGAGAGTAATGAAAACTTTGTTAGGTAAGAAGGAAGCAAGGGCTTGGTGTTTCCATACGAATAATCCGAATAGCGTGGAATATCAGCAGCCGCTTCTATGGAGATATTTGCCTAAAGAGTTGCGGCGTAAGATAAAATCAGAAGTAGGATACATTTCTTATAATCAGAAGTATGGATTTAGTGATAATAAATTTGTTTTGCCTAATGGTTCTGAATGTATATTCAGAAATTACGAGCAGGATATGGACACAATAGAAGGTGGTGAAGTTGATATTATATGGTTTGATGAGTTGGTCCCGCCTGATTGGGTTGACACGGCCCGGCTGCGAATTGCTACACGTCACGGCCGTATTATTATTACCTTCACGCCGGTTAAGGGATATACTCAGACTGTCAAGATGTTTGTAGACGGCGCTCAGCCGGTTATTGAAAACCCTGCTTTCCTTTGTCCTAAAGACGGCGCTGCTCCTTTGGAAGATCTGGCGCTTAATCTTGAAAATTGCGATTCTTGGTCCAGCGGCTCAAGAGAGATCCCTGAGATCCCGGCCGGTCGCGTTATCGAGAACGTCCCTCGCGTTATCCAGCCGCCGGAACCAAATGCGAGAGTTGTCTATTTTCATAGTTCAGACAATCCTTATGGTAATCCTTCTCAGGTGTTGGATCTTATTAGGGGAAAATCAACGGCCTTCATAAAAGAACGCTTTTACGGAATTGCTGATAAAACAATGTCCAGCCGCTTCCCTAAATTCAAAATGAAGGTCCACGTGGTAAAGCCTGAAGATATACCCGAAAATGGAACAAATTATCATTTTGTAGACCCTGCCAGCGGAAGAAACTTCTTTATGAGCTGGTTTCGTGTAACTCCTGAAGGAATTTTCTTGTATAGAGAGTGGCCTGGGAATTATTATATACCGGAACAAGGAGTACCGGGACCGTGGGCGCTCCCGGATGGAAAGAAGCCAGACGGCAAGAAAGGGCCAGCTCAGGATCCTTTTGGTTTTGGTTTATTACAGTACAAGAATGAAATAGCCAGACTTGAAGGATGGAAGGACGCAAAGAAGGAAAAGAAGCAGGACCAAAATAAGTCCGATTTCGTAAAGAGCTGGACTGAGGCTGCTGGCTCAGATGAGAAGATCTTTGAAAGGTTTATGGATAGTCGTTTTGCGAGTGCGCCGAAACTGGAGCGGGATCGGCCAACTTCCCTATTGGAGAAGTTTGCTGAGATACACTTAGACTTCAATACAACACCTGGCAACGATATTAATGAGGGCGTCCAGATGATAACGGATGCTCTGGATTATGATGAAGAAAGAGATATTGATTTCTTTAATAAGCCTAATTTTTATGTCAGCAGCGAATGTAAAAACACTATATATGCTATTCAGAATTGGACCGGCCTTGATGGGACTCGCGGGGCTTGTAAGGATCCAATAGACAATTTGAGGTATTTCTTTTTAGCGGATTGTGGGTTTATTGAGAGCCAGACTTTTGAAAGTTATGGAGGGGGGCATTATTAAATTTCCTACAGCTAAGCTGGCTTTGAGTATCGCGATAACAACTAGAAGATCCCGGCCTGAGCCGGATGATTTGGCGTTGAAGCAGATAGAGGAATTAGTCGAAGCAGTAAAGATTCTCGAAAGAGAGGAGGAGAAGTACGTTGGTAAAAATTCCTGATAAACTCTTATTGAGGCGTTCTGAAGTTATAGAATGTTTAGGAGTGGACCGTAGGGCGCTTACTAAAATGGTGAGTGCTGGCCTTCTGGAGCGAATATATGTCGGGGACGGAACGAAGAAAACAAGGGCATATTATAGACGGGCTGACGTGGTAAAGTTGGCTGGTTGCGAAGTTAGCGAATAATCAGAAGGAGAAGTGTTATGACAGGTTACGATCATTTAGGACCCGATGTGCCTCAAGAGGTAAAAGGTGATGGATTAGGACCGGAGAGTGAGGAGGATTTGGTTCTTTTCAAGCAGGAGCTTCAGCAGATAGATCAAGATGCTGCCTGGGGGACCTATGAGCGAAGATGGGATGGTAACGATACTCGTTTTTGCCGATGGAGCGGGCAAGCAGCAGACGGCCGTAAGCATAGGGAAGAAATGGATGGTATAGAACCCTTCCCGTTTGAAGGTGCAAGTGATAGCCGCTATCGTTTGGCTGATATGATTGTTAATGAGAATGTTATGATTCTCACGGCGGCCGCTACTAGAGTAGTGCCGCATTTCAAGGGAATGGAAATTTCTGATGAAGGCCTGGGGCGGAAAATGGAGATTCTTTTCCGTTGGTTAATTCGTAATCAGATGGGAAGTCAGTATATTACTGAGGTAATGCGTTTGGCTCAGTACCAGCAGGGGGATACTCCGGCTGCTGGCTTGCTGTATGTTTACTGGAAACAGGAGAGCGCATTAGAGATCAAGTCTATTAGTATGGAAACGCTCCCGGCCTTACTGGAAGAAACCTTCCAAGCGTCTCCAGAAGATATAGCTTCTATTCTTGGTATGATTAATGATCCTCTCCGTGAGGATGAAGCTGTGGTGTTTCTTCAGGCTATGGTTCCAACGATGAAAAGGAAGCGGGCCAAAAAGGTTATTAAGGCGTTGAGGAAAAACGAAGAAGCTGAATTTCCTGTGCCTTATTATCGGGTCAATCTGCCTTGTATTAGAGCGCTTAGACTGTTTGATGATATTCATTTCCCAAGCAATACTATAGATCTACAGCGTTCAAGGGTGGTTTTTTATAATGAGTGGCTAACAGAGGCGGAAGTCCGTGAACGTGAAGTCAGTATGGGGTGGAGTGCCGAATTTATTAAGGGTGTCTTGGAACACGAAGGAGAAACTGCCTTCCCGCTTAGCTTCCAATGGAGGGAAGCTATTGCTGGCGATTACGCTGATACCGTAACGATCCGTACTCCTTCAGAGGAGCGTAGAGGTCTTTATCAGGTTATCCACGCTTTCAATAAGGCTGTTAATGAAGATGGTGTGATGGGTATATTTGTACGGACTTTTCATATGAGCGTTGAGGAGCCAGCTAAGGAAAGGGAAATTCTTGATTATGCACACGGAAAATATCCTTTCGTGTATTTTCCGCGTGAAGTTATCACTTCTCGGCTGTGGGATTCGCGAGGGGTTCCTGAGTTGACTATGACGCAGCAAACAAGTCTGAAGTTGAAGCACGACAGTTTTGATGATTATACTCAGCTTGCTACTGTTCCGCCTATAAAGGTTCCAGCAAACAGGCCGCGGGAAAGGCTTGTTATAGGCCCGCTGAAACAAGTGAAAGAAAATAGACGCGGGGACGTGGAGTATATGAAGGGGCCTGATTATCCAAAGGGAGCAATAGAGCAACAGAAGGAGGTCCGCCGTCAGGTTGATGAATATTTCGGGCGATATAACCCTGAAGTGGATCCTCAGTTGTGGACCTTGCATAAGCAGCATATGGTAGATATGTTTTTGTCGTTCTATAAGGATGCTATGGTTATGATGCTCCAGTTATGCCAGCAGTTTATGAGTGACGAGCAGGTTGAGCGTGTTATAGGCACTTCTACGCCTTACACGGCCCGATCCCGGCAGGAGATACAAGGCCAGTTTGATCTTGAGCTTACTTTCGATGTTAGAGATATGGATATGGAATATCTCAAGACGTTGGCAAGTATGTTGCACGAAATGGTGTTGCCTATGGATACTCAGTCTACTGTAATGAGGGATAAGTTGGTTTCCAGAATGTTCTATGCTATAAGTCCTAACCTGGCTGAAGAAACCTTGCAGCCAGTAGAAGCTGCGAATATGAAGGAAGCAGAATCAGAGCAATCTAATTTTGCTAAGATCTACGCCGGAGTGGAGCCGCCTATGTTGCCTGAAGGTCAGAATTATGGTCTAAGGTTACAGGTCCTTCAGGATATTATTGATAAGAACCCTGAATCAGTAAATAGTATGAATGAAGCAAGCCGGTCTATACTTGAAGCGAGAATTAAACATTTGCAGTTTATGGTAACACAGCAGGAGAACGCTGAGATAGGCCGTGTTGGAGCTAAGCCAGCTCTTGAAGAATAGTGAAAGGAGAAGATATGTTTTTGAGGAAGAAGAAAAAGAGAGTGGATAACTATTCTTATACTCCTATGAGTGATAGGGAAATGGATGAAGCTCTAGCAACGGGATCCTCGTTGCCAATATGGGAAGCTGTAATGACGTTCATTGATAAGAAGATCGCTGAATGTGTAGCGGACGGGATCCGGGAGGATAACGAGAAACGCGATTGGACGGACGGCCGGACAAGTGTTCTTTATGAGCTTCAGGGTGAATTGAAGGCTGCGGCTGGAAGCGCCTCACAAAGATATATGCTTGCCAGGAGAAAAGAGCGTCAGAGAGAGATCCGGGAAGAAGCTCGACAGGAATTCCTGCAAGAGCAGCAAAAGAAGAAGGCGGAAGAAGACAAGATAAAGAGTGTAGAGAAGGCAAGACTTTCCGCTATTGAGGCTGTAAGAGTCGAGGGATCTGATTCGGGGGATTCTTAAAGATTGTATAACTAGGGGCCAACTAAGTCCAACTAGGGCCAACTAGAGCCTATTGGGAATGTGGCCTCTTGTAATATTCTGAATTTGTGTATAATTAATGGGTCCAGATAGGAAATACCTATCTGGACTTTTTTCTTTTCGGGATATGGTGTCCTGAAATGGTGGTTAAACCCTACTAGATGAGGTTGCATCTTGAAAACTAATGAGAACAAAGAAGGCAAGACGGAGAATCTGGAACCTGTAGAGGATGATGTTATAAGACACGCGGCAACGGATTTAGGAATATCGGGATTACCTGGCTTGGAGGAGAAAGATGAAGGCTCTAAAGATGAAGGCAAAGACCAAGACGAAGGGGATTCCTCTGAAGAAGCACAAGCCGATACCAACGAAGATGAGGAAGGCGAACAGGAGGAAGACCTAGACGATGCCGATACGGATGAGCAAGAGGAAGAATCTGAAGAAGAAGGTGAGGATGAGTCGGACGATGAATCTGATTCCGAAGACCAAGAATCAGAAGGTAAGCTCCCGGCCAAGCTCCAAGAAAAGATTGATAAGCGTATTGGAAAAGAGGTAGCAAAAAGGAAAGTTGCTGAGGAGCGGCTGGAGGCTGCTTCTGAGGAAAGGAAGGCTTTAAGTGAACAGTTGTCAGATCTCCAGGCGAGTCTTAGTGTTGGAGTGCAAGGTGTTCACCCTATGTTTTTGGTTGATAGTGAATCTGAGATTGATAATAGGGAAAATGAGATTATGCGCTTTCGTAGTTGGGCGCGGAAAAACAAACACGGTTACGATGGTTCCGGTACGCCGGAAGATCCATCATATACAGCCGAGGAAATTGAGACACGGCTGGAACAGTTGGAAGATGAGCGGCAGGTCATACTGCCACGGGCGCGGAAAATTGTGGCTGCCCGCGCTAAAAATGACAGTCACGTTAAAACACTATATCCGGAGTTGCTTGATCGAAGCTCTGACGAGTTTCAGGTTATGCAATCCTTCTTGCGTCAAGTACCCGGCCTGAAGCGGCTGGCGAATGTCAAGATCCTGATAGGTGATATGTTGGCAGGTGAGCGTATTCGTACAAAAACGAATAGAAAAGCAAAAACCGGGAAGTCAGCAGAAAAGGCTCCAGCGGCGCCTAAAGTGCCTGATGGGGGGTCTTCAAGTGGTCAAGGCTCTATAGGGAAAAAGAGTAAGAAAAACGCAGGGGGCCATAAGAAGGCGGTTAAGCAGTTTGTGGAGTCAGGTGGCTCTACTGAAAATTTGGAAAAAGTTATTTTAGACGGTAATTTCGTCTAATAGGAAGGAAAATATTATGCCAGCTATGTATGAAGCAGATCAGGTCGGCAAGAGAGAATCTTTGGCCGATATAATTGCCAATGTAGAAGCAATCGCAACGCCGTTTACTTCTATGCTTGCCAAAAGGAAAAAACCTCTCCAGGTTCTTCACGATTGGCAAGTTAAGGCTTATCCAGTAACAGGGCATCAGGGCGTAGTTGATGGTAAGGACGCCGATGATTTCCAGAGTAATCCACGTAAGCGCATAAGCGCAGTTTCTCAGAAGACGTGGTACAATCCGGCCGTAAGTGATTTCGCTGATGAGGCCGTGGTTGCTGGTGAGTCCCGTGGTGAAATGGCAGCTCAGGTAGCGGACGCTCTCGTTACGGTCAAGCGGCAGATCGAGAAGCGTTGTCTGTCTAATGATGATTGTCAGCTTGACGATGGTAACATTGGTAATGAAACACGCGGAGCGTTCAAGTGGGTTGATAGCTCAGCGCAGTCGCTTTACCCGGTCCCGGCTGACTTCCGTACACCATCAACGTCAATCCATAGCGACACCCTCGCGAATTGTACTGAGGAAGTGTTTAAGGGTCTTATGGCTTCAGCTTATAAGGAAAGACACGCTCCTTCCAAGTTGGACGGCTTCTGCGGTGTGGAGCTGAAGACGCATATAAGTAAGTGGGGTTCTTATCAGGACGATGTAGCCAGCAAGACGCCTGTACGTGTCTTTAATCAGGACGCTGGCAGCAGGGCGCTCCTTGAAGTTATTGACAGGCTGGTATTTGATACCGGACAGGTTGATCTTCACCTCACGTCCTTTAACTGGACAGATCCAACGGACGGCTCAGATTCCGCATATACTGACAAATCAGGTCTTTTCCTTGATATGTCAATGTGGGGCCTGGCATATACACGTATGCCGCGTGTCGTTAAGCTGCCTTACAAGGGTGGTGGCAAAAAGGCTATAGTTGACGCTATTTTCCTGCTTATGGCAGATAACGTCCTCGGAAGTGTCGCAGTTAAGTCAAGTAGTTAAAAAGGTTGTGCTTCCCCGGAGTAATCCGGGGGAGCTTCATAATGTGTAAGTAAATATTAACGGAGGAAATCAGAAATGATATTCAGACCACTATTGGAAGAAGAAAGGGTAGGGGCTTTCGGCGCTTCTCACGTAGCGATTATAACTCACGAAGACCTTACGGAAACCACGGCCGATACAGACCAAGTAATAAACATCTACACGGTTGCAGATGATATTTCGGCTTCTATCACTCACGCAAAAGTAGTTGATACTTTTGCAGATCTGTCTGACGATGATCTGAATGATACTCAGATGTCGGCTGGTGATGATGATGATGCCGATGGTTTCATCACAGCTTTTCAGGTCAACGCCAATGGGACTGCGGCTCTCGTTGCGTCAAGAGACGGCGCATACACGGACTTTATGGTTGATTACGCTGCGGCTAATCATCTTGAAGTCTTGGTAGAATCAATGGCCGGAAAGAGTCTTTCCAACATTGATGCCGGAGAAATCCATTTCTTCATAAGGTTCCTCGACAACAGGTAGGCTCCAGGTCACAGGGGACGGCTTTCGGGCCGTCCCCTCCTACCATTTAGTGAAAGGAGTCTGTTTTGTTCGATATAACCTCTATACTTAAAGATGAGGAAGGTGTTGCTGAGGAAGTTATACAGGATGCGGTCCAGTTGCTCAAGCAGAGGCAGCAGAGGCGTTTAGCTCAATGCGCGGATCGGCTCAAGATGTGTCACCGGGCTGGAGGCGGTGAGCGTAAGAATTTTAAGGATGGTTATAGTCGGGCTATGATAGACCCGGCTTCTTACCATTATTGGGGCCAGCGTTTAGGGTACGATTGTTGGGACGATGAACAGTTTATGCGGGAGTATCTGCGAGATAACCCACTTGCAAGAGTTAAAAATATAAGCAGTAGGATCCAAGTCGGTTACACTCCCACGAAAAAGAAATTCAGCAAGAAATATGGAGACGCCGCGTGAGAACAGTAACCTTCAAGAGCGTACTGGTGGCCTTAGCTCAGCGTTGTGGGCTTGGGCCGGATCCGAATGATCTTACCCTCATAGACGGGGCTAAGTTGACTTCATTTATACAGGATCGGTACGTTGAAGGTTTTGAGTGGGCTTTTTGGC
>Ga0180431_10004382_pt1 | contig 17680 bp, 11 predicted proteins | sample SS_ome_11_FD_132459 | JGI IMG/M metagenome (GOLD analysis project Ga0180431, IMG submission 132459) | Hypersaline lake sediment archaeal communities from the Salton Sea, California, USA - SS_1_MS_1 metaG | ecosystem: Environmental > Aquatic > Non-marine Saline and Alkaline > Hypersaline >... | reverse complement strand
TTTCTCCTTCAATATTAGTTACTGAACCGTCCTCACTAATAAAAAATAACTGTTGCCTTAAGTTTAAGTGTAACGCATACCTTCTAAATTCAGGTTCTTGTGCATCAGGATTTGAATCAAATTTATCACTCGCCGGTAATCTATCTGACCTAAACACTAACCTATTCACGTTGGTCATGTTTGTGACGGGTAATGCTTCATCCAAATCTCTAGTAAGATATAAGGGAGAAACGGTGATAACATCTCTTTCTGCGTTTATTTTTCTTTTATCTGAACTTACTTTTGAGTATTGATATCCGCATCCTTCAATTCTTCTTTGGTACCATGGATTTATTCCTGTTGCGGGATATCCATCACCCTCACCATCCGGACAATGTATACCATTACCTGAATTACCCATATAACTATCAAACTTACTATCATTTGTTAATTGTTTATCTAATGACACATACTTATTAAAAGCGCTCGTTTGAAATGATTCAAATTCATTAGAAGGAAATTGAGCCGTAAATGAAGGGTGAAACAATGCTTTGGAGCTAAAGTTAGAGTCTCCATATGATGTACCATAATTATTATTATCGTAAAATTTAAGTTTATTATCTTTCCACTGATAGTGAGGTGTTGGTGTCTTAGGACCATTCCTCCAATATGAGTCTTGTACCGATTCATTATCACCGTCAATTACATTAGGTTGAATAGGTATATTCATATAATAACTACCCTCTACTGTAACCTGACCATTCCATACATATCTATCATTACCAGTACCATTATTATACCCAAAAATTTTAGATAAGTCATACCTCATTTTTTGTTTTGGAGTGTATGGGTCAACACCTCTAGTTGCAAATACAATTAACAAATCATCATCACCATTAATACTATTAGCAGTAATTCTTTTACAGTGCGTCCCACAACCACTTGAATCTGTAGGTCTTGGAGGTCCTGGTTGGTCAGCGTCTTCATCACACAAAAATGCAGAATGATAAGATAGGAAATGTCTTTTAAGTAATCCTGTAGTTGTTCCCGCAACCATTGAAGTGACTTGAGTTTTAGTCATTGCAGTTATGACTTGGAAGTATTCGATTCCTGACTTAAATTTATAACTTGTTGTTTGACCAGTGTTAACTATAGGAACCGAGGTTGCCACTGCAGGGTTTCCATCAGCGTTTATAAAATTTATGTTTACAGTCACGTAATCATTTTCATTATAAACATTTGTTGTACCCGTTAATCCATTGTTACCTAGTTGATTACCTTCTGGATATTTATTAACATTAGGGTCGTTTACTAAATTTGGGTCATTAAATGTAAATAATTCGCCCGGTGTTACTTGAGAACCAGCGTCTAAAATCATAATAAAACAACTGTCCGTCCAACCCGGATGGTAATAACTACCAAACTGGTCGTTAACCGTTTTAACTAACATTCTATTTGTTGTAGTCGCTTGTAAGGTTTGGTCTCCGTTATCGCCAAAATACATTTGCCTTCTATTCATTAAATTTAAGGCTTGCGCTAATGTAGGACTAGGTTGACATCTCCATCTTGTTTTTGATGGGTCATTATTTTTAAATACAGGATAAACAGGTGATTTATACCATTCAATTTCATCTTTTACACCACCCTCACCTGTCACTAATTTTATTTCTTTTTCATAAAATTTATCATCAACATTATTATCGTAACCGCTAAAAAGAAACTTACTCGTAAATGGTGACATAGTATTATTACAAACACCTTCTGAAGGTACGTAAGCATCTGTCCATGTGGCGTCTACTATAGGTCCAAATACTAATTCTGACGCCAAGCTTTCTAAATCAGAATTATCGTTTTGTTCAACACTACCCGCCTTACAATTACAAGCTTCACAATCGGGATAACTTAGCATAGGTAGACTAATATTTTTAAAAGGGTTCTCTTTAGGTAATGGAGTAATTCCTTTAGAAAAACAATCCTCAGCAGTTAATCTTCTAGAAAAAATTGAAACAATAAGACATATAGTTTTTATTATACCATTTATAATTGCAATTACAATATTCAAAAGAATTCTAACAATAGGGTATAAAAGTGCTAAAACATGCATTAATACAATAAGAGATAAAAATGCCGGTGTTAATATTGTTATCAAAAAGTTAAATAGGAATATTAGTAAACTACCATTTCGTTGCGCATCGTTAACAGGTAATTTATTACTTTCTGACTGACATCTTCTATCATCAATTTCTTTAATTCCTAAGTGTTTAATTCTATTAAATCCCCATTTAAATCTATCGTAATGACTAGCAATAGTATAAACCTTATTAAAGTTAAACTGGTAAAAGGTATCTTCACAATTTATTGCAGCATCTGCATCATAGTATTCGTTCCAATCTAATGAAAACGCATATGATTTATTTCTTACCTCGTCTGAAGGTGCGTCATCCATTGTAGTTCCTGACCATCCGTGTTCTCTAATGTTTGGAACTAAATAATTTGCCCTTAGTATGTCTCCTTGTAATCCGTCTTCATTTTGCCATTTTATTTTAAATCTATATTTACCTTTTGTTGGTATACCGACTGAAGGGTCTAAAGAAATGATTTCTTCTCCAAATTCATTCGTAATTAAATAATCTAAATTCATGGGTAGGTCTGTCATCCAAACCCCATCGTCATTAATTATATTACCACCTTCCTGAAATTTATATTCTTCCAATATCGGTTTACCTTCATTATCTACATCTATTGTTTGTCTAATAGATAATATCTGACCCGGACCTGTGGTCATGTCACATAGTTTACCAACATCTTTTTTTGGTTTACAATTACCTTTAATATAATCATCATCGGTAGTTGACATAATGGAACCCATAAAAATGGCTTGTGGTTGTATTTCAATACCTAAGTCTCTTAAATCAAAATCAGTTCTTATGATACCTACATCACATAAATCATTTTCACCCCAAAAAGGTGTTACATCTATTTCTCTAACACTATTAACAATCTGTGGCAAACTATCTAAATCTTCTGATGATTTAAATTGTTGTCCGTTAAATTGTGAAGGTACTCCCATTCCCATCCTAATTAAATCAGACGGTCTTAGTGAAAACTGACCCATGTTAGATAGGTCTAAATCCATTACAAGTTTTTGTGACCCTAATGGAACACCAACAATCATAAAGTCACCTGACTCATTTGTTTTTACAGTATACTTATAATATTTTTCATATACTTGTAAAACCTCTTTCCTTGTGAGTATATCCTCTCTATCAGGAAAGGTTCCTGTTGGTGTGTGTCCACCATATTCCCTTACGTATGGTAGTAGATTATATCTATATCCATCTTCATTTTTAACTTTTAAATTTTTGTATGGATATAATGTTGATATTATTGGGTCGTTTTCATCAACATTATCTAACGGAACAAAAATAGAAATTGTTGCATTTGGTATTCCATATCCTCCGTTGGCAACGACTCTACCAGCAACAACACCGTAGTCTGCACAAAATCTGTCGTATAAATCTTCCTGTCTTAATTTTAAAGAAAGTATCTCTAAAAAATCAAAATCTTGACTAATGTTTAATCTAACTTCTTTGTCTACTCCAATATCGGTTCTAAATCTATATGATTTTGGCATTTAATTTCTTTTAAGATAAATAGTTATTTACCTTAATTTTAATTTCAAAAAAATAAAAGTATATGGAATAGGATTAAGAGAAATCTACGTTCTTAAGTGTTTTGATTCTAACCTTAATGTCGTTTTCAGGAAATCTTATTTGGTAGATTTGATTTGGTTGTGCGAATATAGTGTCATCAATCAACTCAATTTGTTTGGTATTTTTGTCTGAGTATCTTTGTGATGTTTCTGACGATGAGTATTGTCCACCAGTTTTATTAAAAACTTTTAAATCTGCTAATGTACTCACACCAGGTGTGTCTTGTATTATTCTACGTATATCTGATATGTTAACATTTTTACCTAATAGATTTGTTTGTGGTGACATATATGAATTAACACTATTAACTATATTTGTTATTACCTGTCCTTGATTTTCTGTTGACTCCATGGCAACAGAGAACTCAAATTCTAAGTCAATAACTTGTGCACTTCTAACTGAAATATAATCATTTATCATTCTATAATTTGATAAATAATTTGCAATATTTTCTTTCAGTGTGTTTGAAACGCTACCTGTTAGTTTACCGTTATTATCGTAAGAAAGTATTTCTATTTTAATTTTATTGTCTTCTTCAGTTATCGCAGCTTTTGCAGGTGCACCAAATCTACTCGGCATAGTCCTTATTAGGGAATTGTAATCATTTATTGTTACCGCTCTTTTTTGTGCTGCGAAGTTATATGTAACCATATTTCTTACTTCTTCAGTTGTTGGTAGATTACCTCCCCCAATTGCAGCTGTAACGTTGTTACATCTTAATGTTTGTCTAACATTTTCGTTTATACTATTAGACGGACCATTAATTGAAAAATTAATAGTACCTATTTGATTGATAGTGTTAACTCCTATGTTTGATGTTTCTCCACCACCAACTCTATATTTTACAAATAACGTAGTATTTGCCTTTACCGTTCTACCTAAAGCTATGTTATTTTGATAGTCTTGTAATCTTACAGGAATACCCGTTCTAGCAAACTGAGCCAGTTGGTCGTCTGCGGTTACAGTAGCACTTCCAAATTGGACTCTACAGTATCCTTCAGGTGTGTATTCACTTATAAATCTGTTTTCTGTTTCTATATATCTCCCAACTTTAATACCTGGATTGTCAGATGCTTTTGATGGGTCTTCAACAAAAATTGTATTTTCCGCCAATGCGTCAACTTCATACCATTTATTTGGTGATGTTATAAACTCTTCGTATGTTGGAGGACTTGAATATACTGTACCGTCTTTTTGTATTAATGATGTAATACTTAAAACATTTTTCTCAGGTAAGAAGAATTCATAGAATGGTTTTACGTCACTACTATTAATAACTTTTTTAAATATTTTAGTCGTACCGTTTACCACAACTTCTCTTTTAGTAATTGTATAGTTTACTATTCTATTGTTAGAGTCAAAATTTGGTACCTTTGTTCTGTTAGGAAAACCTTTACTGTTATATTGGGTACTGAAGTCTATATCATCAGGATTTTCAAATATTTGTCCCGCACCTAAAAACTGTGAACCTGCTCTGATAACACCTAAGTATCTACTATCTTCTTGGTCTCCGAATGCGGGAACTGTTATTGAAACATCTAATATTGCTATTGATGGTCTATTTCCTGGTATTTTTAACCCGTATGTTCTCGCAATATTATATATTGAAGATTTTTGTTGTGCGTATTGTAAGACTGTTTCTTGTATACTTCTGTCAATATGAAAATGTAAATTATCTCCTATCGCAGCATTTAAGTCTAAAAATACTGAGAATACCGAAGCATCATTAAAATTATCAATTAACTCAGGGTAATATTGTCTTGTAAAATTTATTAGGTCTTGTCTTAGACCTTCAAAATCTCTTTCAGTATATGATATTTTGCGATTAGCCATTTAACTTAAATATTTATAATTATAAAATCTCTTGATTCAAAAGTATTTTCTTTAATACTATAATCAATTTTTACTTTAGCTGTATAGTCTTCAACACCTTCACCTGCAGTTCTAAATATATCAAACATTTCATAAGTAGCTTCTTGGTCTTGTAAGTTTAAATTACCTACAGGACTTTTATCTTCATCAGTATATGGTGTAATAGATACATCATTTATTTGTAAATTAGGTATGTATTTATCAACCGCATCTTGAATGTCTGATTTTATAGCATCAAATGTAGGACCATCCATGGGTTCAAAAATAAATTCATATATTCTTGTCCCAAAATCAGGTAGGTAGTATCTACTTCCTTTTCTTGTAAGTATTAAATGTAATAAGTCCGCCCTTACTTCTTCAGCAACAGTAGTAGTAAGTGACAAATATTTACCTTCGGTACTTTGCCTAAAAGGAAAATTTACTCCATATGTTTTATTTAGTGCCATACCGATAAATATTCGTAATATTAATTTTATAAAAAAACCCACCTTTTTAGGTGGGTCTTTCTATTATCCTTCACAAGCTACACATTGTAAGTCATTTAAATTTAACTTTTTTCTTGCAAATGCCTGTGCCGAGTTCATTGAGTGTTGGTAGTATAATGTTTTAACTCCCAACTTCCATGCGTCTATCAAAAGTTTGTTTACATCTTTTGTTGGCATATCAGGTGATATCATAAGATTAAGTGACTGTGATTGGTCAATATAGTCTTGTCTAATTGCCGCCTGATTTATAATTGACGCTTGGTTGATTTCAGCGAAAGTTCTAAAAACTTCTTTTTGTTCATCAGTTAAGAAATCGAGGTGTTGTACTGAACCATCATTCTTTTTAATACTATTCCAAGTCGTTTTAGTATTTTTACCGAGTTCAATTAATAGTTTTTCCAATACAGGGTTTTTAATTGTTACTTTTAACTTTGCAACATCTTTAACATAACAATTAGACCAAATTGGTTCTATTGACTGCGATACCTGTCCAAGAATAAACGCTGAAGATGTTGTAGGAGCAATCGCGTTTAGTGTTACGTTTCTTCTACCATAACCTTTTAGGTATTCAGGTTCTCCGAATTTTTCAGCCAATTCTTCAGAAGCCTTATAAGACTTTTCTTTAATTAACTTAAAAACTTCAACATTTAGTTTTGCCGTGTCTCTACTATCAAATGGTAAGTTTTTAGATTGTAGTAGTGAGTGCCAACCCAATACTCCAAGACCTAACGCTCGTTGTCTCTTAGCGAAGTTGTACGCCTTTTCCAAATAGAAAAATGCTCTTTTACCCTCAATAGTTCCGTTGTCCCTTAAATCTTCAATTTTAGTTAAAAATTCAGTAACAACCGCATCCAAGAAATAAGTCATAATCTCAACCGCATCTGTATCTTTCCATTCATCATAGTGAAGTAAGTTCATAGATGATAATACACACACAAACGATTCTTCTTCAGAGTTATGTAAAGCAATTTCAGAACACAAATTAGAATTATAAATCTTGGCACCCTTATCCCGATAAACTTCAGGTGATTTGTTATTCATAGTATCTGTGAACATAATGTACGGATAACCAATCTCTCCTCTTCTTTGAATGACTTTTGCCCAAATCGCTCTTTTGTCGCTATCTCCTTCAATCATTTCGTTCATAAACTCGTCAGTAACTGTAACCGCGTGAGTCAAATCTTGAATTGGAAATCCTTCGGTTCCGATTTCTAGAAACTCCATAATATCAGGATGTTCAACTGGTAGGTAAGGTGAGAATCTACCTCTACGTGTTGCCCCTTGTGAAATGTTATCAACAACACTCTCAAACAAATTCATAAAATGAACTGAACCAGGTGCATGACCGTTATCTGTAATCTCGGCACCACGTCCTCTGATATTACCAAAGTAACCTGAGGTACCACCACCCATCTTACTCATCTCACCAACTTCTGCCTGTGTATATAGAATTGATTCAATATTATCTCCAATATTAGAACCAAAACAACTTACAGGTAGTCCTCTTTTTTTACCAAAGTTTGCCCATACAGGTGATGATAATGAATACCATCCTCTACCCATATAGTCAAAGAACTTATCTGCAAACCCATCCATACCCAAAAGTTTTTCTGCGTGGTCGGCAATAGTTCTAATTCTTTCCAAAGGTTCTTCCCCTTCACTCAAATACCCTCTACGAAGGAAGGTAATTGACTCTTCATTAATCCAATCAAATGCTTTTCTATTTTCCATTTTCTTTTTATATCCTTATTAAAATAAATCGTTTGAGGTGATTGACTTCGCTTTCTTACTGTAATTAATACTTCTCTTATTAAAGAAGTCTGTATGTTTTGTAGTTAGAATTTCGTCGTCAAACCATTCTGTTGTTTCTAATATAGTATCGTTAATTTCAAAGATATTATCAATACCTATAGAGTTTAATGATAGATTAAATCTATTTTTAATAAACTCCAATGTTTGGTTTTTTGTTAGGAAGTCCATATCTCCCTTTTCAAATATCCAGTTTACAACCTCCATCTCTGCTTCATAAGCTTCTTTTGTTGAGATGATGAGGTCTTCTACCAATTCTTCTGTCCACCACTCAGGGTTTTCTTCTTTGATTAGATTTACCAAATCAAATCCGAATTCTGCGTGGATGTTTTCTTCTTTTGAAGTTGCCTCAACGGCGTTACTGATACCTTTTAACATGTTCTTATGTTTGTTAAATGACATAATAACTAAGAATTGGGAGAACAATGATACATTCTCAATAAACATGGAGAATAGGACTACTGACTCAAAGTATTCTTTATTTTCCACCGCTTTTGAGTTTGTGATTGCTTTTTCCAAATACTTAATTCTTCTACGAATTGCGGGAACTTGTAATAGGTTTTCAAACTCTCCGTTTAATCCTAACAACTGAATAAGGTGAGAGTATGCGTCCGCGTGTCTTACTTCAGACTCTGCGAATGTTGCCCCAACATTTCCAATCTCAGGTTTCGGCATTCTCTTATAGATGTCACCCCAAAATGATTTAACCGCAACTTCAATCTGAGAAATCGCAAGCATCGCTCTCTCCAATGCGGTTTTTTCAACTTCATTCAAATGAACTTTAAAGTCTTGAATATCTGAAGTGAAATTAAACTCCGTGTGAACCCAATAAGAATGTCTGATAGCATCCACATACTCATTTAGGTTTGGGTACTCATATGGTTTCAAATTGGTTCTTTTTGCAAAGATATTTCTTCTTCTCTTTGCTCGGTATAAGATATATTCTTTTGCCACATCATTTAAACCATTGTCCATCAATTTGTTTTCAACCATGTCGTGAACATCGTCAACATGTGGAATACGGTCTTTGTTATTTCTAAACAAAGCCTTTGCGGAAATTCTTGCAATCTTTTCGGCCATCTCATCATCAACTGCGTCAATACTATGCATAGCCTTTAAGACTGCCATTTCAATTTTATCTACCTCAAATGGTACTTTTGTACCAGTTCTTTTTACGACATAGCGTATATCGCTCTCATTATTATTATATAAATTTTCCATTTTAAAATAAATTTGTTGGGATTTATTATGTGTTTTCCTTTTGTTTTCTCTTTTCCAAAAGTTCTCTAATCCTTTCTCTGTTTCTTTCTTCTTTCTGTTCTTCAAGACCCAAGAACGTGACACTTTGTTCTGTGTCAATTTCCAACATCTCATTATCAAACTTACAGTTTTCAAAAACAACACCGTCCTTACCAATACGAGATTTGGTAATCGCAATGGTTGCAAGGTTCATCTCCTTTTGTTGTAGAGATTTGGCAACAGATATAATTACGTGACCGACTTGGGCTTTCTTAATAGACCCACCCATTTGGTCTGTCGTAACAACCTCTGATGAGATTGAGTTTCTGTTACCTTGTGTCGCAGTCCAACCGACCAAGTTAAGTTCGTGGTTCATCGCCTCAAAACTTCTCATAACGGAACCTTCACTCTTCCATTCGTCACCCAAATTTTTGTCAGGAACTACACAATCAATGTAATCCAAAACAACCATGTCAATCTTAGTTCCTTCTGCCATCATTTTACGAATCTGATTCTTAATCTGATTCATTGTCAAAGTGTCAGATGGTAACTTTTTTAAGATAAGTTTATTGGGTGCATTTTCCTGAATGTCTCTAACTTTTGCAAGGACTTTATCCTTATGCATTGACAATAAATCAGGAGCGATTTGAGTCCATAATGTGAAGTGTTTTCTTTGGATAATCTTTGGGTTATCCTCAAAGAATATTTGAAGAACATTGTAACCCAAGTTAAATGCATGGTTGGCGATTTTAGTTAACAATGTTGACTTACCAACACCTGTCGGTGCCAAGACAACTCCCAATTCCCCTTTTGCTATACCTCCCTTTAACAGGTTGTCAATACCGGGAATTCCCATAGGGATAGGGTGTCTAAAATCTTCCTCCAATACATCATCCAAATTAGAAAAAACATCGGCAGTTCCCGCGTCAACTTCACCTACCTGTAGTGCTTCGCGAACCATTTCTTCAAGATGGTCATAGCTTTCAAAATCACCTTTATCTATGATTTTTTGAGCTTTAACCATAACTTTTTGTAGTTCTTGTTGTTTACAGAACTTCAATGCTTTTTCTTGAACGAAGGTCTCACCTTCAGCAGGCGCATCCTTAACTTGCTCAACCATATCCAATACCATCTTCTGGGCCATCGGTGATGCAACTTCAGATTTTACAAGTTGTTCCAAAGTGTTATATGATGGAGTATGTTCATATTTTATGTAATACTCCTTAACAATTTGCATAATCAACTTGAAGTATTGGTTGTCAAAGTACTTGGGCTCGATTACATCAACAATAGAGGTTGCAAAATCCTTATAAAGGATAATGTTATTAAGTAATTGTATTTGAAATGTGTTGCCGAGATATCCAAAATTCTTTTCCTTTGACATGTTGATTAGTTTTCGTGTTTGACTGTTTTAATAAATATGCTTAACCCAACTTATAATCCATAAATTCGCATGTCAATTTGTCAGATGAAAACACTTCGGTGAGTGACTTTAAGACACTCTTTAAATGTGGTCGCACATCAACAGTGTATCTGACTTTTGGAGGGTAGATTTTACCATCCCACACCCTCTGGTAAATGGTATCATCACCCAACTTAATGAAGATGTTAAAGTTTTCATCATCATCAGTCATAGAAGTTTCCAAAATCATAGGGTCAGCTATAATTTGAAACTCGTTTTCCAACATGTATGAGACTGTTTTGATTTTAAGACTGTGATGAATGGTATTCATAATGTCATTTACCGTGTCGTGCAAATCCATACTATTTCTAGTATTTTCATTATAACCCTTCACATTAAAATAACGCTGAACAATAATGTTGTCATTCAATGTCAACAAAAATTCCATCTTCGTAATGTCATTTTTTTCCTTACTCATGTTTTGTTTGTTTTAATTAGTTTTTTGTTTTTTTAAATCGTCTTTTTTCTTTTCTCGTTAGTTTCATAAATGGGGTGAGAAAGTAAACCCATGCATTGTCTGTTTTTGGTAAATACTTAAAAATTCCATCGTCCATCATCATCCTCATAAGGTTTTGATATCCCCTTCCCTCAGGGTCTATGTCCTCTTCATAATAAAGTTGAACGAGTTCCTTTGCTTCTTCTGTTAACAAAGGTTGTGAAAGGTCCACGAGTTGTTTGTTAATAACATAAAACTCTTCTCCATATACCCCTCTCTTTGTCTTCCCCGATAACAAGTTTTGTAACGCTCTGTTGTCTTTATCATTTTCGTGTAGTTTTTCACCTTTTTGTAAAATGTCGTCAACAGAAACTACGGAGTCAAGTATCTCAGGAAAAAGTTTTGAAAAAGTCTTTTCACCAAAGTAGTAGATACCATCAATGTTATCTGATTTATCACCAGATATAATTTTGAAGGTAGCAACATTTTGGTGGGGGATTGAAATATCTTTCAGTTTGACTTTGTCCCCATATTTAATCATTTGTTTTTGGGACGGAGAATAAATCTGCACATTCTCAGAGATGAGTTGTGTTAAGTCTTTATCCGCAGAGAATATCGTTTTGTGTTCGTCCAAAGAGATTTGACAGTAGTAGGCAATCATATCATCAGACTCATTACCATCTACCACCACCTGACGAATAAACATCTCCTCAAGGTATTCTTTTACTCTATTGAGTTGCCAATCAAACGATTGTTTTTGAATATCATTAAGTCGGTTGTATCGTCTGTTCTCTTTGTACTCCGCAAATATTTTTTTTCTCTGAACGGAATTATCATCTCCGTCCCAAAAAACAATTACCTTATCATAGTTGTATTCGGAAATAAATTTCCGCAAAGTATTCACAAAGTGGTATATACCTCCAATGTGATTACCTTTATGGTAATATTCACGAACTCCGTGATAACCTATTTTGAATAGGTTGTTTCCGTCAACTAATAAGGTTTTTGTCACAACGCATTGATGTCAAAGGTTTCACTTTCTTCTTGTAGTTTGAAGTCTCCACCGGTTCCGATGACTTCCTTCCAATACTCAGATTGCTCTGACTTATACTCTTCAATAGATTTCTTTTCTTCGGCGGCGTCTTTACCTGCCAAAAATCCGTGAGCGGTAACGAGAATTTTACCATCCTCATACCCCAATCCATTGATATGGTTTTTAAGTACAGAAACCTTTGTACGCGTTGCGAATTTCACTTTTCTCTTATCCTTAACTGCCGTGATTTTGCTCGTTCCCGCACCTTTCTGATTTCCGAACAAAAAGACCAAAGATGAATTCAACCAAATGGCTTCACCACCCTTAGCTTTAATTTTCGGTTGACTGAACGGGTTATCAGGAAGTTCAACCCACGGTTGGTTAACAATAACCAAAGTGTTTTCAAATTTTGAGTCAGACCTGCGTGAACCTGAAATTCGTTGGTTGATACCCATACCAATCTTATCGGCAAGAACGGCAGCGTTGTGTTGCTTACCTCCCTTACCTTCGTAAGTCATCTTACAAGGTACAGAACCAACAGAGTCCCATAGGAACAACAAGTCGTACTCCAACTCCCCTTTCTCTTGGGAGTCCAACAAACTATTAATAAAGTCAGTAATTTGTTCAATATACTCAAAGTCATTATTAAAGATGAAGAACCCGTCCCAATCAAGCTCACCCGTTTCTTCATCAACAACTTCTTCACAGTCAAAACCCATAAGTTTTGCATGGTCAAAAGACCATTTTTGTTCTGTGATAATAAACACAGGAAGGATACCCTTCTTCTGTGCATCAACCGCAGCTTTTACTAACGCAGTAGTCTTACCTGTGTCCGAGTGACCCAAGAACATATTAATATGTCCCATAGCCGGACCTGGTACACCTACCGCATCCAAAAATTCAGAACCCAAGTCGTAAAACCTCTGAGGTTTGAATTTAGCAGAAGAAGAGAACTTCTTCTTTATGTCTTTAAAACTATTCTTTTTAATTGCCATTGTATTTTTGTTTTTTCGTTACGAGTTTTTCGTAACGAACTTTTCGTAATGAAAAAGATGGGAGAGCATTATACCCTCCCATCTGTAGGTTTTGGTTTTTAGAAAGGAAGGTCCTCATCAACCTCCATTTCCTCTTGGGGGTCCTTAGTTTCTTCCTTAACAGTTTCTTGTTTAGGTGTAGAACCTCCAATTGTTTCTGTGGTATCATCACCGTATACGAACTTCTTAAGTTCAGAATCCCATACAGGTGTTTCACCACGAGCGACCGCTTCCAAGTATTCGGTTGGTCGTTGAGCATATACATCACTCCATGTCATCTCGTCTTCCAACCACTCCTTCATCAAATCTGAGTCTTCACTCAAAGGACATGGGTCATCGTACATAATTGTTTGAACAATAGTGTACTCAATACCTGAATTGGTCTTAGATTTAGCCAACTCAATAATCAAATCACGACCTTCGTTAGCGTCGGTGATATCACCTTTTGCTCTCCAAATCGGAATGATTTTATCAAGGATACCTTCTTGTTTGTAGTTATCCTTAAACCGCCAAAACTTAACTCCATCTTCTTCATTGTCGCGGTCAACAACTTTTACAATGTAGAATTTACGAGGACGATATTGCATCGCGAGCTTCTTATCAGACTCTTTACCTGTTGACATCAACTCTTCATAGACCTCAGTCAAAGGTGAACGCTCACCATCGTTTTTACCTGGGTCGTAAAGCTTAACCCATTTTCCGTCAACTTGGACTTCGTGGAACCATACCTCCTTAAATGGTGATGAACCATCTGATGTAGGTAGGATACGAATACGAGCCTGTCCTGATTTAGTCCCCTTAGGGAGATAAGTTGTGAAATACTTCTTCAACCTCTCTTCTTGTGACATTCCGTCACCACCACCACGAGATGTGGTGTTTTTTTCGTACTGTGCGAGTACCGCGTCGAGTGCATTTGCCATTTTTGTTTTTCTGTTATTCGTTAAAATTTTATCTGTTACTCAAGTAAAATATAACAACGAAAAACGGTAAGTCAAATCACAACAAAAAAAAAAGACCGTCTTACGACAGTCTTTTATTCCATATTCCGATATACGATATTTACATTCTTTCTTCGTCTTCAAATGGTTTGTCAAAAGATTTTTTAATATCACCATCTGAATAATTTTCAACCTCATCACTAGTTAAGATATATTCTTCTTTTCCTGTTTGTTCAAATTCACCTTGTTTGTCCATAAAGAAGTCTGTTAGTTTTTGGTTGTATGGATAACTATCTAAACTTCTTAATTGTAATTTTTCTTCAGGTGACTTTTGTCTGTATTTTTCAACCTTTTGTTCTAAATTATCAATCTTTTGTAAGATACTATCCATCTGACCTAATTTATTTGTTAAGTCTTCAAGTCTACTAAACATAGATTCCATATACTCATCTTGTTTATCTGCAATATCTTTTTGTGTCGTTACCAATTCTGTAACATCTAATTCTTCGGTTCCGTCACCTAAGTCATCAGTAACAGTTTCTTCACTTTCGTCACCAACAACTTCAACATCAGGGTCTGTTTCAACATCAACTGGTTCCGGTATCTCCTCAGTACCTGCATCATCCAATTCTTCCGCTCCCGTGTCTTCAGTTCCTGTTTCACCTCCCTCATCGGGTAAAGGTGGTAAATCACCAGTCTCTTCTTGTTCTGTTAAGTATTGAGAAATTGATTTATACCTTTCAATTTCATTTAATATTTTTTTGTTTACTGACATATCTTAACCATTTAAAAGTGTTTTCATCCCTGTAGGCGTTTCCACTCTAAGGGTTTTATTTAAATTCATAGTATTATCAACTCTTTCTATTAGTCCGTCTCTCATTCTGACTGTATAACAATCACCAGTATCTAAATCACATACTTCTTTATAACCATTACCTCTATCAGTTTCGGTTAACCTTGTGTCTTTTTGAAGATAGTTGTCTAATAAGTTTTTAATATTCATAATATTGTTTTTTATATAAATATACCAATTATGTAGAATATTCCTTAAATCCCCCTTTCCACTATAGACTTAAAGATTCCGAACCATTTATCATATGCTTTTTTGTATTCAGTATTGTTTTCTTTTTTAGCGTTAACAATACTAATCATTTGATTTGCAGTACCATCTATTGGGTCTAACTCATATATTCTTCCCATGTATAATGTGGTTAACGCTTTTTCTAACGCACCTGTTACATTGGTTTTTTCTATCTCAGTTATTAAACTATCTAAAATAACAGTTTGTGGTTTATAGGTACTAACCATATAATCTAAACAATCGTTAATACTATTAAACGACGCAATTGGTAAAATCATTTCGGTATTTTCAATACAGGTTTGAGCGTTAAAGTATTGTGCTCTAGTGGATGGTCTTATCTCTTTATTTGTTGGTAGGTCTATTAGGTTGTTATTAAATACATTTTCTCTTGTTGATTTATTTAATGTTGCCACTCCATAAATAAACAACTTCATTTGCATGTCCAATCCGTTTGTTGGTGAATTTACATATTCTATTATTGTATTAGCATTAACACTATTTCTCGCTAAGTTAACAAATGATTTATTTGGATACTTTGTCATAGATTGACATTTCTCAGTACTACCTTGTTTTATATCAGTTAGGTTTGATAATGTTATACTATTATTAGTACTTCCTGTCGGTGTATTATCTTCAATTTGTTTTTGTGCTTTTTTGTATGTTTCTAATATTTCTCTATTTACACTCGCAACTAATTTATCGGGTGGTGATAATGAATATTTAGGCATTCGTGTACCTTGAAACTGTGTGTTAAATCCTCGGTTTGTAATACTATGAGAAACATTTGTTATCATATATGGTCCATAAAACATCGGGACATTAGTCAAATTAAAATACATTGTGGGTTGTATCATAACATTACCCATACTTTGTACTTGACAAGTATAACTTCTGGTTTTATAAAAATTATATAAAGATTGCGATTGTTGTGCAACTTTTTGTCCTGAAGCTTGTTGTCCCATATCTGCAACTACTTGGAAAGTAGGTCCAATCATTGTGTGTTGGTCCATATCAATAGATATTCCATTAAACATTCCTTGATTTCTTCTTCCAAAATCAACTTGGAAACCCACACATCTGTTACTATCTGAATAATTAGTTTTGTTTTGTTGATTTTCTCTTAATGGACAATTAGATGGATTTGTAATATCAAATGAGTCATCACCTCTTCTACTGTTTTCATTTTTACTCATATCCAAGTTTGTTGATGGTTCACCTATGTATATCCCCAACATTCTTGGTCTACTGTCTCTTGTGTCTACTTCCATAAATGTACCAAACAAATCATTAGGTATATCTTGTGGTATAGGTTCACCCTCTTTTACTCTTTCGTCTCTACCATAAAAATTAGTATATGCGGGTGTAGGTATGAAAGCGAAATTATTTTTTTGATATATTAGACCCAATAATGAGTACACAGACATTTTGTCGCTCCTTCCTGTAATAAATCCTTCAAGTTCTGCAATGTTAATCACTATCTTATCACCTACAGGTCTATTGGCTCGGTCCATAAATAGGAAATCCTCGTATATTGTTTTTGTTTTAAAATCCTGACCAGCTATCCATTTATCATTTAATGACTGAAAAGATTTCCATAACTCAAGTTTTGGTAGGTTACCATCAATTTTAGATAGTCTAGAAGAGTCTTCGGTTATAGTTACTGATGGTAAATCTTTATTTAACTTTATGAAAATATTATTTAAAATATCTTTTTGAAATGTTTCTTGTTTTCCAATAAAAGTATTTAAATCACTTATAAAGTTATCTTTACTATACGAAGTATTTTCTGATTTTTTTGTGGCATATATTTTTATTAGATTTGAAAGAAGTATTACGTTATCTTCTGTGAATTCAAACCCCATATCAACAAAAAAGTCTGTAATATATGAGCCGTTATTTCCATACTTAAAACCTTCTTCAGAAAACTCACCAACATAATTAGTCATTGCAGACCAAGCATTAGGGTAGTTTGATATACTTTGACTTAATGTTGTTGTACCTCCACTAGTCGGTAATGAATTAGGTACATACACCCCAAAGTTATATGGGTTTTCTATTTTTTGTGACGTACTTGTTGTTAAACTTCCATATACCTTATTGTCATATTTTGAGGGATTACCAATTTTTAAAACTATGTCATTATTATTAAGTAGATTTAAAGATTTGTTTCTAAAGCTATTCATTTGTCTATTTGAAATAGCTTTCAAATCTGTATCTATGTCATTAGTTAAAGATGGTTTATCCACCATTAATAATGACTCCATAAAATTAAATAGGTTTACTTTATATTCGTCAACATTAATTCCTGAGTATGAATTTTGTTGATTTTTATAAAGAGCGTAGAGTTCAGTTAGTTCCTCTTCCGTTGGTTCGTTACCACCATATTGACTTCTAATTTCTTCACTATCAATAAATTCTTGAAAGGTTGTGTTACCTCTATTAACCATTTCAGAATCGAATTTGTCTTCTATCTGACAAAAATTTAAAAAATGGTTTTCAAAATCATCTAACATTTCTTTTGTGAACACTCCAAATATATCTTCTATTGATGAATATTCTACATTTGTACTATTCGTTAAATCAAACGCTTGTTCATTAT
>Ga0180431_10004378_pt1 | contig 17685 bp, 22 predicted proteins | sample SS_ome_11_FD_132459 | JGI IMG/M metagenome (GOLD analysis project Ga0180431, IMG submission 132459) | Hypersaline lake sediment archaeal communities from the Salton Sea, California, USA - SS_1_MS_1 metaG | ecosystem: Environmental > Aquatic > Non-marine Saline and Alkaline > Hypersaline >... | reverse complement strand
GCTGAAAAAATGAAGGAAGATGAAGCCAACTTGCGGATTATTTGCGGGGGTCGCCTTCTTGACAATCCTGACCTTTTGCTTATCAAAGACCTTCAAGTATGTTACCTCACTTGCCTACATGCCGTTGTGAAAAAAAACTCAAAGCCTCCTGTAGGGTGAATCATCATCTTCATTTCTGCGTCTTCTCTTCGTTTGACACGAGGTCCAACACCTACCAAGGCATTGGCAACACTTACACAGGCGACCAATTCCAATCCCGACTAAGGCCCCTCCCCAAAACCACACAGTTGCTAAGCCTTCTTTTATTTTTGCTCCTAACCATTTGAAACATTTCATTTATACTTTATGAAGAATAGCGATCCGTGAAGTAGCCAGACACTCGGGTGGTTTTTAAGGCTTCAATCGAAGATAAACAATTCAAGGTATATACATAGACGGGCAAAGGCTTTACGGCTCTCAGGACCGAATTGGAGAGTATAATCTCCGACACGATGGCTACCTTTATAAAGGGAAGCTTTGTCTTTAAGTAGGTGTGAAGGCCAATTAGGGATGCTTCAATGATGGCACCATAGGTCATGCAGGGTCGATGACGATGAAGGTGCCGAAGCAAAAGATGGTCAAAGGAGGTGATGATGAGGTTGGATCGAACCTTACAAGTGTGAAGAGCCTCAAGCAAAAGACGGGCATAGGTCTTTCTCTCGGCTCCCTTTGACTTTAGGTCGAGATAGACCTTTAGGTTTTTATGAGTCATTCGCGTCGTCTCGATCCATTCAAAAAGGTCCTTAAGGGTGAGGCGCTCAATCCCCCGCGAGTCTTTGAGGGAGAAAGCATGGTCCTTTGATGGCCAATCGTGCTTTAAGATGAATGTCTCTAGTGGATTTGGCCACATGATGTCAACTTCGACCTGGTGATAGCCACCCTCAATGGCCTTATTTAACCTCTCCAAGTCGTTGCATCGATGGGCAATGGGTACCAACACCATAGTTTTACCTATACATGTGTTTTTAAAGCTGAATGGCACCAAAGTTTTTGACGCTAACAATGACCCTAAAAATCGCAGGTAGGCAACTTCCAAATTCACTAAAGTCGTTAAGAAGAGTCGCCAACAATGCTTTAACTCCATAGCAGGATTGTGGGTATTTATTTTTTTAGGAAAACAAAGTTGTTTCCACCCTTCCATCCTTAAAGTAAATCTTTCCATAGGAGAGAGGTGTGACAAACTTCATTGTCGACGTCTTTCTCAGCACCTTTCCCTTTTTCGTCATCACCTCAACCTTTGTGGCCTTTACATAGATGTTTTCCCGTTGGAGACGCAGATGCCAATGATGAAAGGTGTGACTTGGTGGAGCTTTGGATGTGTCGTGAAACCCGCAAATAGGAATACATCCCCAGGTCATGCCAATTCGATGTTGGGAAATCTTTACATTGAATCCTTACATCTTTTTATAATTTCCGTGGTTGAAGACATATTTTTTATTCAATTTCTCGTTCTTCGACTCTTTCTCGTAAGATGCCAATGACTTTTCTTTGGATAGACGGTGGACACTCGGTCGTTGCCAAAATGTCTTTTAAGTCTTTTCTAATTGTTGCATGCTTTAAGCTTGGAGAGTCCTCATCAAAATTTTCGTAAATAAATTTCGGAGTATCGTCAAGTTTTGAAAGAACATAGTAAGTATAGATGCTCGCCGCCAAAGAAAAAATATCAGAGGCTTTGAGGCGATCAACCACCTCTTCCTTCGAACCCTTTGGCGGATCGCGGAGGAGTGAAATGTCAAAATAGTGAGGAGTTCCTGTCTGGCCAACGCAATTGGAAAGTTTTAGCGCCATCGGCGAAAAGGTGAGGCAGGATAAGCCAAAGTCAATCAGTTTTGGGTTCCATTCTTTGTCAGCCGATTTACAAACCATGATGTTTTCCGGTTTGATGTCTCGATGGACAATTCCCTGCGAATGTACATAGGCCAAGGCATCAAAGGTATTTTTCCAAAACCTTTCCATCATGGCCTGATCACGAATCTGGTGGCTTCCAGTGTTTTCAAGGAGGTCTCCCCCTTTGACCTGCTCCATGAAAATTGCAGACTCGAAATCAGTGCCTCGCTTTGAGAGGGTTTTCACAAGACACCCGTAATATTTTACAATCCATTTTCTACGAGGGTCTCGTGATCCCAAGGTCAATTTGCGGAGGGCTCCCACTTCGGAAACAATTGAGTGTGCCATTTTAACCTTTTCCTTTGTCCTCACACCTTCCACCCGAATCTGTTTCATTACTAGAGAAGTGGGGGTTGGCCCGCCGTCAATAGATCTGAGCAGGGTTTCGCCCTTTGGTGTGGGTCTCACGAGCGAAACACTTCCAAACACACCAAAGCCGAGAGACCGCACAGTATGGAAAAACTCTCGCTCCTCACCAATCGTGCAATTGCACCCGCGAAACCCTTCCATTTTTTGTGTATAGGAACAGTTTCGAATACAAATAACTTCTGATGAATATTCCGAGGAAGGAACACAGCCCATTTATTTTACATTTTTTTTATTCATGTCTCGTACATTCATCCTCCAAGCGAGGGAATGGTTCTCTCAAGAGTTTGAGATGAGAACCATTATCAATCGGAGGAGTGGTCAAAAATACATCGTCTTTCCCAAGGGATCTCCTCGCTCGACCATTGCTATTCAATTTGGCGTTCCTGATGTGAGACATACTCTCGTGTCTGAGGTTGAGGGTCCCGATTCCCCTTCACGTCTCCACTCCTCATTGTCATTTCGTCGGATCAAGATTGAAAATGATCTTGGACTCCACCTCAAACGTTTTGATAAGTGGTGCGAAGAAACCTATCGAGCAATAAGTGGATCAAGTTTGACCTATGTCCCCCTCTACGATGTGGACACCTCCACCATTGATTTATTTTTTGGGGAAGAATCCAAAGCGTTTGAGATCCAAGAAAATCGAGATCTCGAGTCATGCCGATTTCCTTCGGATCGATGGGAGGAGATTGCCTTTTCTTGCCAACTTAGCTTTGGAATGAACTCAACTCAAGTCGGCCCACTTTTGCATGCAAAAAATGTTGTGTTTTGTTCATCACCATAAATCAAAATCGAATGTGCACATGACCATTGGGTCGAAGGTGAACCGACAACGATGCCATGGGGAAATGACAGGAATTGGATCCGCGAGAGGTGGATCCAGAGGAGCATCGCAGAGATCCACCCGACACGTCGACAAAGGACCAAGTTCCCAAAGAGTAAATGCCCAACCTCATGCCCCCACCAAGAGGTGTCCATACGGGGGTCGGAGGACACCGAGGAGGAAGGGTAAAGGGTGGACCTCCATCTGATTCGACTTGGATGGGGAGGTAGGTGTGGTTGTGAAGGACATAGGATTCAGGAACTCCAAAGGATGGTCCTCCATATGGTGAGAAGCCGGCAATTGGATTTAAAGGAACTATTGGTGCAACGGGAGAATAAGGAAGTGGAGAAGGTAGGTAAGGATTGAAGGGTCCAAATCTTGAATACATTTTATTTGAAAGTTTTTTATCTTTCCAAGGTCTCTCAATTATCAACCTTCAACATGTATGTTTTATATATAAAATGGCATCGATGGATCCACGCATTATATATTATTACCAAACCTTTGATGGTCTTGATGGAATTTTGCACAAGGGAACCCCAGTCACCCACATTCACCTTTCATCGATCCACTTTGGTTACCTAAAAGAGACAAAACCGGAGGAGAACGAGAGGTTTGGAAAACCATACATCCACCTCAATGACAAAGACCCCGAAGATCCATCCTTTGATAAGGTGTGGGATGAGGTGGAAAGGGCATCGGCCCTTGGGATTAAGGTTGCCCTCATGGTGGGAGGGGCCGGTGGAGCATACAAAGACCTTTTTGACAATTTTGATGTTTTCTATCCCATGTTGCTTCAAGTCTTTGCCGACCATTCCTTCCTTTCAGGAATCAACTTGGACATTGAAGAACCTGTTTCTCTTTCTCAAATCACCATGTTGATTGATCGCCTGTCCACCGATCTTGACGCTGAAATCTCCATGGCACCCCTGAGTGGATCTTTGGCAACGGATGGTGGGGGCATGGGTGGCTTCTCCTATAAGGACCTTTGGACTTCACCGGCCGGCGCCTACATTTCATACTTTAATGGCCAGTTTTATGGATCCTTTTCTGTCGAAACCTTTGAAGCTTGTGTAGCCAATGGCTACCCTCCCCATGCCATTGTGATGGGATGCTTAGCTCCCTTATCTGAAAAGGATGAAAAGAATGTCTATGAAACCTTAGAAAGCTTGGCAAAGAAATACAAGATTGGGGGTGCATTTTTATGGGAGTACTTTGAAGCTCCAAAGGATTGGGCTCCAAAGGTCAAAAAGGCTCTCACTCCTTCAACTCTCCATTGAACAGGGTGCGACTTTCATGGGTGTGTGGATGGAAAATACATCATCTTCGACATAATCAAATCTTTGTACCTAATAAATGTCTGTGACTCTGCACAACGAACTTCCTTCAGGATACTTTGTGTCTCTTGGTATTGTGACTGTTTCGACCCAAGGGGGGTATGCAACCCTTCCCCTCCCTTCGGTTACTCACACAAACCTCTTTGTCGGAAAGACTGGAACTAGTGGAACACCGATCGGAACTCTTGTCATTGCTGCAGGAGCCCCACCAGCTTTTCATGTGGGAACCACCAACCCATCCGGTGTGTGCTATGATGTAAAGGTTCATGGTGTCGAATGTGGATCCATCTACATTAGTGTTTCCTTATGCCCTGGATCTCAACCATCTCCTCACCCTGTGGGTCCCACTCCGGTCCACATTCTTCCCAATGCAGTAATTCCCGTTGGTCCTTCTCACCATGGCGCCGTTCCAGTCCACATTCTCCCCAATGCCGTGGTTCCTGTTGGTCCTTCTCCTGTGGGTCCCTCACCTGCCCATCTTGACACTCACTCCATTCCCATCCTGACAACAAAGTGTAACAATGGAAGTGCAGATGCGTGCGATCAACTTTGTGGGGCTCTTGGGCGCCAAATGGGTTGCCAAAATCTGCATGATTACTCCGGTGCATGGTCTTGCAATATGGGCAACCAACTTTTTGAATGTTGTTCAGATGCCCGCTGTCGCCATCCAGGCCAATGGGTCTCTGGCCCAACGTGGGGAGATCAACAAGCAAAGAAATCAGGCATGTCACACTGCTCCCGTTCTCCCACTTGCGACCCCCGGTGTGGTGTCCAACCTCCCCTCTCCGGCCGTGTCTTCCCTGTGCATGGTGGCCAAGGCGCCAACTGTGGAACCTCTGACGGTTCCCTTTGTGGCCACATGACGGGCTACACTTGGCAGATTCCTACCACTATGATGCCTCTTGATGAGGATCTCTGGTTATAATTTTTGAGATGAGATTCCTTTGGTGCTCACCTCTAGAATTTTCGCCATTGTATCCTAAAGCCTTCTGCAATTCAGAGGTGGAATGAATCGAATACAATCTTCCTTGTTATTTAATGGGGATTTGTGAGAGTTTATTCAATACATTGTTGATCGGAGAAATTTGGGTTTCCAAAATCCAGTCGAAATCTCTTTAGGTCACTTATAAAAACCCAACCATGTCGAAGCGAACTAAGACCTCGACTGACTCTGACAAACTTGTCCTTGCCCAAGCTATCCACGGTGTCTCAAAAACGCGTGACGCCTTTGTGAAGGCAGTCGACAACTTTAACGCGATGGAAGGTGAGGTGCTCACCAATCTTGGGATGAGAATCGACGCGAAGCGTGCCGAGCTTGAGGAGGCCATTGCCGATTGTGACCAACAGAGGAAGCGTGCTCAGATTGACTTTGAGAACTTTATGCAAGAGCACCGTCGTGAGGGTGCGGTGAAGACTTTGCAGGAGTCTAACGAGGTTCCCATTGATGTTGACACTCTGGCTTCCCTTCGTGCCCGTTTGGAAGAGCTCGAGAGTTCCTTTGACGAGAAGGTTGCGGACGCCCGTCGGTGTGAGCGTGAGCAATTCCAGCGCGAGAAGGCTGGGGCTCTCCGCACAAAGGACTTGGAGCACGCGGCCGAGACGGCAAAGCTCACGGCGGCCCTTGACCAAAAGGCGGCCCAGATTGAGGTCCTTCAAGACACCATTTCCAACTTGAAGACTGAGGTTGCCAACCAAAGGGCCCTCACCCGTGAGGTGACGGAGAACTTTGCAAAGGCATCGGTCTCTTCTCACCCCATGTACATGCCTTCGAAGTAAGGTATAACCAAAAAATATATTCACACATTCATATCCTTGTCTTATTCCATAAAATTGAAAAGATTCGACCTCCTTCTTCCTTTGCCACTCCTTCAAACATTGTTTTTACTTCTTTAGGTTTCATCACTCCATCTCTTTCCAAAATCCTTGAGAGTTCTTTTCGGACGGCCAAATCACCTGAAATGAATCCAACTGAATAATCACCCACCATGATGCGTGCGCAAGCTACGGTCCATGAACCAATTCCTTTCACGGCTTCTAAACCCTCATACAAATCCCTCCTCCAATTGAACCTCCGATTCTTTCACAATACCATGCATCAAATGCCTTTATAATGTCCCACTTTTGATCCTCTGTCAACATCATAATTTCATCAAGGGTTGAATCACCAAGAGTCTCATAGATGCTCTTCCTAATCCGGCGACCCTTAGAAAAGCGAATCCTCTGGGAAATGATGAGGGACATAATAGTGTGGTAGAAGCCTCGCTTATCAGGAGGAAAGGGTTCTAGGTTTTTAGTAGCCTGGGTAACCTTTTCTATATCCATTTGTTACATGGTGATGAAAAAATTACAGAGAAGACAACGCCCAAACCCCTTCACCCTCGACCTTCTTAAGCCAGTCAAAAGCCTTTGGGACAAACTCCGCAATGGCATCCTCGTCGTCGCCGGGAATACGAGGAAGAGGGCACCAGTGAACACAGGGCTTTGTCCCAGTCTCGTTGGCGTAGGCCGTTCCGACTCCATTCACGACGTAGTGGCCATCAATAAGGTCCACCCAAAAAGAGGCAAAAATCTTGGAGACCATGGGGCCCGTCTTCAGGTGAGTCGAAAAGTAGGGCATTCCGCCGTGTCGCACACAGACAAAAGCGTCCTCGGGTGGGACACGAGTTGCACGCTGGCGAAGCGAAAGGGTCAAAAAGTTCACCTTTTGGAGGGTGACCATGAGGTGTCCCTTTGTCCATCCACCCTTTGGGCGGGTGACGGAGACTTCGAGTGCGTCAACGTCAGGGGAGCTCAGGGCTGCCTCTTCAATGAATGACGCAAGTGACTCGTCGCTGGTCTCTGCCTTCCCGTCAATGGACGAGGCGACAAAGGCAAGAAAGGAGAGGACATTGTCCGATGCGAGAATGTCTGGTTGGTCCTTGGCATGGCCAATGCCAATAGGCTTGGCTAAGAGGGATTGTGGAACCTTTGACAGGTCGGGCTTGGGAACGACTTCTTGGGGGCATGCTTGGAGAGTTTCCCGCAGAGTGGAAAAGTCACCATCCTCAAGTGCTTGGGTGAGAAGGGTGATGAAGTGCTTGGCAGAAAGGGTGGTGGAGGTCGCCATAGTGAATCGACTTTGAAAGGAGATTGTGGTGGCAAAGCTAATTTTTATTCAAGGTAGTTAGAGTTTATGTCAAAAGTAATTTAACTTAATTTTCATTTTGTAATTAAAGGTTAGCTCCACCGTAAGGACCTCTTAAGAAGCCCGACGTTCCAGGAATGTATTGGGGAGCTCCTTGGGTCTTCCAAGATTGAGGAAACCAGTACTGAGCCTCAGCCTTTGACGCACCGCATTGGTTGGTAAGGGGAGAGGGGAAGTGGGCGGCGTAAGTCACGTAGCCACGTCGATCCATGGGGTAACGTTCGACGGATGCCGTGCCACATTCGCCTTGGGGGACCACGGACCGAATCTCCTTCCAGTTGGAGTTTTGAAAGGCTGCGGCTTCGGCCTGCATGGTCTCGGGGGACTTCATCTTTACAAAGTGGGTTTCTTGATCGTGAGCTTGAAGATGGGTCGATTGTGATCCCTCCACACCCACCAGAGGATGGTCGGCCTTTTCCGCCGCCGACTGCAGGGGAACCATGGGTCGAGAGGTAGAAGATCCAGCCCAGGGGTGGGTCATTTGGGACACCACGTCAAGGGACGCACCCCTCGAGGGATTCAAACCAGATCGCTGACACACTGCCATTTATTCTAAACTCGGATTCTTTTTTAGATCCACATGAAGCCAAATCCCTTCTTCCTCGATTGAATCGTAACCAACACACGCATGGACTGCACCTTGGGCATTTTGGAAAATCGTAGAAGTAGGACAAAGTGGATAGGGAGGTTGGTGCCACACTCCTGGATGAATCATACACCCCATCGATCCATCAAAGCCTTTACCTCGTCGCTCGGAAGGGCGAGCAATAAAATAAATTCTTTATACTCTAGTGGAAAAAACATTTGACCTGAATCTGGGTGGTAATTTGCCTCTCGGCACAGGACAGAGTCTCCTCGGAGGAGACCTGTGACGTAAGGCTCATTGTTAAGACCAAGGTTTTGAGCACGAAAAAATCTCGTGTTCCTCCGGTTCTTTCCACATTGAAAAGTCATCTACGATAAGGCCACCACCTCTCTCGACCCCATGATGGGCCAAGGAACAATCTCTATGAGAGAAGGGTCAAATGTTTCGATCAAAATCCCGTACCCCTCTAAGGATTCCTCAGTTGCTTACCCCAAATTCTTCAGGCTTTAGTCAGCGTACCCACTCATTGTGAAATTGTGATTTCAAACGCAGGAGTACGAGAGTTTGATTTTACTTTCTCTTATAGACATGTTGAAGGTGAAGGAGGGCTAAACGGTGGGCGGCCGTTCGCAAAGACACACCCTTTTCCCCCGCGTACTCCACAACCCGATGAAAGGCCTTTGTCATGTGAGCCCTCAGGAATTCACCCACTTCGCCCTCACTCCATTCCGCTTGACGTTTGTTTTGAACCCACTCAGCGTAGGAAACGGTGACGCCTCCCGAATTGGCGAGAATGTCTGGAATGAGGTCAATCCCCCGTTCCTCAAAGGTGGCGTCAGCGGCCAAGTCACATGGACCGTTGGCGCCTTCAATGACCACTTCACACTTTAGGGATTTAGCCTCAGCCTCTCCCACCTGGAGCTCTAAGGCCGCAGGCACAAAGACGGTCACTTCGACACCAAAGAATTCTTCACGGGTGATGGGCGTTGCCGTTGGTAAGACTTCTTCAATGCCCTTCAGGCACCTGTGGGTCTTTGCCCATCGTTCTAAGGCATGGACGTCTAACCCCGTCTCACAGTACCAATAGCCCGTGTGATCGCCCACGGCCTTTAAGCATAAACCCAAGTCACAAAAGAGTTTCGCCGTGAAACCACCCACATTTCCAAAGCCCTGTACGGCAAAGGACATGGAGGCCAAATCGACACCCGGTCTCCTCGTGCGTGCCCATTCATTGAAGCAATGGCGAATCCCCATGGCCGTCGCCGAGGGGCGCCCAAGAGACCCCCCACAATGGAGAGATTTCCCCGTTGTCACTCCGTAGGTGGTGCGCCCTTCCCGTTCCGAAAAGGCATACATCAGCCAGTCCATAGTCTTTTCATTGGTGCCCATGTCGGGTGCGGGGACGTCGTGATAGGGCCCAATGTCCCTCTGGAGGGCAAAGGTGAACCCACGGGTGATTCTTCTCAAGTCTTCATCCCCGTACTCACGAGGGTTAAACTTAATGCCACCCTTTCCTCCGCCAAGGGGGAGGCGCTGAAGGGCACACTTTAAGGTCATCCATGCAGCTAAGGCCTTACACTCGTCGAGGTACACGTCTTCATGGTAACGAATGCCTCCCTTAAAGGGCCCAAGAATGTTGTTGTGTTGGACCCTGTATCCCTTAAAAATCTTCATGGTTCCGTCGGTCAGACGCACGGGGAAGTTAACCATGATTTCCCGCATGGGTTGGCCGACAATGGCCTTAATTTCCTCATCAAGGTCGTCACATGCACATGCCTTTGTGAGTTGCCCACTGGCCAGTTCATACAAATTTGCAGTCGGTGTTGTCATTTATTCTGAGATGTATATTTATCTTGATCGACGTCTTCTTCTTCCTTTCGAACGCCTTCCCTTACTCTTCGATCGTGAGCGGAAGCGCTTAGCTTTGTATTTTTCCATCCTTGAGTCGTCGATATTCCGCGGCGTGATGCGGAGGGTCAGGCCAGCATCACGGAGGGTTTCCATGAGGTTTTGAAGAGGGATGACTTGCGACATGCGCTGCTTACTCCCGTCATTCAAGGTTTCCTCTGGGCCCCTTAAGAGAATGTTCAAATTTCTTCCATGTTTAAAGTAAGAAAAGATTTCTACATCCACGGGAATCGTCCTTCCTCTGGCTTGAGAAAGTTGTCCCTTCAACTTTGATTCTTCAATAGGGAAGATAAATTCATTGCCTTTTTCCGAAACAACATGGAACCCGAGAGTGTAAGCAGTCAAAGGTTCAACTCCAGTTACTTTCAACATTTATTTAAAAGGTGGAAATAGTTTAGCCACGAACCATTGCCAAAAGCTTTGCAATTTCATCTTCCACGGCAGCATTTTTTTTCCGAGAAGATTCACGCTTATCCCTTGACGCCTTTTTCTCTTTCAAAAAAGCTAAAAGAGCATCGGCTCCGGCTTCACCCCTTGACCCACCAAGCTTGGATTGCTTTCTCGTCGTGCGTCGTTTGGAGGATTGGGACCTGGACCTGGACCTTCCTGACGAAAAGGATCGTGCTCTAGACCGTCCACGCTTTTTCAGCTTTCGGTTAATCTCGGCCTCCCGAAGCTTCTCAAAGTACTCACTCGCTCGAGAATCCGACCGCTTCGACTTTCGCGACTTGTGGACACAAGCATGGCGAGTCGTTCCTTTACGCTTCCCTGGAACCCTCTTTGAGGTGCAAATGTTTCCATACTCCTTACACTTTGACCGAGACGAATGGCGTGAGCAAAAACGTTCCTTCATGGCTCTCTTTCCGTACTTTTCCTTCATCGCGAGAGCCTTTTTTATGGCTTCTCTTCCTCTGGAACCACTCCGGCCCTTTTTCACGGCACGGCACAGTTGGGCCTTTGTCATGCGGGATCGACCCTCGACCTTAAGTTTTTTTGCAATCTCCATGAGGTCCGTTTTGGTCCAGGCAGGCTTATAGTAGTAGGACCGTCCCTGGCATGGAATGTCTTCAAGGTAACCTGACATCTTTTTATTGAAACACCAACATATTATAACCCTGTAAGAGAAATATACCAAGGAGTGTCCGTCCCTCCACCCAAATCACGTTGACACATGTCAATAATCTCTCGAGGCAATTCTTCCTTTGTAAAGGACATGGCTCCCGTCTCGGCGTACTTTAAGCCTTGATAGTGGGGCATGTCCCCTGGCCACTCGCGCCTGTACAACAAACAAAAAAGGTTGGGTTCAAAGGCAGGCTCATGCTCCATGGGCATGTATTGGACCTTTCCCTCGTTGGACACCACAATGAAATGCACACCAAGGTACTCTTCCAACATTCGAAGGTCAAACTCATTCCCCCAGTAGGTGGACTTTTGGCGCATGGAGGAAAAGAGGGCAGAGAGGTGGACGGGACTCAACTCTTCCTCAGTGACGCCATTCAGGCAGGACATGTGGCGATACTCAGTCAACAATTCACGGTTGCCTTCTCGGAGGGCGTTTGCGTAGAGAACCCTCCAAGTTGAGATGATGTTCTTCACGACGGGGGAATCGGTGCGAACCGAACACACGGACAAAAGACGGACGAGGTCAGGGTTCTTTGCTAAGAGATCCACGGTGGGCACCGTGAGGCCAATGGACGCCATGTAGGACTGGACAATCGTTTTATGCTCAGGCGACATTCGATTCAAGATTTCGGAAATGGAGGAAAAAAGGCAGTCTCCATCTGCGGGCATTTCACACCGAATAAAGTGAGATGACCAATGAGGTGTGGCATCCTCCTTTTCTCGTCCAACTTCCTCAGATGTCGAAGCGCTCATAGCCGCAGCGAGTTGAATGGCCGACGGGTCAAAGGTGGAGGAGGTGCGGAGTCGAGGTTTGGTGGACCCAAGGGCTTTTTGGGTTTCTCTTTTCGAGCGATGCATGGAACGTCTTTTGAGTTTTGTTTTGAAAACTTTAGATGAATGAAGAACGTATTTTATTTCCAAAAAAATCACTATTTCGCGATGAAAATTTTGGTGCTCCTATTGGTTCTCCTTACACCAAGTTTTGCCAATCATTGGACTCTTGTCCATTGGACCTCGACTCCCGTTCAGGGATTGACGGCACAAACTCCCCAAGAATTCCCCCACCTTCACCTCCAACGCGTGAAAACCAACAAAGCCGAAAGAGATGCCTTAATGGCTCATCCTCAAGTTGATTGTGTGGATGTGGAAGATGCCTTTCCTCCCGTACGTATTTCAAGTGCACCTTCATGGGGTCTTGATAGGATTGACTCAAGGGCCGGCCTTGACAATGTCTACTCCCACGTCGTTCGCAATGAGACTCGAGTCACCGTCTACGTTGTTGACACGGGCATCTACGTGAGGCACGCGGCCTTTGAAGACCGGGCGTCCTTTGGTGCACGATTTGCTATAGCCGTTGACGGAAAAGATCTGAATGGCCATGGAACTCACGTTGCGGGAATCATTGGATCTTCCACCCATGGAGTGACGCGTGGTGTAAATCTAATTGCCTTAAAGGCCTTTGATGATGCCGGGTGGGGTGAGTGGGAGCACATTGCCGAAGCCTTTGAATGGATTTCGAATGACGCTGAAGGCAAAATCGGAGTTGTGAATTTGTCCTTCCACGGACATCAAATGCCTCCATCTATCGCTATGGCTCTCAAGAATTTGCAGGCTCAGGGTTTATTCATTGTCATGTCTGCCGGAAATCTTAATGGAAACACCCCATGTTATCCAGCAAGTTCCATCTTGAATGAAAACATTGTTCTTTCGGTGGGCGCAGTGGACACCTATGACCCTTTAGATGACGACGACGAAGTCTACAACCACCGTGCTCTCTACTCGGCCTCTGGACCATGCATCTCCCTCTTTGCGCCTGGCACAGGCATTATTTCCATTGACAATTACCCCGATCGACTCACCAGCATGAGTGGAACTTCTCAAGCCGCGGCCTTTGTGTCTGGCGTCTTGGCTGAACTTTTGTATTCTTCTGTTGGATGTGAAGCCGGAGATGGATCGGTCGATCGTTCGGAAGGAGTGAAACACGTCTATCAAACCCTTCTCGACTTTGCAACCACCGATGCAGTCAAAGACGACAGGAGCTATTGGGGATCATCTCTCTTACTCTATTCGCCCCCGAAAGGATTTCCTCAAGTATCTTGTGAACTATCATCCATTCCTTCACCAACATCCAATCCATCACCTACATCAAGTCCTTCTCCTACATCCAATCCATCACCAACATCCAATCCATCACCAACATCCAATCCATCACCAACATCCAATCCATCACCTACATCAAGTCCTTCTCCTACATCCAATCCATCTCCAACATCTCCAACATCCCCTACATCCAATCCAAGCAATCCAATCCTAGGGATTCAGTTGTTTGGATCTTCCATTCATCTTCGAGGAACCATTGATGGTAACCAAGTGTCTTTGAACTACACATCCACCCCTAATTAATAGGATACATTTGTGCACAAGTCGAAGGGTTTGCTTTCCCAATCGACTGGTAAACCTGAACAGTGGAAGGATTGTCGTTCTGATAGGCAGCGGCAATGCCTGGCTGAATCCAAGGGCCTGCATGACCACGAGAAATACCAAAGAGCTTTCCATTGGCGAGGCGATAGGTGGGTGTGGTGAGAACGGCTTCATAGTCGGAGCGTTTGGGGTAAGACGTGCCAATCACTGTGGCATAGGCCTCTGCTGACATGCCTGGGTAGTTTGACGAGGAATAATCGGGGGCCTTTGTCGTAAAGACGGCGGCCATGGGTTCGACGGGTTGGGAATGGGCATTGTAGGGTTCAAGGGGAGGAAGGACGGCGTCATAGACGGAAACTTCTGGGTCGGCAACTCCATGTGGCCCAAGAGGCCAAGAGGTATGATAAATGTGGTGATCTGGGACATAGGCCAACATGGTTTTACAACGAACGTTTGACATTTTATTCTTAGATGGGTTTTGAGATTTTTGGATGGGTTACAATGATGTCTTTGCCTTGAACCTCAATCCGACAAGTTCCGGCAAGATCACGAAGAGTCTTCTTATCGAAATCAAAAAACGGCTTCAGGGCTTCCTCAACCATCTTAAGAGGGAGTTCGTCAATGCATGTCTGTAAGCTTCGGCCGTAGGTGTGGATGGTGGGTGGGTCGGCGAAAAGGTCAGTAGGTTTTGGTGGGCTTGGACGCCCCTTCCTATAGAGTGCTTGGAAGTAGGTCAGGACTTGGATGAGGATGGCCTGGGTCAAGGTAGACATGGTTTGAAAGAACAAAAGTGACAAATACTTCCCAAACCTTCCTTCACAATTCCGTAGCAAATCCGGCAACGTCGATACTTTTGTTTATCGACACATTCCTTACAGATGGTTGGCATTTCATCAAAGCTCTTTGTTCGAAGGACGGGAATGGTGTAGGTGCATCCAAGGCATGGGATGTAACGGTAGGTCTTATGGTTGAAGGGTGCTTGAGATGACTGTTGGAGAGTTTGCATTTTAAATTTGAATGTGTGACTCCTAATTTTGATCACAAATATTTCAATGTCCCCTCAACTCGTTATTGTCATCCTCCTCTTAATTCTTCTTGTACTCATTTTGGGAGGTGCGACATTGTACTATCGAATGAAGGCCGCCAGACAACCGCCAAATCAAACCCAAATCAGAAAGCATTCCAATCCTATTCCGTCCTACACCAAAGCCTTTCCTATGAATGGATCTCAACCATCCGTCCCTACCACCGTGCCTTACAACCCCTACCCAAACCCCTTTTCCTATGATTCTTATCCCTTTGGTTCACTAGGAAGAGGAACACAAGAGTTTGATTCACATAGAGGAGGAGGACAAACAGAGCTAAACCCCAATCCTGTAATTTAAGACTTTATTCGAGACAGGTTTACTTAGAGAGCGACACTAAAGTGATGGAGGGGACAATGAGGCAAAGGCCAATCAGCATGGAGGATGCGGCCACTCCAATGTTGTTTTCATTTGATGCATTTGCGCAGGTTGAAAGGGTAATGATTTGAAGGATGGAGGAAAAGAGGACAAAGGCGCCAAAGATGACGCCAATGGGAAAGTAGGTTTTGATTTGGTGGGGTCTCTTGAGGATATCCTTCTTTGTCTTTGGAGGTGGCCAAAGGAGCATGACTAAGAGGGATCCTAAGCCAAAGGCTAAAAACACAAAGGCCACTTGTTTCTTTGCCGACGTCATGGCAATCTTTCCTTCGCTCATACCCTCTTCCACAAAGGGTCCAATCCCAAAAACGAGGCCGGCCATGGTGGCAAAGAGACCGATCCACCAAATGGAAAACATTTTGAGTTTGGTCTTTCCCTTTAAGCCATTCCGTTCCTCCACCTTTGTAAAACACAGGCCCGCCTGTTTCCACAGGGCGTAAGCGATAGAGGCACATAAGATAATTAAGACTGCAATAAATTGCCAAGGAAAAGAATTTTGATTTGTAGAGAGGAGCATGTTTATTTGAATGCATGTTAATTAAGGAAGTTGATTTCTCGATAGGGAAATTTAATTTAGAAGTGATGAATCACATCCTTCAGAGTATTGTTTGAGTTTGATTTCAGGCGTCATTGTTTCCGTGTTCAACTTCATGGTCGCAGTCACAGTACATGGGCGAAGGCTTAGAGACTTGTCAATGTACCCAATGGAGACCTTTGCCCCTAAGTCTCTTTCTAAGGTGGACTTGCATGATTCGTAAAGAGGAGCATAAAAATAATGACCAGGGGTGTAATCATCAAAATGTGTTAGACCTTTCTCTTGAGATTCTTTCAAGAGTCTTTCCAAGTTATTCTTAACGGCTTCACACTTTTTGTGAGCTCTTGAATTCCATCGGTCTTGACGGCTTTGAATGTTTCGTTGCCACAGGGAGTAGTCCATCTTTTTTTCAGTGTGGTGATACCTTTGACTTTGTGGCATAGGCCAACAATAAAATTAAACCATAAGACCCCCCAATGGCTCCTCCAAGTGCGGCACCGTCCTTCGGTTTCATGTGGCGGACGTGGCCCACGCGTTTTCCATATGCCCACGTACCGTTAAGCCTGTACAACAAAAGGTTAAAAAGGAACCATGCGACGAGAATGGCTAAGAAAATGAGGAGGGATTTCCAAATGGCGGCTTTACCTTCAGGTGACCCAAAGGTTTGGCCGTCCCTCCTCCACACCACGAGAAGGATGCCAATGGCCGTGAGAGGAATGAAGTAGTGAGTCATCAGGTCAAGGGTCCACCAAACGGCCGACCGTTCTCGAAAGGGCAAAAGGGCTGATCGAGCAACAAGAACAAAAAGGTTGGTGTAGGCCACGGCCAACCCGAGAACAAAGGTAAGAGACGCAGATAAAACGGGAAGAAGCATGAGAAAGATGCCAGTGATGAAGAGATTCCAAATGGTGAGCTGACGAATGGATCGCATGGGGTGACGTTGTTTGAGGTGTTCAGTGATACGCATGTGGACCACAATCGAGGCAATTACAATGGCTCCCACAATCACGGCGCCCAACTTGAGACGTGAGACTTTTTGATTTTTTGAATCTAACGGATATAGACTCACTTCCATTTTTTATTGTTTATCACTTTATCTTCCCAACTAGATGATTTATTCTAAAAAAATTCTTCTTGGTCTTTCCATCCTTGGCAGTCTTCTTTTGATCCTTCGCCTTTCATGTCTTCCACTCTATTTGGATGATGGGGATGAAAATGTCAAGGCCAATCACAAAAATTATAACCAATGCTTAGCCTACCTCTTAATTTCATATGTCCTCTTTTTCTTCTATCCGCCTCTCCTTTGGTGGTATCCTTCGAGTCGCTTGGCATTCTCCATCCCTTCGGGCATTAGTCTCATCATGTCTTACGCACTTTGGTCATCGTCAAGTGAATCAAAGTTTTTTGCAGAACGTCCTTATGATTTCGTTGGGTCATGCATGTGTTTTATTAGTGCAAGCTTAGGTTTATCAAGTATTATGTACAATGGGTGTCAATAACCAAGTCTAACGACTTATCCATAAAGGATTCCAGTCTGGCGACTTATCCATAAAGGATTCCAGTCTGGCGACTTATCCATAAAGGATTCCAGTCTGGCGACTTATCCATAAAGGATTCCAGTCTGGCGACTTATCCAAAAAAAGAAGAAAATGGCCAACGGCGGAGGGATCCAACATACTCAGTCTCTTGGACTGGTTTTTCTTCTTCTTGGGTATCCTCATTGACATCATCCTCTTGAGTAACCTTATCATCCTTTGCAAGGTTCTCCTTCACTTCTGCAAAGATTTCATTCACCATTGATCGTGCAATGGCCTTTACATCTTCCTTGGATTCTTCTGGTAAGTCTTCAGCAACCTCTGGTAAGTCTTCAGCAACCTCTGTTAAGTCGTCAGCAACCTCTGGTAAGTCTTCAGCAACCTCTGGTAAGTCTTCAGCAACCTCTGGTAAGTCTTCAGCAACCTCTGGTAAGTCTTCAGCAACCTCTGGTAAGTCTTCAGCAACCTCTGGTAAG
>Ga0180431_10004372_pt1 | contig 17701 bp, 17 predicted proteins | sample SS_ome_11_FD_132459 | JGI IMG/M metagenome (GOLD analysis project Ga0180431, IMG submission 132459) | Hypersaline lake sediment archaeal communities from the Salton Sea, California, USA - SS_1_MS_1 metaG | ecosystem: Environmental > Aquatic > Non-marine Saline and Alkaline > Hypersaline >... | reverse complement strand
GGGATTTTTACACGTTCACATTTTCCTTCGCCAAACGGAAGTCCAAAACCAAATACTAATTCTTCAAATACTTTCTTAGATCCAAAAGTTATTCTCAATCCGCGTGCTCGTTTAATTATTCTTACTTTTTTACTCCCGACATTCCAAATTAATTTCTTGACAACCTTAAAATAATCTTTATCAGTTATTGGACTTCCAGTAAAACCAATTCTATAGCTGTTATTATGCCTGTAAATGTGGCCGTCTCCAATTATTACTCCAATAAGTTCAGCCAATTCTTTATCGATTTTCATCTAGATATATTCGAGAATTTATTCTTTAAATAGTCTGCGGCAGAATGTCCAGTGGCCCGTGTTTATTCACGATAAACTCGGAAGATTTGCGGCAAATCCCTCTCGTCCCATTTTTTTTAAAATCTATTAGAATTAAATAATCTATTTCATTCAATAATTATATCAATTTTATGGTTTATAATTTTCCCCTTTGCTTCTTCACTTTTTTTCTTTTTCTCTTCAGACCAAGGTGCACCTGTTGGCAATTCTAAGCCCAGCGCAGCCATATTTTCTGCATAGTATTTTGCATCAGTTTCAATTTTTATCGGACCTTTAAGAAAACCGCTCTGCATTTCTGCGATTATAATTACTTGATTCTCCTTTCCTGTTACACTTAATATTTTTCCTTTTGAATTAAAAACCATATTTTTATTTCTGTTAAGCAGAATATATAAATTTTTCGCCATTAGAATGCATATAGTCTATCCACCCAAAACTCCAGTCACATTTACTATCTGTGATGCTATCATGTTAAAGATTAGCATTACAACAAATGCTATCACACAATAAAGCACTGTACTATAGATCAAGTTCTTTCCTAGTGAATATTTCTCACTTAACTTGTCTGCTCCGTTTTCTATTCCATTGGATAATATTGTAAGCAAGAATACAATCTGAAACACATAGATTCCAATTATTGCCTGGAAATAATATGTTGGCACTCCGTCTCCAAACAATGAAGCTATGTCTGTCACACTTCCCCCTATTTGCGATGTTCCTAAATTCTGGATATTGCCTGCTAATGCACCTAAAATATACGTTATCATAGAGGTGATGCCAATCACAACTCCAGATATTGCTGGTGTCAAGAAGTGTATCTGTGATTTCATGTCAGCTATGACATCTGCCATCAAATCCTTTAATCTTTCATTTACTTTGTGTATCTCTTTGATGTATCGAGATATGTTCATAAGTGCTTGTGCAGCAATTAACGGTCCTTTTCTTATGCTCTCTATAAGAACTTGCATAGAGCTCTGGATTATATTTGATGGGAAGTAAACTAATGCTCCTACTTTTGGATTGAATATTGCTTCTTTTATTCCCATCCCTAGTTTTGTTATGTTTGTTGCAACTAATCTGAAGAATCTGCCGCTAGTCGTATCCCTCATTACCTGGGCTACTTTCTGGAATGCTATTTCTGCAGGAAGACCATCCCCTAAACGATTTCCTAACTGAAATAATGATGATGCAAATTCATCTTCTAGTTTTTTAGTTTTATTTCTTAATTTAATGATGTTCTTGCTTCTTAATCTATAATATAATCCTATGCTGAGTGCTAATCCTAGTGGAAAGAATAAACTGATTATTGCCGCCCCTAATCCATAAGGTCCTAGTATTTTTCCTGCATTTGGCCCTGTGCCTTCTCTATACCCTAGCAAATCTATCCCAAATGGCAGTTGTACGTCAAACGATGGCGAAGGGTTTAGCCAATGAAGTAATAAAGGCGTTAATGCAAATGTAAACATCACTATTCCAATTAGTATGCAGATGAATATTGGCTGTATTTTTAGTTCTGTCTTTCCTATTCTTATGAGTATGTTTTTGTATTTTTTTAGTTCGGGATTTAGTTCAGTGATATCTGTATCCCCATACCCTGTTGGTCTTTTTGAGAGAATATTTTTCCCAAAATAATACACTAACACTGGCAATATTATGTTATACAGCGTTGCTATGTGCCACCATTTTATGTTTTCCATAAAACTCACAATCAATGGTAATATAACCAGTCCTAAAATTGGTAAAATCACTCCCATCATATGCAGCATGGTTATTGGTGATTTCAGATTTTGTGCATAGTGAAGCATTTTTTCATATGTTTCAGTTAATATCACATCTAGTGATTTGTCCAGCATAGCAAGTCTTCTTTCATCTGATGATTCATATAAAGAGCCCTCTATCAAGTGAAATGCTTCTACAAATTCACCATTCCATTTTTTCCAGGTATCTAAATACCTGTCCAATGCTTCTTTTACTGATTCGTGTGTTCCTGTCTGTACATCCCAGATTACTTTTTTGAGATCTAAAGACAATGGAGGAGAGAGATGTTGTGATGCAAACTCTATTGCGTTTTCTAGGTTAGATGTATGCCGCATATAAGTCACGACATAAAATATGCACAGCACCATTTGATTGCTTGCTTTCATTCGCCAATTGTTTGCTAAGAATCCTGGCATTCTCATAAACACAGTTATTAATGCAAATCCTAGTGCTACAAATAAGAACATGTAAAACATTGAGCCAAATAACAGACTCAATAATATTCCTAATACCATCACTGATAATGGAAACAGGTATGCTAGTGCAATGACGCCTATTGGCGTTATCCCTAAATGACATATGTTGATTGATTCCTGTATTTTAGCTGCTTTTTCTGGCTTTACTTTTATTTTGAGTATTTTGCCACAGAAATTACATGCTTTTTCATACAGTGTCATGTGTGCAGGCATTGCTTCTTTCTTGAATGTTTTGTATTCTCTTGTAAATGTCTGTTTAGAAGGTCCTAGTTCAGACAGTTCTAATTCTGCCTGAAGCTTTTGTCTGTACTTTGCTACCAAATCCCGTGTATCTAATTTGTCATTCATTGTAGAAGTTCACTTTTCTTGATTTGCCTTTTTAGCCACTCGCTCCATTTGAAGAATATTTGTTTTGTGTCGAGTTTTCCAGTACTCTCTTTTACTTCGTCTGATATTTTATGAAATTCATCGTTTGATAAAACTGAAAATGGCGCCTCTAGTATTTCTGGGTTGTTTATTTGTTCTGCTGTTTCTACCAGTGTCTTTTTTATCTTTGCTCTTAGTTCTATGTTTTCCCAAACCGCATCCCAGTTTCCAGCCCACTCTCTTACACTTCCTGCAATTGATTTTATTATTTCAGAGTCGCCGTTCAATAATTCTTTTGTCGGAACTAATTGGTCTGTTACTGCATCGTATTTTAACAAGTCAACAAATCCTCCCTCTCGAAGAGGGTCTTCTTCCCAGTGTTTTCTTACTTCTGTAATTTGTGTGATTCTTCTCACTCTATGCAGTCCGTCAGGACTTCGCACAGGATTTGCAACGCAGATTATATCTGTTGCTTTGAAGCTTGTTCTTGGTACTTCTAAATCATTTACAACTCTGTCAAACACGCCATAAGGACTGTCGCCGTGTATTGTGCCTGCAACAACATTTGCTAATGCCCCAACTCTCATTGCTTCATACAGTGCTTTTGCTTCTGTGCTTCTGACTTCTCCAACAATCAGGCTCGAGTCCCCCATCCTAAGTGTTGTTCTTATTCCTTCGTCTGCACTCACTTCTGTTGTCCCTCTTGTCAATGCTGATGCTACTTTCATTGGTTGTATGTTGTAGTTTAAGCTGCGCAGTGCTTTGACTGGAAGTTCTAATGTATCTTCTATTGTGATGATTCTTCCTTTTCTCATTATCTCTACCATCACTGATCCTAGAAAGGATGTTTTCCCTGCGCTTCTTGTTCCTGCTATCAGCATTGTTCTTGCTCCGTCTATCAAGAAGCTGAGTATTCCTGCTGCCAGCGGTGTTATCATTTTGTGCTTGACAAAAAGTGGCAGTGTCCAGGGCTTGTCGCGGTGTCTCCTCAGAGCAAATGCTATTCCGTGTGGGTCTAGCGGTTCTGTGATTGCCGCGATTCTAGCTCGCACTCCTGGCAAGATCAACTCAGTATCCAATATGGGGTTGGCTTCGTCAAGTGGTCTGCCAGAAATCATTCTGAGCTTAGATGCCCAGGACTCTGCTTCTGTGGGGGTCGGAATTATGTTTGTATAGCAATCGCCATAGTCTTGATGTACTATGAATATTGGTGCTTTGCCCATTGGGCTGTTTATTGTGATGTCTTGGACTTTAGGATCTTGCAGCAACACCTCTATCAGTCCAAATCCGACTGTGTATCTCACTAATATTTTTGTGAGTTCTTCTCTCTCTTTTTTTCGTAACTTATAGTTTTTGTATCCTGCAAGTTCGTCAAGTAAGTCTGCTCCAACATTATAGAATACCTCGCGCATTCTTTCAGGGTCAACAAATTCACTTCTTTTTGGCTTATGTTCTGCCATTATTTTTCTTGCAGCATCAAGAAGTTCATATTTCTCTTCAGTCAATCGAAATTCTGGAGGTATTATGTGATAAAGGTTTTGCACAGTGTTTGGAATATCAAAAAGTGTTACTTCTGTTCCTTTGAGTTCATAACTGTCTGTTGCTTCTGCATCAGGAGGGTATGCAGAGATTAGTTTTGTGTACATGAAATCTGGTTTTATTAGAGGTGAAAATACCAGTCTGTACACATCTCTATCTCCGATTTTAAATCCTGCTAAATGAGGTTGTGCAAGTTTGATTATTTGCGTATTCTCAAGGCTTACTGCTATGTCGTTTAGTAATTTGTAGTATGTCTGAAGACATTGAGCTCCTTCTTGAGAAATTATTTTTTTTTCTATCAGATTATTTTCTTTTCTTATTGTTCTTTTGATTTGGACATATGTTCCGACAGGGTCTGATTTTAATTGCTGAAATATTAAATTTTGCAGTTCTACATATCTTGGGTCAACATATCGCCTGCATTGCGGCGTTGCCAAGAGTCCTTGTTTTAGTTTGTGTTTTATTATGTCTTTGTAGAGTTTTGCCAGCTCTAGAAGTATCATTGTTTGATTATAGTCGTATTCATAATCTCTTTTTTGATGAAGTATTACTCTTGTTGCAGTGCCGGTTTCTGCAAGTATCTCCATCACCATACTCATTGTTTTTGGAGAGTCTTCTATTGATGGAAAGAATGTGCATTCATCGCACTCTATTCTAATAGTTATTTCGTCTCCTTCTCTTTGTATCTCGTATTCTCCGCAGTTTGGCATGTTATCCTTCTTTCTCCTCCTCTTTTAATCTTTCAAGAGCTGTCTCTATTAAGTGAGATTTATTTCTGTATTTTTTCTTGTTCTTAGAAACCTTTTTTTCAATCCATTTGATTAGGTCTTCATCGATTGTTGCAGATATTGGTTTTTTCATCTTTTCTGTAAATAAAAACATATTACTTTATATATTTTATGTTTTTTGTTAAGAGTAAATATATTTTATAATATATTTAATCAACTACTCTCGTGTGGTTGCACAAGTTTATTATTTAAGTGGTGCTTAAACAAGTAAAATGGCAGATATATCTCCAAAAAATCCAAATCCAGAGTCTAAACCGGGGTTTTTCAGTGGAAAATCGCAAGTTCAAGAGTCTGCACCTCCTGTTAGGATTACAGAAGACGTGAATGCAATTTCTGCTAGGTTGAAGATTTCAGAAGAACGGTATAATGATCTCAGAAAAAAGATGCTATTGATAGAGCAGAATATGATATCTAATCATAAAAAAGCTATGAATGAGGTTAAGATGATTGATTCTGATATTGCAGAATTGCATAATAAGATTAATATGCTTGAAGAGCGCATGATTTTGATTGTTAAAGAATTAAAGCTTACTGCAAAAAAAGAAGATGTTGATGTCATGAAAAAGTATGTAGAGCTCTGGAATCCTATGCGGTTTGTCACAAGAGAAACAGTAGAAAGTGTTGTTAAAGATGTTTTAAATAAAAACAATACTTCAGAAAAAGAGTAAAGTTTATAAAATAAATTACTAATTAATTTCAAAAAAGAGGTTAAACATGGCAATATTGGATATTTTCAAAACAAAAAAGAAAAAAACCCCTCCTTCTCCACCAGCGCCGTATCCTGGCGAGCCTAGTGCTGCGCCTGAAGGACTGCCTGCGCCTATTGAACAAGTGCGGTCTATGCAAGAGCAGAACATGGACAATTCTCAAATCATCAATGCTTTACAGGCACAAGGTTATGATCCTTTATCTATTCAGGATGCAATTGCAGAGGCAAAATTAGGTCCAGCTGCAGGTCCTGTTGCAGATGTTCCAGGAATGCCTCCTGCTAGAAGTTTTCCAAAGTTTAGCGAACCTCAAGCAGCAGCTCCTTCTGAAAACATGGAAGAGCTTGCAGAATCTATTGTTGAGGAAAAATGGGATGCTTTTATGAAAGAGCTTGCTAAAGTCAATGACTGGAAAAGCAAGACAGAGACTCGCGTCTCTAAGCTAGAACAGAATATCAAGGATTTGAAAGATGATGTTGAGAACCTGCACAAGGCGATTGTTTCTAAAATAAGTGATTATGATAAGAATTTGCTTGACGTAGGCACTGAGATTAAAGCAATGGAGAAAGTTTTCCAAAAAGTTCTTCCTGAGCTTACTGGCAGTGTTTCAGAGCTTAGCAGAATAACTAAAGGCGTTAAAAGTAAGAAAAAGAAATTAGAGTAGTTAGCCGCCTTTTGCCGATAATCTAGATATAGTGAATAATCCTATTAGCAGTATAACCACCATTCCTAACAGTTGCGGATGAAATATTGTGTCCCAGAATCCTGATGTTTCTCCTGGCCCAGTTGGGGCTATACTTCCATTTTCACTGCTCAAATCCAGGAATCCTTGTTCTTGAGATATTACTGTTGTCAATGAGCCGATTCCAATAATCAAGACAATTGCTAATACCCAGTACCCAAAGTCTGCAGCATACTTTCCTTTTGTTATTGTATCAATAATAGTATCTTCTTTGATTCCAAATGCAGTGTATGCCATGAACACCAATAGCATGAAAATAAACACCAGCACAAACCATGGTGCCATCATATTTATTGTTTTTACAACTATTGGATTGAATAAGGACATTATTGCCATAGCCAGGGCAACTAAAAATGCTATTGCTTGGTTGTCTTTGAAATAACTCCATCTTGTCAGAACAACATAAACAATTACCATTATCAACAAGAAAGGAAAAATTATGTCAAACTTCTGTAATAGTCCGATATCGAGTGGTGTTGCCATTTTTATTGATTTTATGTCCCCATATCTTTAAACAAGCTTCCGATATGTTCTCCTACTGTTTTGCTGCCACTGCCGCCATCACTTGTAACATATAAGAACACTAATCCAAAGATTATCAGTACAATTAACACCGACTGTATTTGCGGGTCAATATAGCTGAGTATTGGTATTGTGAAAAAGTTAGACAAGAATATTCCGATAATAAGTATTCCGCCTAGTGCTGCTGCAATTGCAGATATTGGTTTCTTTGTAGGCCATTCGCCATACAGCAGGCCAGTCATTATCATAAGTAATACTACTGCCACAATCAACAATGCTACTTCTGGAAGTGAATTATTGATTATATTTATCACATCCATTCCAGGAGGATATGTTCCTAAGACATGAGGTATTACTACGATAAGTGTTATTGCTAATGAAATTATTGAGTTGAATCTTTTTTCTGCAAATATCTGTGTTTTATTTAATACTGCATAAATGATTGTAAATATTAGTATAAATGGAATTAGTACGTCAAAAAAGCCCCACTGCTGTAAATTGTAAAATATGTTTGTGAACGCACTTCCGCCGTATTGGAATAACATTTTTTGTACCTCTTGATTATATTTTATGTTGATTTATCTTTTCCTATTTTTGGTGGCGATACCATCAGCCACACAAATACTACAACTCCTATGATTAATATTATTGATGCTACTGCTGTACTAGTCCAGAATTGACTTATTAATCCAATAAATACCTCTAGCCAGCTGTTTCCTGAGTCTATTTTGATTGCATGAAGAAAGATGAACACAATTCCTATGAACATGATGGTCATAAATATCCATTTCCAGGTTCCAGTCAATGCTACATCTTCATCTTTGCCATAGAATGTTCCTACCAGCATCAAGAAGAACACAGATAATAGCAGTAAGATGATTATTTGTGATGAGACTTGTGTTATTGCTGCAACTATTTTGCCTGATGCAATCACTAAAAAGCCGATTACAAACGCAACCATTGCATTCAAGTTTTTCTTTGTGTAGGTTGTTCCCTGTATTACTTCTGTTCCTAATATCTTTGTTTTTTCTAGTATTGCAAATACAATTGTGAATGTGAGCAAGAACGGTAGAACAACGTCATAAATACCTATCTTTTGCAGAAATCCGATTACATTACCTAATATTGATGCCATTTCTATACCTTCTTTTTTCTACACAAAAAATTCTCTTTTATATATATAAACCTTTCGTTATATTATTGGCAGCAATGGTGCCTGCGGAGTTCTTAGTGTAACTTGTGAGAATAGATAAATCTGGTAAATTAGTGATTACAGAAGCAGAACGTAGCGCACCATTGCGAGTTACTGGCAAATGAAACAAGTCATTGCCCCTAAATCAAAAGTTTTATATTGTCTCACTTTATAAATACCCTTTATGATAAACAAGAAAGCATTTGCGTCCATGCGCAAGGAAATCGAGGTTTTTGATTCTTTGAGAGAAGATTTGATAAAAACTTCAAGAGATCTTCTGAAATTATCCAAAGCAGCAATTTACTCTATTCATAGACAAAAGATTTCAGAGGCTAACAATCAACTAAAAAAAGCAAAAGCAGTTATTAAAAAACTCAAAGCTCTGATTAAGAAAAACAGTTCTCTTGCAACAGTTGGAGCTTATTCAGAGGCAATGGAAGAGTATGTTGAAGCTGCCTGTTATTATGGTTTTATCAAGCAGAATAAATTGCCTACTGCTAAAGAACTTGGTGTTGGCACAATAGTATATTTGCAGGGTCTCTGTGACTTAGTCGGTGAACTGGTCAGAAAAGCTATTAACTCCAGTATAGACGGTGATTTCAAAACCGCTCTTAAAGTCAAGAAGTTTGTTACTGATGTTCATGAGGAATTGATGATGTTTGATTTCAGGAATATTCCTGTGAGAAGAAAGTTTGATTCTATCAAATATGGCTTAAATAAGTTAGAAAACTTAATCCTTGAGCTGAAATTAAAAAACAAGATAAAATGAAGCGCGCAGCACATATTGCTTTAACCCAATGCCTAGGTGTAAAAAAGAGTGATTCTGTTCTTATTGTGACTGATAAGCCTAAAAAGAAAATTGCAGAGACTTTTTTTTATGAGGCTATGATGCTTGCAAAACATGTTCTTTTAGTAACTATTCCTGTAGGAAAGATTCATGGCGAAGAGCCTCCTAAACTTATCGCAGAAGCCATGAAAAAATATCCGGTCTGCTTATTGATTACCACTATGTCTCTCTCTCACACAAACGCAAGAAAAGCAGCCTGTAAAAAAGGTGCAAGAATGGCATCTATGCCAGGCATAACTGCAGATATGATGAAGCGGTGCATTCCTATTGATTATGCAGAGCTCACAAAAATCAACAAGAAGATACTTAAGAAAACTAAAAAGCTCACTAAAGTAAGAATCGCCACAAATACTGGCACAGATATTTCTTTAATTGTCAAGAACATTAACAACGATGTTGTGGGCGATAATGGAATCTATAAGAAACCTGGCGCATTTGGCAATCTTCCTGCAGGAGAGGTTTGCTGGGCACCTGTAGAAGGCAAGACTAATGGTGTTTTTGTTGTCGATGCTTCTATGTTTGATGAGAAAATGAAAAAGCCAATTACAATCAAAGTAAAAAATGGTTATGCTTATGAGATTATTGGCAGTGCTCAGGCAAAGAAATTGCTCAAAATGATTAAGCCATTAGGCAAGTCTGCTTTTAACATCGCAGAACTAGGCATTGGAACAAATCCAAAAGCAAAAATCACAGGCAATGTCCTAGAGGACGAGAAAGTTGCAGGCACTTGCCACATTGCATTAGGCAACAATACTGGCCTTGGCGGAAAGACTTATGCTAAATGCCACTTAGACGGCGTCATAAAAAAGCCAACAATATTCTTCGATGATAAATGTATTATGAAGAAGGGAAAACTTTTAATATAGACTCTATTTCTTGATGATTATGTATAGGACTAATACTTGTGGAGAATTGAACAAAGACTTTGTTGACAAAGACGTAACTCTTGCTGGCTGGATTGATTCTCTTAGGATACAGGGCAAGATAGGATTCTTGCTGTTAAGAGACAGATACGGCATTACTCAATTTTTTCTTAATCCTAAGTTAGCTAAAGAATTTGGGCATCTCAGAAAAGAGTCTGTCATCCAAGTTAAAGGAAAAGTCAATGCAAGACCGGATAAGCAAATCAAGAAAGATATGCCTACTGGCGAAGTTGAAGTCGAAGCACAAGAAATTATTGTTCTTAATGAAGCAGAGCCAATGCCTCTTGATGTTGAAGAGACTACAGAGGAAACAAGGTTAAAGTACCGTTACCTTGACTTGAGAAGGCCTGAAATGCAGAATAATTTGTTTACTAGATATAAATTAACTAAAGCAATGAGAGATTTTTTAGATAAAGAGAATTTTATTGAGATTGAAACACCAATCTTATCCAAATCAACTCCAGAAGGCGCAAGAGATTATCTGGTTCCAAGTAGAGTGCATGCAAAAAAGTTTTATGCTCTTCCTCAATCTCCACAGCAATACAAACAGTTGTTGATGGTTGCTGGTTTTGACAGGTATTTTCAGATTGCAAGATGTTTTAGAGATGAAGACTTGAGAGCAGATAGGCAGCCTGAATTCACTCAGCTTGATATGGAGATGAGTTTTATTGAGGAAAAAGATGTTTATCCTTTGATTGAGAACTTAGTAAAATACATCTGGAAAGAAGTTCTTGGTAAAGATTTAAAGATTCCATTTCCTAGAATATCTTATGCAGAGTCTATGAAAAAATACAAGACCGATGCTCCAGATACTCGAAAGAAAAAAGATTCTGGCGAGTTTGCTTTTGTTTGGGTCACAGATATGCCTTTGTTAGAATATAATGAAGAAGATAAAAGATATTACGCAGTGCATCATCCGTTCACAAGCCCTATGGCAGAAGACATTAAGTTGCTTGAAAAAAGTCCTGACAAAGTTCGTGCTCATGCTTATGATCTTGTCTTGAATGGTACAGAAATCGCAGGCGGTTCTATAAGGATGCATAGGAATGATTGGCAGCAAAAGGTTTTCAAGGCCCTGAACATGAAGGAAAAAGAATTTAATGAAAAATTCGGTCATTTGTTGAATGCTTTCAAGTTTGGAGCTCCTCCGCACGGCGGAATTGCGTTTGGTCTTGACAGATTAGCTGCAATAATCACAAACAATGAATCTATCAGAGAAGTTATTGCTTTCCCAAAGACCAAGACTGCAGAATCTTTAATGGAAGAAAGTCCTTCTGAAGTTGCTAAAGACCAGTTAGATGAACTGCACATTAAGACTAAATAATTTTTTAATTAAATTTTTCTAAGAATTCTTTCTTAAACTCCTCAAACTTCTTTTGTTTAATACTTTCCCGAATTCTGCGCATAAACTCCTGCATCCAGAAAACATTATGTATTGATTTTAATGTGTGTCCGGTTGGTTCATTTAGTCTTGTCAAGTGATGCAGATAAGCTCGGGTAAAATTCTTGCACGTAAAACACTCGCAAGATGAATCAATTGGTTTTTCATCCAGTTCAAATTCTTTTTTGTCAATATTAATCTGTCCTTTCCATGTGAACATTGTTCCATTGCGCGCAGTCATTGTAGGATATCTTGAATCAAAACAATCTACCCCCATTGAAACAGCCTCTAAAATAAGGTCTGGTGTTCCAACCCCCATCAAATAACGCGGTTTTTCTTTGGGAACAAATTTAATTGCAGCCTCAACTGCTTTAAACGTATCTTCAGAAGGTTCTCCAATAGCCAGTCCTCCAAATGCATAGCCGTCAAAATCAAGTGCAGCAATTGCTCGTGCACAAAACTCCCGCAAATCAGGATATGTTCCGCCCTGAATTATCCCAAACAGCCACTGTTTATCTTTGATTTTGTCATGATGATCTTTGCATCTTTTTGCCCAGGCTATTGTTTTCAATACCGATTCTTGTATTCTTTTTTTATCAGAGCCGTAAATTGGCATGTCATCAAGACACATTGCCACATCACTCCCAATCGTATGCTGCATATCCATATCTTTCTCAGGCGTTATCAATAATTTGCTGCCATGAAACGGCTCTTTGAAGTGTATTCCATCGTCTGTTGTTTTTATCAGCAGCTTATCACTATACATCTGAAATCCTCCAGAGTCAGTAAATATTACTCCGTCATAATTGATGAACTTGTGTATGCCTCCCATCTTGCGCAGAACATTTAATCCAGGTTTAACAGAGAGAATAAATCCATTGCAGATTATCGCATCACTTCCGACCTGTTTTAGTTCTTTGTTATTGATGAACTTTGCAGCGCCTTTTGTAACCACAGGCATAAAGAACGGCGTCTCTACCTCTCTGTTGTTTAATTTCAGTGTTCCTGTTCTTGCATTTCCCTCTTCAGATGTTATTTTGAACATATAGAGAAATAGAGTGCGCATCCTTAAAAAGGTAACGCAACATATTTAAAGACAAAGAATTTCTTAGAGGGTATGACGAACTTCCTTACAGTCAAAGAGGCTATGAAAAAAGGCAAAGGCAAGGTAGCTTTGCGTGGCTGGGTTTACCGAGAGCGTAAATCTAATGCACTGGCTTTCATAGTTCTTAGGGATCACACAGATATTATTCAGTGTGTTATTGAGAAGGAAAAAGTAGATAAGAAAGTATGGAATGACGCTGAAAAATTATTGATAGAATCTAGCATAGAATTAGAAGGGACTATCAAAGCAGACAAGCGGGCTCCTACTGGCTTCGAAGTTCATGTCAATAAATTAAATGTTATACAGATTTCAGAACGGTTTCCTATTGTTAAAGACCAAAGTCCTGAATTTTTGCTAGACAACAGGCATCTCTGGCTAAGATCTAGAAAGATGGTTGCAATAATGAAGATTCGTTCTACTGTCACAGGAGCTATTCATCAGTTCTTCAGAGATAAAGGATATTTTGAATTCACTCCCCCTATACTGCAGCCTAGTCAGTCAGAAGGCGGTTCAACTGTATTTGAAGTTAAATATTACAAAGACACTACTTATCTTTCACAGACCTGGCAGTTGTATGCAGAAGCTGCGGTTTTTGCTTTAGGAAAAATATATGATGTCTCTCCTACTTTTCGTGCAGAAAAATCAAAAACTTCAAGACATCTGTCCGAATTCTGGATGGCGGAAATGGAAGCGGTCTGGATGAAGTTAGAGGAATGTTCTGAGATTGCTAAAGAAGAAATCAAGTTTATAATCAAGGAAGTTCTTAAGCACAACAAAGAAGATTTAAACATTCTCAAGAGAGATATAAAATTGCTCGAGCATTATGTTAAGACTAAGTATCCAACAATAACATACGACGAAGCTCTAAAGATTCTAAAAGATAAATACAAGATGAAGATTCCTTTTGGAAAAGATTTAAGGACAATAGAGGAAGACAAAATCACACAGCATTTTGGCGTTCCAGTTGTTGTTACTCATTATCCTACTGAGACTATGGCTTTCTACAAGCCTCCTGAACCAAAAAATCCAAAGACTGCAAGGTGTTTTGACATGCTTGCTCCAGAGGGATATGTTGAGATTGTTGGCGGTTCAGAAAGAAGTCTAGATATTGAATATATGTCTAAAAGATTAAAAGAAATGGGAGAAGATCCTAAAAATTACGATTGGTATTTTGATACTCGAAAATATGGCAGTGTGCCTCATTCAGGCTATGGTGTGGGAGTTGAAAGGGTTATTGCATGGATTTGCGGTTTGGATAATATTAAGGACGCAATACCGTTTCCAAGGACTATGTTAAGAAAAAGCCCTTGAATATTAGAAAATGATTGATAATTTGCTGGGAGTCTACTTAATACACTTATCTTATTTTGCGCTAGTTTTTATTCCAGTAATTTCCAGTTTGGGTTTTCCTTTTTCAGAAGAGCTGGTTTTATTAGGTGCAGGTTATCTTGCAGCAATCGGTTTTATTCGTTGGGACTTAGGTCTTATGTTAGTGTTTATTGGTGTTATTGCCGGTGATAATTCTGCTTACTTCATTGGCAGGCAGGGCGGAAGACTATTTGATTTGATTGTTTCTGAAAGGAAATTAAAAAAAGCACAAAAATATACTGATAAGCATGGTGCAAAAGCAGTTTTCATTGCCAGATTTATTCCTGGCATGAGATGGTTGGTTCCTATTATTACAGGAGCATCAAAGATGAATTATAAAAAATTCTTTTTGTATAACACTCTTGGCGCAATTTTAGTTGTGCCCATCGGTATGAGTATTGGTTATTATGTCGGCAGGAGTATGGAGCAGATTATTGTTTTTACTCAGGATTTAAATGCGATTATTTTTATTTTTGCTTTAGTGTTAATATCTGTTGCAGCTATTTTTGTTTGCTGTTACAGGCGGGCTTTGCGGCAAAAGCTTAGGGAAAGTAATTTTTTTGACCGTTGGCTTAAGAAAGGAGAAGAACCGTATCAGGTTGTTACTTTTGGTAATCCAAAGCATTCTGCAAGACAGATTATTGCTAAGATAAGAAAAAAAGACGGCAAAGTTAATTTCTTGATTGGTCATGTCAAAGATGGTTCTGTAAAAAAGTTTATCAAACTAAAGCAATGGTTATCTTTAAAGAGGTATCAAGCATTTCTTCGCAAATAGACAAAGGCTAGAAAACATAAGATTGAGAAATGGGATTAATTTTTCTGTTTTTATAATTCAAGCAGCGCATCAACATCAGTTCTAACCCTGCACTCAAAGTCTGCGGTTTTCTCTCCGTCTTCTTTTTCATATGACATTACTCTAATCATTTCTTTTGCAATTTCTTTTTCTCTTTCAGCCTCAAAAACGCCCAGCTGTCCTGCATGCTCTCCAATTGCAGTATCCTCAATTTCTTCTACAGAGTTTTTGTTGGTTTTTATCTCCTCAAATTCCTTAGACACTAGTTTATTTGTATTCTTCATCACAAAATATGCTCCCTGCGCGTATGCTTTTTTAAAGAATTCTTTGAATTTGATGTCTGTTGGATTGCCTGTGCGCAGGCACCCTTTTGCCCTCAAAGTAACAATAGTTTCTTTCAAGTCAATGTCATTAAGCAAATCAATTAATTCAGAGTTGGCTTCTTCAGGAGTTTTATTCTCACAATCAATATCCAAACTAATCACTGGATGCGGTTCTATTTTCAGGTGCTGGATATGTCCGTTATCCACAATCACGAATCCTCCTTTTTTGAGCTTCTCTAATTCAGAAAATGAGTTAGGATATATTGGTCCAGGATACACTATATTTTCATATCCTGATATGCTCGAATTGTCAATCACATGCACATGCCCGCCCGCATAATAATTAAAGTTTTTTGGAAGAAGAGAAACAGGCATAGCGTCCATCTTCTCCAGGCCTTTCGGCTTTAGTTCAGATATTGCTGAGTGAAACATAAATATTTTGTATCTTGTCGACGGTTCTTCAAGATGTTTTTTGTCAAGATTATAGAAATAATTTTTTTCAAGTCCCCCCTTTTTCCCAAGCAAACCAGTTATTTTTATTTTTGTTTTTGGATCTATCACAAAATCCAGCCTCAATTTTCCCTCGACTTCTTGTCCAGTGCACACATTTTGCATAAGGCCTGCGCTCTCAAGCACATCTAGAATTGTTTTTCCTGCCGGGCTGAAATCATGGCTTCCAGGTATCGCATATACTGGGATGTTTTGGTCTGCCAATTTTTTCAATTGCTCTACCACGATTCTCAGGCTGTCCATTGGAGGCATTGCTGTGTTAAACAAGTCTCCAGATAACAGAAGAAAGTCAACCCCTATTTTAAGACAATAATCTATTACAGAAATAAACGATTTCTTGTTTACTTCTCTTAGTTTTGGCTCTCTCCACCCGCCTACATGGCAGTCTGCTATGTGTGCAAACTTCATGTAGATAAGAAAGTGTATGAACTTTTTAAGTTTTTAGCGTCTGCAAAGTATGTTTAGCGCAGCTTAACTCCCTCAAAGTTCTGTTTTACAGAGATTTGCTTGGCTGCCTCAACAATGTCATTAAAAAATGGAATTTTTACAGGTATTGCGAATTTTGCAAAATTTGAGCTCACTATTGCTTCCCCTATGTCCAGCGACGCTATATTTCTTTCATCAGAGCTTAAATCCTGCGCAGCACTCTCAATGAGTGCTTGTCTCTCTGGTTTTAGCTCGACTCCTAGGATTATTTTTGTGTTCATATTTGCCAAGATATCTCGCGGTATCAGGCTGGGCAGTTGTGTGATTGCAGTAAGCCCAATCTTAAATTTCCTCCCTTCCCTCGCAATTGTGGAAAATACATTCGGTCCTCTCTCTAGCGCTTCCTTGCCAAGGACTCTCGGAGCCTCCTCCAGCACGATAGATATCACTGGCTTCTGTCGTAGTTCATCTGAACTGCAGTTTTTATGGGAGTTTAATGCATTTGTTGCAAGTATTCCCCCAATCAAAATCTCAACTGCTCCGTCAAATTCAGATGTGTCGATTACTACTGTTTTTCCAGATCCTAATTCTCCCATGATGTCTTTGACAGTGGTTTGTCCTGCCTCTTTGTCAAAGATTCCTTTGCAGATAAGTGTTTCACTCTCGACGTTAAGGTGGAGTATCTGCATGATTTTTCTTCGCACTACATCTGTTGTTGCTTCTATGAACTTAACATCTAATGGTTTCTCAAGCACAATCGCCTCTATCCATTTTTGTTGGTATTTTCTATAGTATGCAGCAAGTGCTTGTTTTTGTGCATCGCTCCAGTAAACCACTCCATTGAAATGGTTTGGATACAGGCTCTCCAGGTTTATCTTGAGTGTCTTGCATCCTGCAGGAGGATTTCTAGGAGTATAATACACTAGTTTTTCTTTGGCTTCTGGGTGGTCCTTCAGCCCGATTTTGTTTCTGCCATAGTATTCATCATGAGGGTCTAGCACCAGCAGGCTGCAGTAAGTTTCAGATATCATGTGCCACAGCAGATTGCTCATTAGCACGCTTTTCCCTCTTCCAGTTGTTCCAGATATCAGGATATGATGGCTCAATACTTTTTCTCCGTCTAAGAATATTGGCAGGTCAAGCACTTTTGTTCCGCTTCGCAGATTGCCTATGAAAAATCTGTGATTTGTTTTAGTCAGTAAAAAATCAAAGTCTTCTTTTACAACTGCGCGCACAGAGGAAAAGAAGTTTGGCAGGGTTTTTGGGGCAATTGCTTTATTGTTTTGGATTGTCACCAGGCTCTTTATTTTTGCAAGAATATAATTTCGCAGGTTTCCGTCCATAAGCTCCATATCAGAGTCTCCCTCTAACCGAAGTCCGCTCACCAGTTCAAGGTTCTGCTGGCTCAGCTGAGATCCATACACTAGGTCAAATACCTGAAATAGTATTTTCTGGTCTCCTGTCTCTGCCATCAAAAGCTCTCCCAGCTCTAGTTTTTTGCCAGTCTTTTCTCTGACGACGATATTTCCAAATTCCCCTGATATTATCAGTCCCTTAGCCATTAAATAATGCAATCCTTTGGTATTTTATAAATATTTATATT
>Ga0180431_10004369_pt1 | contig 17712 bp, 16 predicted proteins | sample SS_ome_11_FD_132459 | JGI IMG/M metagenome (GOLD analysis project Ga0180431, IMG submission 132459) | Hypersaline lake sediment archaeal communities from the Salton Sea, California, USA - SS_1_MS_1 metaG | ecosystem: Environmental > Aquatic > Non-marine Saline and Alkaline > Hypersaline >... | reverse complement strand
GATTGCGCATCTTTCGGACTGGAGGAGGCTCCGCTTTCCTCGAGCCTGAGGCGCTCATCCGGAACGAGAGACCCCGCGTTCGGAGGAGAAGGCCTGCCTCCCGTCGTGTGCTGCCCCTCTCGAGCCTGAGTGTCCTGCCCTAGTTGGGTCGCGGACGAGAGAGCACGCCGTCCGTCGTCCGTGAGCAGCCTCCGCACAGGGACGCGATGTAGCGTGTTTCCGCCTCTGCTCCTCCCGATGGCCGGGCTAGATGGAGCGACGCCGTGCGTGAGCCCCAGCCAGGCTCTTCTCCTCGGCCGGTGCCTCTCTCAATCGGCCCAGGAGGACGGGACGAGGAATCCTCAGAGTCGCTCGCTACGTCTGTATCTTTCTCAACAGCAAGGAGCGCAGCTCGAAGAAAGAGACGGCCCCGCGGGAAACCGCGGGGCCGTGTAACTGTCCTTTACAGGATCAGCTTGAGATTCAACTCCTAGAAGTTGAATCCTCCGCAGATCTTGAACCACTGCAGGCCGTCGGTCTTGAGGCTCATCGCAAGCGACAGCGACACGTTGGTGCCGATACCGACTTCGATGCTCGCAACCGTTTCCTGCCACTCGAACAGCGTGCCGCCTGCCGAGCCCGTGTCGAAGAAGTTGATCACGCTGACGTCGTACGCGCCGCCGCAGCAGCTGTCACCGTCGACCCAGACTCCGAAGAACTCGTCGTAGGCCGTGTTGTAGTAGCAGGTCGCGTAGTACGAGAGCCCGCCGTCGAGCGTGAAGTAGTACGCCCGCGCGTTGCTCACGTAGCCAGAGCGCCACGTGTGATCGAAGATCTCCCCAGCCTTGATCGTCACGCCATTGTAGCTGTACTCAAGGATCAGGGCGTTCAGCTCCAGACCACCGATGGTGTAGAAGTTGTCGCCGAGAAGCGAGATGTACGGCGTGATGCAGACCGTATCGCCGAGGATGAGATCCCAGTAGACGAACACGGACTTCGACTGGACCGTGAAGTCGATGTCGACTTCGGAGATCTGCAGCCAAGGAAGCCCGACGTTGATGTTCGTCAGCCAGATCCCAAGCGCGTCAAACCCGTTGGTGCAGGAGAACGTCGCGTAGACCGTCGCGTCGACGCACGTGAACGGGAAGTCGGCGTAGATGCCGGCCGCCGTCCAAGCCATCCCGCAATTAGCAGCGGACACCGCCCACGGGATAACATACGGCTTGTACAGAGTCCCGCAGCTGTTGTAGATGTCCCAGCTCGCCAGCGTCTCCCACCCGTAGAAGTGGAAGTACAGGCCGCTCAGACCGTAGTCGAGCAGGTACGGCTCCATGTTGAAGAAGCTGACTGCCGTGACGTTCACGTCTCCGGCGGTCCCGCTCACGCCGATCAGCGAACCTGCTCCGATACTCGGCTCGTCCGGCGTGCCCAGATTCTGGACCATGAACATGGCGAACAGGTCAGCACCGCCGAGCGTGATTCCCGCAGAGGTGCACCACGCCATGAAGGCGGGCGTCTGCGGCTCGAAGTCGAGCATGGAGCTCAGCCGGAACGTGCCGAGCGTCCCATCGGCCTCGAAGTACAGGTTATCGAAGGCATCGAGATCGAAGATCGCGTTGATTCCGAACACGAACGAACCGACCGTGTAGTCGAGCTCGATCGTCGTGTCGAACACGGAGATCGTCCAAGCGCCCGTCCCCGTGGGATCTTCGAACTTCACGCAGACTTCCGCATCGCCAGAGAGCGGGCCTGCGAACGCTGCAGCTCCGACACCCAGAAGCAACAGGGTGAGTACGAGAGCTTTCTTCATTGTTGACTTACCTCCTTACGCATGCGCTTCCAATAGGTAGCTTTCGACAAGAAGCGTACTCTACCTACCTGTTCGAGAGTGATTCTGCCGCCCGACCACCTCCTCCGATATCGATATACGCCTCTCCACTAGATCTTGAACCCATCTTAGTCCGGGCCCATTGCGAAGTCAAGTGATGTACATCACACTCAGAGGCCGAGGGTAGCCAAGGCCACACCGATGATTCCGACGAGCAAGGCGGTCAGCGAAATGATGAAGTTGGCCTGAACACGTTTCGCCAACGTTGAATCACTCGAAGAAGATACATCCTGCAGCTGCTCATTGATTTGGGCAATCTGTTGCTCGTTTCTCGTAACGCGTCCGGCGAGCTCGGTGTCGCCGCCGCGCTGAAGGGCAGCGACCTCCGCCCGCAGCGTGTCCAGGTCATCCGTCAGCCCGAAGATCAGGTCCTTCAAAACGTCCAGGTCGTCCGGCGTCACGCTCGCCGGGTTGTTCTGCATGTATTGGATCGCGCGGGCGATGACGGCCGCCACCCAGTAGCGTTCGGCCGCCGCGTCGCCGTTGAACTGCCCGCCCGGCAGGCCCGTGATGATCCCTCGCGCCGCGAGATACTCAAGATCCTCGTACGCCCAGTGATCCCGCGGAACGTCCGTGAACAGTCCCCCCGTGTTCGGCGGCTCCACCGTTCCGTTTCCGGTTTGGGAGAACGCGGCGGCTCCGCAGAGAATCGAGAGAAGAAGCGCGCCAAGAATCGCTTTCCGTGTGCGTCTCACCGTAGGACCCCCTCGTGAAACTGGATTGCTCGAACGAGTATAGTTGGCAAGCGGGAAAGTGTCAACAGGACTGGCTCTTCGTGCTTTCGCACCCACGGAGGAAGCTCCGGCGGTGGATCGACGCCGGGCCGAGGATTCGAATCGCCTCCCGATGGATGGTCGTCCCGTAGCCCTTGTGACGCTCGAACGCGTACCCCGGGAAGACCCGCGCGAGACGGCACATCATCCGATCCCGCGTCACCTTCGCGACGATCGAAGCACAAGCCACGTGCAAGGAGCGCCCGTCCGCCCCGACGGCCGTCGCCTCCGGAAGGAGGCGCCCGGCTTCGAGAGGGCGCCCGCGCTCCCCGCGAAGGGAAAGCCCGCGATCGAACAGGCCAGCATCGACTTCGGCGCCGAGATTCCGGTACGCCCGTCGCGCCGCGACCCGGCAGGCACAGACGATCCCGGAGACGTCGATCTCCCGTGCGGAAGCCGCCCCGACTCCGAACGCCGCAACGGAGACGATCCGGTCGAACAGCCGATCCCGCTTCGCGGCGGACAGCCGTTTCGAGTCGTCCACACCGCGGAGCGCGTCGGCCAGATCAAGACCCGCCGGGTCCTCCCCGATCGATCCCGTGTCGAGGTGCACGCACGCGACCACCACCGGACCTGCGAGCGCGCCCCGCCCGGCTTCGTCGAAGCCCACGAGCCGAAGGCGCGGCTGCGACGCGGGATCCCGCATCGCTCCGCCGAAACTCGCAGGAGCGGACCGAGAGGACGTTCGGTCAGGAAGATCGAGAGGTGACGGGTCGTCGAACGGCATCTCGACGCCCTCCGGAAGGGGGTATCGCCCCTCGAGCGACGAGGAGACGGCGAGATCGTAGGCGAGCAGCGCGTCCGCTCGAAGACGGTCCGCATCTTCCCGCTTCATGATCGAGGGATCATGCGTCCGCAAAAGGACGCTAAAGCTCAGCGGATCCGGCGCAAGCGTCGGAGGTAGTACGGGCGGGCCTGCCGGGCTCCCCCCTCCTTGACCCGTTCGATCTTCTCGATCTTGGGCGAGTGGACCGGGTAGGTCTTCTCCACGCCGATTCCCGACGAGATCTTGCGGACGGTCACCATCTGCCGCGTCCCGCCGCCGCTTCGCTTGAGGACGATCCCTTCGAAAACCTGGACCCGTTCCTTCGCGCCTTCGGTGATGCGCTCGTGGATCCTGACGATGTCACCCGGAGCGAAGTCCTCTCGTTCCTTCAGATGTTCTTGCTCGACCGCTCGCACGGCGTCGTCCATCAGTTCCTCCTACCGTCTTTTCACGTTTGGCGATCGTCGCCGGCCACGCGATCGAGGACGATCGCAGCCGCCGCGCGGACCGACAAATGATTGAAGTCTGCATCGGGCATGATCGGCGGGAGAATCGCGTCGCAGGCTTCGACCAGTTCGTCGGTCATCCCCCACCCCGTGCCAAAGAGAATATAAACGGGCCGGGGGTCCGTTCGCAATCGCCCCCTGAGTCCGCCGTACGTGACGACCGTCTTCGACGTCGCTCGCGCCGAGGTCGCCACCAGGTATGGGTCGGTCCCCTCCGCCTCGCGAATCCATCGCAAGGTCTCCTCAAGATCCTCGGCAACGACGACGTACTCCAACGCTTCGCCGCGCCGGCTGTTCTCGGCCGCCCCTTCGCCCTCAGTCCAGAATCCCCGGATTCGCCAGGCGATCGCACGCTGCGTGGGGAGCGGCGTGATGACGAAGTACCGCGCGACACCGTAGGTGCGCGCCGACCGAGCGATGTCGTGAATGTCCATCGACGTCGTCGACGTCGCCACGATCTCGCCCTGCCGATTCCGCATCGGAAAATGAAGGAGACCGAGGTAGAGGCTACTCATCGTTCGGTCCTCCTTCGGGGTCGAGCCCGAGGAGGTCGGGACGGTTGCGGGCCGTCTTCTGCCACGCCTCCCGCTCGCGGAAGACCTCGATCTTCTCGTGATCCCCCGTGAGAAGAACCTCGGGAACGTCCATTCCGCGGAAGCTCGGAGGACGCGTATACTGCGGCGGCCCGAGGCGCGATCCGGCGAAGAACGAGTCAGTCGCCACCGAGTCGTACTTCCCGACGACGCCGGGCGTGAGACGCGCCGTCGCCTCGACGACCGCCGCCGCGGCCGTCTCACCGCCCGCGAGGACGAAATCCCCGATCGCGATTTCTTCGTCTACGAAGGCGAGGACGCGCTCGTCGATCCCCTCATACCTTCCGCAGAGGAGGATCAATCCGTCGAGGGAGGCCCAGCGAGCGGCGTCGGCGTGCCGAAAGAGCTTCCCTTGCGAAGAGAGGAGGATGACCCGCGTTCTCTCCTTGCACTCGCTTCGGATCGCCTCAATCGCGCGGACGAACGGCTCGGCTTTCATCACCATTCCGGCTCCGCCACCGTACGGCCGGTCGTCGACGGTCCTGTGGGGATCGTCCGAGAAGTCGCGCAGGTCGTGGAGACGAATGTCGATCGTTCCCGCCTGCCACGCCTGGCCGACGACGCCGACCGAGAACAGCCCGTCGAGCGCGTCCGGAAAGATGGTGAGAACGTCGAACCGCATGGCGCGGGATCCCCTAGTCGACGATTTCCACAACGACCTCGCGGTCGAATCGCGCGGCCACGCCCTCGAGAAACCGCCTCAACGCACCGATCGTTCGGCCGCCCTTGCCGAGAACCCGGCCGCGGTCGTCCTTGGTGACGTGAAGAAAGAAGATGTCGACCGACTCCGTCTCGATGCGATCGATCTTGAGCGCGTCGGGGCGCTCGATCAGGGACTGCACCAAGAACTCACACAGACGGTAGAGCAATCGCCCTCCCGGGTCCGGCTCTACGCCTTCTCCTCTTCCTCGGGCTCTTCGCCCGCGGCCTCGTCTTCGTCCGCCGGCTCCGCTGGAGCCGCCGGCTCCGCCGGCGCTTTTTCTGTCTCGGAGGACGGTTCCGCCTCAGCCTCGGCGGGCTGCTCGGCAGTCTCGGTAGACTCCTCCGGTGCGCCGGCCGGCTCTTCGGAGGCCGCCGCCTTCGCCTTCTTCGGCTTCGTCGTCGCCTTGAGCTCCTTGGCCTCGATTTCGACGGTCTCTCCGCGCATCGCCGCGTCCCACGCCGCCATCACGCCGGCCTTGGACAGGACGCCTCGAGCCGCGCGCGTCGCCTTCGCGCCATCGAGGAGCCACTTCAGCGCGGCGTCGCCGTCGACCTCGAACGTCGGCGGATTCGTCTTCGGATCGTAGTGGCCGAGGTCCGCGACCACCTTGGCGTCGCGCGGCTTCTGCCCGTCGAGAACGACCACGCGATACGCCGGCTGTCCTCTCCGTCCCACTCGCTTCAATCGGATCTTCGCTGCCATACTCTCACCTCAGTTTCGTCTTGTTGCCATCGAGTCGCGCGGACGCTACTTCATCCCGAGCCAGTCCGCCGGGGAGCGTCCCTTCCCCCGACGCCCTCCCATCAGCTTGAGGGCGCGCTTGGCATCTTGAAATCGCGAAAGAACGCGGTTGACGTCCCGCACCTTCGTCCCGCTTCCGCGGGCGATCCGCTTCTTCCGACTTCCCCCGATTATAGACGGGTCCCGACGCTCTTGCAGCGTCATCGAGCGAAGGATTGCGAGCGTCTTCCTCATCTCGTCCTCTTCGACGCTGTCTTCCCCCTTCTTCAGCTTCGCCGCACCGGGAAGTCGCTCGAGGATCTGTGAGACCGGGCCAAGCTTCTGCATCTCCTCGAGCTGCTCGAGGAAATCCTGCAGGGTGAACCGGTCCTTGCGAATCCGCTCCGCGAGACCGACCGCCTTCTCCTTATCGAATCGCTCCTCGGCCTCCTCGATCAACGAGACGACGTCGCCCATCCCGAGGATCCGATCGGCCATCCGCTCCGGGTGAAACGGCTCGAGGCGATCGGTCTTCTCGCCCGTCCCGACGTAGAGGATCGGTTTGCCGGTCACGTGACGGATCGACAGGGCCGCGCCGCCGCGCGCGTCTCCGTCGAGTTTCGCGAGAAGAACCCCCGTCAGACCGATCCGCTCGTCGAACGCCGATGCGACGCCGACGGCCTCCTGGCCGGTCATCGCGTCGACGACGAGGATCGTGTCGTCGGGATGAACGGCGTCGGCGATCCGAACGAGTTCCGACATCATCTCTTCGTCGATCTGCAGCCGGCCAGCCGTGTCGACGAGAACGACGTCTCTCAGGTTCTCCTTCGCGAAGGCGACTGCGGCTGCCGCGATCTTCTCCGGCGCCGGGTCGACGCGGGAGACGACCGGAACGTCCAGACTCCGCCCGAGCGTCTCCAGTTGATCGACCGCCGCCGGCCGCTGCAAGTCGCACGCGGCAAGGACCGGCTTCCGCCCGTCCTTCGCCAGCAAGGCGGCCAGCTTCGCCGCCCCGGTCGTCTTCCCCGATCCCTGCAACCCGACGAGCAGGACGACCGACGGTCGCCGATCGAGGACGAGCGACGATCGCTCCTTGCCCATCGCCTCCGTCAGCGCGTCCCGGACGATCTTCACGACTTGTTGCCCGGGCGTCAGGCTCTCGAAGACCTCCGCGCCGACCGCCCGCTCGCGAATCTTGGCGATCAGTTCCCTGACAACCTGGTAGTGCACGTCCGCCTCGAGGAGGGCAATCCGGATCTCGCGAAGGGCGGACGAGACGTCGTCTTCGGAGAGGGTCCCGCGACCGCGCAGGGCGGACAGGATCCCTGTCAGTCTCTCCGAAAGCGCTTCGAACATCTCTCCTCCTCGCCGTCCCGCGCGTCGCCGACCGAATCCACCCGTCAGCCGGCGGCGAGGAGACGCCCGACGAAGCCGGTCGTGGCCTCTCCCCGTCGGAACGCCGGGTCGGCGACGACCCGACGGAGGAACTCGCGCGTAGTCGCGACGCCCGAGACGTCGAACCGCTCAAGAGCACTCAGCATTCGCACGCACGCCTCCTCCCGATCCTGCCCCCACGCGATGATCTTCGCGAGAAGCGAGTCGTAGAACGGAGAGACGACCATCCCGTCGAAGAGTGCGGTGTCGAGCCGAATCCCGTTCCCCCCGGGGAGTTCGCGGATCGCCGCCGTCCCGCAGGACGGGGCGAAGTCGCGATCCGAATCCTCTGCCGTCACGCGACACTCGATTGCGTGCCCCCAAATCGCAATCTCGTCCTGCCTCCAGTCAAGCGGCTCTCCCATCGCAACCTTCAGCTGCTCCACGATCAGATTCGTTCCCGTCACGGCCTCGGTCACCGAGTGCTCCACCTGGATCCTCGCGTTCATCTCGACGAAGTAGAAGTCCCCGTCTTCGTCGACGAGGAACTCGACCGTCCCGGCGTTTCGGTACCCGGTCGCACGCACGGCGGTGATCGCCGCCTCGTGAAGACGCCGCCGAAGCTCCTCCGCGAGTCCTGGCGCGGGGGACTCCTCGACCATCTTCTGATGGCGTCGTTGGATCGAACATTCGCGCTCCCCGAGGTGAACGACTCTGCCTGCCCCGTCGGCAAAGACCTGGACCTCCACGTGGCGCGGGTCGCGGAGCATCTTCTCGAGGTAGAGGGCGCCGTTCCCGGCGGCCGTCTTCGCTTCGGCGCGCGCTCCCGACACCAGCGCGCCCATCTCGTCGGCCGAGTTGACGCAGCGCATCCCTCGCCCGCCGCCGCCGTAGACCGGCTTCAGCATCACCGGGTAGCCGATCTCCTCGGCGAGGCCGAGAATCCCCTCGTCGCCCTCGGGGACGCCCGCCCCGGGCAGGACTGGAACGCCGGCACGCTCGAGCGTCTCCCGCGCCGCGAGCTTGTCTCCGAGACGTCGCATCGCCTCCGCGCTCGGACCGACGAACGCGAGCCCGTGCTCCTCGCAGACCTCGACGAAATGGGGACTCTCCGCGAGGAAGCCGTAGCCCGGATGGATCGCCTCCGCTCCAGTCAGCTCGGCCGCGCTGATGATCGACGCGACGTTCCTGTAGCTTCTCGCCGGGTCCGCCGGTCCGATGCAGACCGCGGCATCCGCGCGCGCGAGGTACGGCATCGATCCGTCGGCCTCGGAGTAGACTGCGACCGACCGAAGACCGAGCTCGCGGCAGGCTTCGATCACGCGAAGCGCGATCTCACCGCGATTGGCGATGAGGACGGTCCCGAAACTCATAGGCGCTCGAAGACGATCAAGGCCTGTCCGTACTCGACCGCCGCCCCGTCTTGGACCAGCACACGGCGCAGCCGTCCCGGCTCCTCGGCCCTAACCTCGTTCATCACCTTCATCGCCTCGATGATTCCGACCACGTCTCCCGGCTGGACGATGTCTCCCGGGACGGCGAACGGCTCGTCGTCCGGGTTGGGGCGGACGTAGAAGGTGCCGACCAGCGGCGCCGTGAGCGCAAACGAGGTCTCGTCAGCCGTCGCCCGCTCATCCGGCGGGACTTGCCGGACACCGGGAGCCGCCTGTCGAACCGTGATCCGTTCGTCTCCCTCGCAGATCGTGATCTCGGTCAACGACTCCTCTTTCAGAAGTCGGACCAGCTCCCGCAGTTGTTCCGCGTCCACCGAACCCCTCCTCGAAGCCCGCCGATTGTATCCGCGCCGGCGACGAAGACCAGAACGAGCCCGCCTTGCACCGCCCCATCCGCAAGCCTATCATTGCCGAACGAGGTGAGTTGAGACTGTGTCGTTAGGGGCGCAATTCGCGCTACTGATTGTCCTCATCATTCTTTCGGCCTACTTCTCCAGCGCAGAAACCGCCATCACGTCGCTGGCCCGGGGACGTCTTCGCTATCTGATCAACACCCACGAGAGAAAACGACGCGGGCTGAAACATCTTCTGGAGGAGCCGAACGACCTGATCACGGCCCTCCTCGTTCTCAACAACCTCGCGAACGTGATGGCAAGCTCGCTGATGACGCTGCTCGCCATCACCCTGCTCCCTTCCGCAATGCCCGAGTATCAGAAGGGGCTCATCGCGACCGTCGTCATGACGATCACGCTTCTGGTCTTCAGCGAGATCACGCCGAAGAACTTCGCCAAACATAATGCGGAGCGCTTCACGCTGGCGACGATCGGGCAGGTTCACGCGCTGACGCGGCTTCTCCGCCCGATCATCCTCGTCTTCCGCGCGATCGCCCGGGGGATCGGGTACCTGTTCGGCGTTGATCTGTCGGAACAGGAGCCGCTCGCAGTGAGCGACGAGCAGATCGAGACCCTGATCGACGCGAGCGAGGAGAGCGGCCTGATCGACGAAGCGGACGGCGAGATGATTCGGCGGATCCTCGACTTCGACGAGATGACCGCCGAGCAGGTCATGGTCCCCCGGACCGACGTGCAAGCGATCGAGATCGGGACGTCGCTCGACGAAGCGCGCGCGATCGTCGCCCGGGACGGACACTCGCGATTCCCAGTCTACGAAGGAGTTCCCGACAGCGTCACAGGGATGCTCTACGCGAAGGACCTCCTCGCCTCCGACCCGACTGACGCCTCGATCACCCTCCGGAGGCTTCTTCGGCCGGCCTACTACGCGCCGACCACGCAGCCGATCAACGTGCTCCTTCGGGAATTCCAGCGGGAGAAGGTCCACATGGCGGTCATCGTCGACGAATTCGGCGGGATGGCGGGAATCGCGACCCTCGAGGACATCCTCGAGGAGATCGTCGGCGAGATTGAGGACGAGTACGATCGGCCGGCGGCGCTGATGAAACGCTTGGCGACCGGGGAGGCCGTCGTCACGGGAGACACGGCCGTACACGACCTGAACCGGACGCTGGGAATCGAGTTGCCTGAAGACGAGGGGGTAACGGTGAACGGGCTCATTCAGCACCGTCTCGGAACGATGGCCAAGACCGGGGACCGCGTGGAGATCCCGCCGATCACGCTCGTCGTCGAACGCGCGACGGATCGAGAGATCACGTCGGTCCGAGTGGGCGCCGACATGGACCAGAGCGGCGAATCGTCATCCGGGTAACCGTCACCTCTCCCAAAGGAGACTCCACATGCTGACGCGATGTGCTCTTGCCGCCGCACTCCTCATCCTTCCCCTCGCGGGTGCCGTCGCGAGCGACGTGCCGGAACAACACCTCGACGCAGTCTACGATCCGATCGAGCGGACGATCCGCGGGCGCCTCGACGTCACCCTGGATCCGGCGACCGACAGCGTCTATTTCCTCCTGTTCGCAAATCTCGCCAGCGAGCGAAATCCCCACGTCTCGAACCGTGTGATCGACGCCGAGTACCCGTTCGGCTTCGAGCCGGCGGGGCTCGCCGTCGAGTCCGTCCTCGTCGTGCAGAGCGAGAGCGAGATCGCCCTTCCGTTCCGGTTCCTCTCGATCCCTCCCGTCTTTCAAACCTACTCCCTCGAGCAGTCGGTCCTCGCCGTCGACGTTTCGTCGGCCGGAGCCCGGCCGACGACGATCCGGATCGCGTTCACCACGGACGCCCCAAGAACGTCGTCGGGAGACAGCGGGGTGACGAAGGAGATCCTGACGTGGCGCCTCGGCTGGTATCCGCTCCTCCTCGACGACCAGGAGGGAATCGTCGAGGAAGGCGGGACGGTCTCCTTCGGATCTGACGCCGTGTTCCCGCTCGTCCTCCCCTGGGCCGGCATGGACGCCACCCTCTCCGCCCCGGCTGACATGGCCCTCTTCTCCGGAGGGGACGAAATCGAGTCGGAAGAGATTTCCGAGGAATCGAGCGGCCTCGCTGTTCACCGAGTCCGCTTCGCGTCCCCGGCGCGGCTGTTCGGCGTCACCATCGGCGACGGCTACGAGCGATTTCTCCTCGACGGCCCGATCCCGGTCGAGGTCGCGTACATGGCCGGTCACGAGGAAGAGGCTCGCCTGTTCGCGACGTACGTGCGCGAGATCCTCGCGAACTACGAGGAACGTTTCGGCCCGTACCCGCGGGAGCGGATGACGCTCGTCGAGAACCCGAACACTGCAGGAACCGCGTTCGCTGCCGACGGGATCGTCTGGCTCTCCAGTCTCTACTTCACCCACCGCGACGTCCTCCTCCCCGGCATCCTCAACCGGTTCGCGGAGTACGTCCTCGCCCACGAGATCGCTCACCAGTGGTTCGGCCTCGGGACCGGCGTCGATCTCGACGCCGACGCGTGGCTGTCCGAAGGCCTCGCTCAGTACGCGTCGATCAGCTACTTCGAGGCGCGCCACGGCGCGAACGGTGGGAACGTGTTCGAGATCGCCGGTCAAGGCCTGCTCGAGGAGATGGTCGACCGCCAGTTCGGGTTCTACAACTTCCGCGAACATCAAGTCGAGCTTCCCTACCTCATCACGCTCTGGTCCGGATTCGACGAGGCAATCGTCAAGTCGACCCCCGAGGTCGAGTACGCCAACGAAGACGTCGTCCGTCTCTACGACAAGGGGTACCTCGTCGCCCGAGCAATCGCGGCCGCGGTCGGAGAGGAGACGTTCGATCGCGCGCTCCGCGCCGCGTACGCGTCGGCCCGGGCCGGCCGCCTCGACACGCGCGGATTCCAAACGCTTCTCGAGCAAGAGGCCGGAAGGCCGCTCGACGCGCTGTTCGACGCCTGGCTCTTCGGAGACGTGTCGGCCGACTACGCGGTGGAGATCGCATCCGAACGAAGGACGGAGACCGGCTACGAGACGACAGTGACGGTCGCTCGAGACGGTGGGATTCCCCAACCGGTCGAGGTCGAGGTCACGCTCACGTCCGGCGCGACGACTCGACAGACCTGGGACGGAACCGAGTTGGAAGGGCAGCTTTTCTTCCGGACGCCGTCCCGGGTCCGGCGCGCCACGATCGATCCAGAGCACCGGATCCCCGACCGGAACCGACTGAACAACAACGACCCGGTCAAGGTGCTCGCCGTCGTCGACCGCGCCGCGCTCCCCCTCGACGCATACATCCTCTCTCCGAACAGCGCGGGTGGATTCACGTTCGGTTGGCTCGACCGTTTCGCCGTGGTCGTCGGAGAGAGCTCGGCCTCGGTGACGATCAACGAGGGGCGCCACCATCAGTATTCCGGATCCGTCTCAATCGCGGACGATCGGCTGGCGGGGAAGTTCGCCTACACGTACACGGTCTACCACCGGCCGGAGACGGGCTCGGCCGCGACGTACTGGGAGCCGGATGTCGAGTTGACGATCGGGGCGCGTCGTCTCTTCTCGGGAGACGACCCGATCTGGCTCCTGCAGCTGTCGGCCCTCGATCTCTCGTCGATCGCTCATTCGCACGCGAAGTCGATCGCCGTCGGCGTGACGGAGGGCGGTGCCGCGCGCCTCGCTCTCTCCGCGTTCGACGAGGTCCGCCTCCTCCCTCAGTTCTACCTGCAGGGCGTCGGCACGCTCGGGTTCAGCGTCGGGGACCTACCTTCTGCGCTTCGTTTCTCGTTCAGCGAGCTCCGGACGGATCGACTGACGTCCGTCCCGAACAAGCTGACCGGCGAGATCGCGCTCGACCTCGCGACCGAGTCCGAGCCCTACAACCTGGCAAACCTCGCGATGGTCGACCGAACCCGTACGCACCTTTTCCTGACGGGCGGGCTTGGTTGGACAACCCTTGGGGATTTGAGTACAACGATCCCCTACGTAGAAGCCGGCGTCGAGCAGATCCTGGAGCTCTCGACGCTCGGGGGACTCCTCCCGTTCACGGTCCGCCTCGGAATCGCGACCCCCGTGTCGGGCAACGGGATGACCGTCCTCTACGCCGAGATTTCGCTCTGATGAGAGCTGAAGGAGAAGCGCGATGAAGGTGCCGTGTCGTTGGCTCGCCGACTACGTTGACATCGAAATCACCGACGCCGCGATCGAGCGACTCGCCGAGCGATTGACACTCGCAGGCCTCGAAGTCGAGGGGATCGAGCGGATCGGCCCGATCGCGGGGATCGTCGTCGGCCGGGTGATTTCCGTCGAGCCTCACCCCGACGCCGACAAGCTCAGCCTTTGCTCGGTCGACGACGGGAACCGATCGGTGGACGTCGTCTGCGGCGCGTCGAACGTCGTCGAGGGCGCGCTCGTTCCGCTCGCCCTCGACGGGGCCGTCCTTCCCGGAGGAATGCGAATCGAGAAACGGAAGGTCCGCGGTGTCCTCTCCGACGGGATGATCTGCTCGAAACAGGAACTCGAGCTCGAAGAGAAGTCCGATGGGATATGGATTCTCGATCCGGAGTTCGACGTCTTCGTCGGGCAAGATCTGGCAGAGCTTCTCGAGTACGACGACGCCGTCCTCGACTTCAGGGTCGCCTCGAACCGGCCCGACTGCGACAGCGTGTACGGTGTCGCCCGCGAAGCCGCGGCGATCCTCGACCGCCCTCTCAGGCCGCTCGAGACGGCTCTTCGGGAAACCGAGGATCGTACGGCCGACCGAGTTCGGATCGTCATTGAGGATCCGACGGACACGCCGCGATACGTCGTGCGTCTCTTCGAAAACGTCAAGATCGGCCCCGCGCCGCTCCGCATTCAACACCGACTGATCAAGGCCGGGATGCGCCCCCTCTCGAACGTCGTCGACGCGACGAACTACGCGATGCTCGAGTTCGGCCAGCCGCTTCACCCATTCGATGCCGACGGAATCGGAAGCGAGATTACGATTCGTCGGGCCCGCGCGGGGGAGACCTTCAGGACGCTCGATGACGTCAACCGAACGACGTCGGGCGAGACGCTTCTGATCGCCGACGAGCGCGGCGGCATCGCCCTCGCCGGGGTGATGGGTGGCGAGCGGGGCGAGATCCGGCCGGAGACGAGCCGGGTCCTGCTCGAGATCGCCGTCTTCCGCAGCTACGTCGTCCGGCAGTCGTCACGTTCGGTCGCGCTCCGGACCGAGGCCTCCCAACGATTCGAGCGGGGGCTCGATCCAGAGGGCGCTCGGCTGGCGGCCGACCGGGCGGCCTATTGGATCCAGACGTTGACCGGATGCGACGTTCTCACAGGAGCGGCCGACGCGTACCCGGCGCCCGCCGAGCGGCGAACGATCCGCCTCCGTCCGAAGCGGGCGCGCGACCTGCTCGGGGTCGAGGTCAGCGATGACGAGATCGTCGACATCCTCGGGCGGCTCGAGATCGACGCGTCCCGCGACGACGAGATCGTCGTCGCGTCGATCCCCCCTCACCGGCCCGACCTGGAACGCGAGGTGGACCTCGTCGAGGAAGTCGGCCGCATCTACGGATACGACCGATTCCCCTCCACGCCACCGCAGATGGCCCTCCGCGTCGGGAGGAAGGACCGGGTCGAGCGCGGGAAGGACCGGATTCGAGAGATTCTCGTCGCCCAAGGGATGTACGAAGCCCTCACCGACGGCTTCGACAGAGCGACGTGGCGGGAGGCCCTCGGCCTTCCCGAGGTCGACCTCGTCACCGTGAGAAATCCGATGGCCGCGACCCAGCGGGCAATGCGCGCAAGCCTCTTCCCCGGACTCCTCGGCGTCGTGGAGACGAATCTGAACGTCGGCGTCGACGGCGGGATGCTCTTCGAGCTCGGGAGGATCTTCTCCCGTTCGAAAGGGGAACGCGACAGCCTCGCCGGCGCGCTCTTCGGTCGCACAGGCCGCCCGCTACGAGGGAAGAAAACGATCGCCCTCTCCGACGCGAAGGGGATCGTCGACAACCTGTTCTCGGCGCTCCGCTTGGACGGAGTCGCGGTCGGGCGGGACGGGGTTCCCGAGTATCTTCACCCGGGGCGAAGCGCGCGGTTCCTTCGAGGGGGACAGCCCGTCGGCCTCCTCGGGGAGATCGCTCCGGCCCTCGTCGGTCGACTCGCTACACCGACGACGATCCTCCTGTTCGAGTTCGACGTCGAAGCCCTCCTCGAGGCGCTCGACGTCACGCCCGTCTTCGTGCCGCTTCCTCGGTACCCGGCGTCGAAGCGCGATCTCTCCCTCTCCGTGCCGATCGGGCTTCCCGAAAGCCAGATCCGCGCGGCGCTGCGGACCGAGCCGACGGTCGAGTCGATCTTGCTGTACGACCTCTACCAGGGAGAGCAGGTCGGCGAGGGGCGGAAGAGCCTGACCTACGAGCTCGCCTTTCGCACCCCCGGTGGCACGCTGACCGACGAGGAAGTCGCAGCGTCGATCGGCCGGATCGAAGCCCGTCTGGGCGAACTCGACGTCCACCTGCGCGCCGGATGAACCGAACCATCATCGCCCGCGATCCGACCGAGATGGAGGAGATCGGCGTCGAGATCGCCTCCGATCTCTCCGACGGAACCCTCGTCTCGATCGTCGGCCCGCTCGGCTCGGGGAAGACCACGTTGACGAAGGGAATCGCCAAAGGCCTCTTGGTCACCGACCTCGTCGTCTCGCCGAGCTACCTTCTCGCGCGCGAGTATCGCGGGAGAATTCCCCTCCACCACATCGACGCCTACCGAACCGCCTCCTTGGCCGAGCTCAGTGAGGTCGGCCTCGACGCGTACCTCCCGCCCGAGGAAGGAACGACGGTCGTCGAATGGCCGGAACGGATCGACGGCCTGGTCGAAGCGAGCGACATCCTCGTCACGATCGAGTTCCTCGACGAGGGCGCCCGCCGCGTGAACGTCTCTCGGCCGTAGTCCGATGATCCCGACCGCACGGTCCGCCTCGCCAACCTAGCCGGGCAAGAAACGCCCAGCGAGCGGGGCACCACACTCCGGACAAGCTCCGTCGACGAGTCGATTCTCGCGAACGAGGTACCCCGCGCGCCGGATGAGGCGGGCGCCGCACTCCGAGCAGAGCGTCTCCTCGCCCTCGCCGGGGACGTTCCCGAGATAGACGTGCTGCAGGCCGACCTCGCGAGCGATCTCACGCGCCCTCTCGAGGGTCTCGATCGGCGTCGGCGGTCGATCGACGAGACGATACGCCGGGAAGAACCGGCTCAGGTGCCACGGGATTTCCGAGGAAACGCCGCGAATCGCCTCCGCCGTCCAGCGAAGCTCGCCGTCCGTATCGTTGAATCCGGGGATGACGAGGGTCGTCACCTCGACCCAAGCTCCGGCGCAGTACGCTCGCTCGATCGTGTCGAGGACGGGGCGAACGTTTCCCCCCGAAATCTCGTGGTAGACCTCGTTGGTGATCCCCTTCAGGTCGACGTTGATCCCGTCGAGGTACGGCCCGATCAGATCGGCCGTCTCCGCCGTGTAGTACCCGTTAGAGACCCAGACGTTGGCGAGCCCTTCGTCCTTCGCCGCGCGCATGCAGTCGAGGACGAACTCGACGGCGACGGTCGGCTCGGTATACGTGTAGGCGATCGAGTGGCAGCCGGAACCGACCGCGTCGGCGACGACCTCGTCCGCGTCCGCCGGATCCCCGACGATCCGGCCAGCGTGGTCGCGAGGGTACTGCGAGATGTACGCGTTCTGGCAGTTGCGACACGTGAAATTGCAGCCGACCGTCGCGATCGAATAGGCCCGTGTCCCCGGGAAGAAATGGTAGAGCGGCTTCTTCTCGATTGGGTCGACGTCGCGAGCGACCAGTCGGCCGTAGACGAGGCTCTCGAGCCGTCCGCCGACGTTCTCCCGGACCGCGCAAATACCACGCTCGCCCGAAGCGATCGTGCAGCGGTGCGCGCAGACCCCGCAGCGAACGCGCTCGCCCTCCAGCCGATCGTAGAGGATCGCCTCGTCCATCCGTCTCACCGCCCGGATCGTAGCACAGCCGGTATGAAGACCGGAAGATCCCGGGGAGACCGCCTTTTCCCCCCGTGCGGGTTCCCGTACCATCTGGCCGATGACCGTCCTACAGACCGAACGGCTGACCAAGACGTTCGGAATCGACGTGCTGTTCGAGCCCTTCTCCGCCCAGGTCGCGCGCGGAGACCGGATCGCATTGATTGGCGACAACGGGGTCGGCAAGTCGACGCTCCTCCACCTCCTCGCCGGAATCGAGGCCCCGACCGACGGCGCCGTTCGGCCGATCGGCTCCGTCCGCGTCGCTCTCCTCCCGCAGCACGCCCGCCTGGAAGGGGAAGGAAGCCTGTGGGAGGCGATGGCGGCGCCGTTCGCTGAACTCCGAGCGGTCGAGACGAGGCTCCGGGAGATGGAGGAGACGATGGCGTCCGCCGACGCCGCCGGCCTCCACGAGTACGACGAGCTCCTTCACCGGTTCGAGCGCGAGGGCGGATACCGAATCGACGCGTCGATCCGCGCGGCCCTCGCCGGGGCCGAGGCCCCGACCGACGGCGCCGTGCGACCGATCGGCTCCGTTCGCGTCGCCCTCCTTCCCCAGCACGCCCGTCTCGAGGAGAAGGGAAGCCTGTG
>Ga0180431_10004368_pt1 | contig 17716 bp, 16 predicted proteins | sample SS_ome_11_FD_132459 | JGI IMG/M metagenome (GOLD analysis project Ga0180431, IMG submission 132459) | Hypersaline lake sediment archaeal communities from the Salton Sea, California, USA - SS_1_MS_1 metaG | ecosystem: Environmental > Aquatic > Non-marine Saline and Alkaline > Hypersaline >... | reverse complement strand
GAGCGGCGAAACAAGCGACTCATCGTCTTCGATGTGGACTCCACCCTGATCCAGGGCGAGGTCATCGAGATGCTGGCCGAACGGGCCGGTGCGGGTGCGGCGGTGGCCGCTATCACCGAAGCGGCCATGCGGGGGGAGATCGACTTTGCCGACTCGCTGCACAAACGGGTGGCGACTCTGGCGGGGCTGCCGGCCGACCTGCTCGACGAGGTGGCCGAGCAGGTCGAGCTGACCCCGGGCGCCCGCACCACGATCCGGACGCTACGCAGGCTGGGCTTTCACTGCGGCGTGGTCTCGGGTGGCTTCCGGCAGGTGATTGAGCCGCTCGCCCACGATTTGATGCTCGACTTCGTCGCCGCCAACGAGTTGGAGATCGTCGACGGCCACCTGACCGGACGGGTGGTGGGAGAGGTCGTCGACCGGGCGGGCAAGGCCAAGGCTCTGCGCAACTTCGCCACCCAGGCCGGCGTGCCGATGGAGCAGACTGTGGCGGTGGGCGACGGCGCCAACGATATCGACATGCTCAACGCGGCCGGGTTGGGTGTCGCGTTCAACGCTAAGCCCGCATTGCGTGAGGTCGCCGACGCCTCATTGAGTCATCCGTATCTGGACACCGTGCTGTTCATCCTCGGGGTGACCCGAGCCGAGATCGAGGCCGCCGACGCCGTCGACGGTGTGGTGCGCCGCGTCGTGATCCCGTCGGAGTAGGGACGGCGCGCGAACCTGCGCGCACCGCGGGAAACCGCGCCGAAGCAGAGCCGGACGCCTGCCTGGCCCCGCGATGCGGCACGATGGTCGGGTGAGTGATGCAGCGGAACTGGTCCCCGGTCCGGTTGGCTCCGCGCGTCCGGTCGACGCCGCGGAATCCACCCCGATGATCGACTCTGTCGATGATGATCTGCTGATCGACCTCCGAGAGGTCGAACTCCGCCGCGGTGGCCGGCTGCTGGTCGGCCCGATCAACTGGCAGGTGGAACTCGACGAGCGCTGGGTGGTCATCGGCCCCAACGGCGCCGGCAAGACCTCGCTGCTGCGGATCGCCGCGGCGATGGAACATCCCTCCAGCGGTACCGCGATCGTGCTGGGGGAGCGGCTCGGCCGAGTGGACATGGCCGAACTACGACAGCGGGTCGGCCTGAGCAGTTCTGCACTGGCACAGCGAATCCCGGATGACGAACTGGTGCGGGACCTGGTGGTCTCGGCCGGCTATGCCGTCCTCGGTCGGTGGCGGGAGAACTATGACGAGATCGACTACAACCGCGCCGTCGACACCTTGGAGAGCGTGGGGGCCGAACATCTGGCCGATCGAACCTACGGCACGTTATCGGAGGGCGAACGCAAACGGGTGCTGATCGCACGGTCGCTGATGACCGATCCGGAACTGCTGCTGCTCGATGAACCCGCCGCGGGTCTGGACCTCGGCGGCCGGGAGGAACTCGTCGCCCGGTTGGCCGACCTGGCCGCCGACCCCGACGCGCCGGCACTGGTGCTGGTGACCCACCACGTCGAGGAGATCCCGCCGGGGTTCAGTCACTGCCTGATCCTGGCCGAAGGTCGTGTGGTGGCGGCGGGTCTGCTGCCCGACGTGATGACCCCCGAGAACCTGTCCGCGGCATTCGGGCAGTCCATCGCGGTGGACACGATCGACGGCCGGTACTTCGCCCGCCGGGCGAGAAGCCGCGCGGCCCATCGGCGGCCCGGATGACCCACCAGCGCGTGACGAAGGCGGAATGCGGATGACTGAACGGGTCGAACCGGTTGCAGTGCGGCCGGCGGCGACGGTGATGCTTGTGCGCGACACCGCCGAGGGCATATCGGTTTTCCTGATGCGCCGGCACGCAGGGATGGAATTCGCCGCCGGCATGACGGTGTTCCCCGGTGGAGGAGTCGACGACCGCGACCGCGACGCCGGCCTGGTGGGTAACCGGGCCTGGTATGGGCCCGAGCCTGTTTGGTGGGCAGAGCGTTTCGGGATCGGGGCCGATCTCGCGGAGGCACTGGTGTGTGCGGCCGCCAGGGAGACGTTCGAGGAGTCCGGAGTGCTCTTCGCCGGTCCGGCCGACGACCCCGACAGCATCGTCGGCGATGCATCGGTGTATAACTCGGAGCGGGCCGCACTGGAGGACCGCAGTCTGTCCTTCGCGGACTTCCTGTGCTCGGAGAACCTGGTGATCCGTGCCGACCTGCTGCGGCCCTGGTCCAATTGGGTCACTCCGAAGGAGGAGCGCACCCGGCGCTACGACACCTACTTCTTTGTCGGCGCGCTGCCCGAGGGCCAACGGGCCGACGGCCAGAACACCGAGTCCGATCAGGCGGACTGGGCCCGTCCCGAGGCCGCGATCGACGACTTCGCGCACGGGCGGGCGTTGCTGCTGCCACCCACCTGGAGCCAGCTGGACTCGCTGACGGGACGGACCGTCGCCGATGTGCTGGCCCTGGAGCGCCAGATCGCCGCGGTCGAACCCGAGATGACCGTGCTGGCCGACGGCAACTGGGAGATCGAGTTCTTCGACGCCGACCGCTATAACGAGGCCCGGCACCGCGCACTGCGCTCGCGCGGAGGAGGCTGACGGCGTGCGTGAGTTCGTCGGGCTCCACACCCATGAACGCCAACCCGGAATCGGCACCGTGCTGATCAGCCGTGAACCCACCAACGACCTGACCCGACAGGCCTATCGCGAACTGGCCGAGGTCGCCGCGGAGGTCGCACAGCGCAGCGATATCGCGGCGGTCATCCTCTACGGTGGCCACGAGATCTTCTCGGCCGGGGACGACATACCCGAACTGCGCACTCTGGACCGCGCCGGTGCCGAGGCCGCCGATCTGGTCCGCCGGGCCGCCCTCGAAGCGGTGGCCGCGATTCCCAAACCCACCGTCGCGGCAATTACCGGTTACGCCCTGGGCGCGGGGCTGAGCCTGGCGCTTGCCGCCGACTGGCGGGTATGCGGGGACAACGCCAAGATGGGTGCCACCGAGATTCTCGCCGGGCTGGTTCCCGGCGGGGGCGGCGGCACCTGGCTGGCCCGGGCGGTTGGACGGTCCCGGGCCAAGGAACTGGTTTTCAGCGGCCGTTTCGTCGGTGCCCCTGAAGCGCTGGAGATGGGTCTGGTCGATGAACTGGTGGCCCCCGACGACGTCTACGACTCGGCGTTGAACTGGGCGGTCCGTTTCGTCGACGCCCCCTCGGCCGCGGTGGCGGCCGCCAAAGCGCTGATCGATGACGATATGCCGGTCCGCGACCAGGTCCAGCGGTACGGCGAGGTTTTTGTCGCTTCCCCGGGCGGTTAGGCTGCCCTGCATGACGACCACGGATGCGGGGGCTCCCCAACCGAATCCGCACGCGACCGCCGAGCAGGTCGAGGCGGCGTTGAAGGATTCCAAGCTCGCCCAGGTTCTCTATCACGACTGGGAGGCGGAGAACTATGACGACAAATGGTCGATCTCGTATGACAAGCGGTGCGTGGACTACGCCCGAGACCTGTTCGACGCAACCGTCCCCGCCGCGGAACTGCGAACGCTTCCCTACGGTCGGGCCCTGGAATTGGGCTGCGGAAGCGGTTTTTTCCTGTTGAACCTGATCCAGGCCGGGGTGGCCCGGCGCGGATCGGTCACCGACCTCTCCCCGGGAATGGTGAAGGTGGCGGTCCGCAACGGCGAGTCGCTCGGCCTGGACGTCGACGGCCGGGTAGCTGACGCCGAAGGTATCCCGTATGACGACGATACCTTCGACCTGGTGGTCGGGCACGCGGTACTGCACCACATCCCCGATGTCGAGAAGTCTCTGAGCGAGGTGATTCGGGTGCTCAAACCCGGCGGCCGGTTCGTCTTCGCCGGTGAACCCACCACCGTTGGAAACGGGTATGCGCGCAACCTGTCGACGCTGACATGGCGGGTGGCCACCAACACCACCCGGCTACCCGGGCTCGGGGGCTGGCGTCGCCCGCAGGCCGAACTCGACGAGTCCTCCCGCGCGGCCGCGCTGGAAGCCGTCGTGGATCTGCATACTTTCGACCCGGCCGATCTCGAGCGGATGGCCGCCAGCGCCGGAGCGCTCGAGGTGTCCACCCAGACAACCGAATTCACCGCGGCCATGCTCGGCTGGCCGTTGCGCACACTCGAGGCGATGGTGCCACCCGGCAAGCTCGGCTGGCGGTGGGCGAAGTTCGCCTTCAGCGGCTGGATGACGTTGAGTTGGGTTGACGACAACCTGTGGCGGCGGGTGGTACCGAAGTCGTGGTACTACAACGTCATGGTCACCGGGGTCAAACCCTCCTGACGTTCACCCACGCCGATATCGCCTATCTGGCCGGTCCGGCGGGCGTCGCCGCGCTGGCAGAGGTGGCCCGGCTGAACCTCGGCGACCCCACCCTGCTGTCGGATGTGGCGGCGGTCCGGGACCGCTTCGGCGATCATGCCGGTGCGCTGATCGAGACCACCCTGCTGCGCCGCCGTGCGGTCGCCAAACTCGGTGACGTGGCGTCGGACTGGCTCTTCACCGACGACGCCCTTCAGCAGGCGACCACCACTGCGGTCACCGCGCACCGCGCCCGCCGGCTCGCGGGGCTGATGGTGCACGATGCGACCTGTTCGATCGGCACCGAGCTGGCGGCGCTGCGCGACCAGGCGGACTATGTGATCGGCAGCGATATCGACCCGGTCCGGCTGGCTATGGCGCGGCACAACCTCGGCCCACGGGTACCGCTGTGCCGCGCTGACGCGCTCGCCCCGATCACCCGCGCCGCGGACGTCGTCGTGCTGCTCGACCCTGCCCGGCGAAGCGGTGGCCGGCGTCGCTTCGACCCTCGCGCCTACACCCCGCCGCTGGACCGGTTGGCCGATGCCTACCGGGACCGCGCCACGGTCGTCAAGTGTGCGCCCGGTATCGACTTCGACGCGGTGCGCCGGCTGGGCTTCGACGGTGAGATCGAGGTGACCTCGACCGGTGGTTCGGTGCGCGAAGCATGTCTGTGGTCGGCCGAGCTGGCTCAGCCGGGCGTACGGCGACGGGCGACGGTGCTCGGCGGGTCGCGGCGGGGAGACGAGCAGCTGACCGATGCCGATCCGGATGACTGCGTCACCAGGGCGCCGGGTCGGTGGATCATCGATCCGGACGGTGCTGTCGTCCGTGCTGGATTGGTGCGCCAGTACGCCAGCCGGCACGGGCTGTGGCAACTCGACCCCGATATCGCATACCTCAGCGGGGATGTGTTGCCCATGGGTGTGCGTGGGTTCGAGATTCTCGATCAGCTTCCGCTGCGGGAAAAGGTTCTGCGGCAGGCGCTTTCGGCGCGGGACTGCGGTTCCCTGGAGATTTTGGTGCGGGGCGTGGGCGTGGACCCCGATACGTTGCGCCGGCGACTGCGGCCGTCGGGGAGCGAGTCGGTGACGCTGGTGATCATGCGACGCGGATCCGGGGCGGCGGCACGCGCGGTGGCTTTCGTGTGCCGGCCGTCCCGGTAGGATCCGGATATGCGCTTCTCGAGCCTGGCACTGAGCTTGGCCCCGCTGCTGGTCAGCGGCGCGGTTATGACCGCGGCCCCCGCCGTGGCAGCCCCTGCTGCCTGCTCCGCACTCGGCGGTGCCGTTGAGGCCGGCGATATCTGCCGGGTCCGGGCCGCGCAACCGGCCTACACCATGGACGTGACGTTTCCACTCGGCTATCCGGATGAGCAGGCTCTGGCCGACTACCTACTGCAGACCCGCGAAGGCTTCATCAACGTCGCCGGGACCCCGGACCCCCGAAACCTGCCGTACGAGATGAACGTCACAGCCGAGTCCTACCAGTCAGCGCAGACCCGCAGCGTCGTGCTGACCCTGTTCCAGAATGTGGGCAGCGCGCATCCGACGACGTGGTTCAAATCCTTCAACTACGACGTGGACCGGAACCAGCCCGTCACCTTCGATTCGCTCTTCGCCCCGGAAACCAAGCCGCTGGACGCTATTTTCCCGATCGTGCAGCGCCAACTGGAATTCGAAACCGGCATGCTGGGGAGCATTTCTCCCGCGGACGGACGCGATCCCACTCGGTACCAGAACTTCGCGGTCACCGACGATTCGGTGATTTTCTTCTTCGGCCAAGCCGAACTGCTGCCTTCCTACGCCGGGGTCACCTCGGCGGTGGTACCGCGCGACCAGATCCCGCCGCTGCAGCTGTGAACGGCCGGAACGGTCAAACGCGCGGGCTGGATCGACGTTCTCAGGCCGGATCGAAGCTGTAGACCTGCCCGGCGCTGGTGGCCACCACCACCCGCCGGTCGTGCCCCACCGAAACTCCGACCGGATAGCCACCGGCTTGTTCAAGCGGATAACTGTTGAGCGTTCGGCCGCCGTCGGCGGGATCGAATACCAGTAGTGACAGCTGCCCCGGTGCCGCTGCGACCACCGTGTAGGCGACCCGGTCGCCGGCCTGGCTGGAGGTGGACAGGGGAGTGATGTCATCGCGCCGCCAGGTCACCTCGGCGCGGTCTCCGAGATCCTTGATCCCCACCAGCCGGGTGTCGGGACCGCCGCCCGCGATGAGCGATGCGCCAGGGCCGACCGTGGGCGGGGTCTGCGGTTGGAATCCCAGCGCGACAGACCACCTCGGCTCTCCGTCGGCGGTATCGAGCGCCCACAGCCGGCGGTCACGGCCGGTGACGTAGACGGTCCTGCCGTCGGGGGAGAGCACCGGGCTGCCCAGCACGCCGGCCTCGACCGCCCCGGAGGTCCACTCCAGGCTCAGCAGCGGCGTCTGACCGGGCTGGTAGCGCAGCGCGGTGAGTACCGACGTCCTCTCGCCCGGCTGCCACACCCCGATCACGGCCAGCCCGCTGGTGGCTGAAAATGCCGGCGCCGATGCCACCGGACAGTCGGGCAGCGACTGCCGGCAGTCGGCGAGGCCGCGGGTGGCGTCGGTCGGATCGATACCGTCCACCAGGTCCAGCGGTGTGCCCGACACCACGCCGCGATGTGAGTCGAACACCAGAACCTGACCGAGGTGGGTCACCACCAGCAACTGCCCGCTGCGGACGAACCGGGGGGTGGTGGGCATGCCGATCACATTGGTGCGCCACCGCACCCATTGGGTGGGCGGATAAGAGAGCATCAGGCCCGGCTGGCCCACATACAGATTGTTGAAGCCGTCGAACAGTGGGCCGGCGAAACCGCCACCGAGCACCATCCGGGTGCACCAGCGTTGGCGGCCGTTGTTGTCGTTCTCCCACACCATCAGCGAACAACCGTTGGTGGTCTGCCCGTTGAGCGCGAGTTCACCATCCGCGCCGAGAGCGGCCGCCGCTCCCAGTTCGCCCTTGACTGAGCGGCTCCACCCGGGCGTCAGCGCCGCAGCGCCCTCGGTTGTGGTGTAGCTGGCGTTCTCGGCGTTGGCGTATTGCGCGCTCCAGCCCGGCGCGGCGGTGGATTCCACCCAGGAATCGGTGTCACCGCAACCTGCGATGATGCCAGTCAGCAGCACCGCTGAGGACAATGCGAGCAGTCGTCGCAGCACCGGTGTCCTTCCGTCATCGGCCCGTCATCGCCGCTTGAGACCGTACCGGCCGAGACTAACCCGGCCGTCCCGGCACCTTGGGTAGGCTCATCGGGCATGACGAGCATGTGGGGTTCGCCGGTCACCAGGCGCTGGCGCGGTTCCCGGCTCCGCGACCCCCGTCAGGCGCGGTTTCTCACCAGGGCATCGCTGAGGTGGGTCATCGCCAACCACGCGTACACGCCCTGGTACCTCGTGCGCTACTGGCGATTATTGAAGTTCAAACTGGCCAATCCGCACATCATCACCCGTGGAATGGTCTTTCTCGGCAAGAACGTGGAGATCCACGCCACCCCGGAACTGGCCCAGCTGGAGATCGGCCGGTGGGTGCATATCGGCGACAAGAACACCATCCGCGCGCATGAGGGTTCGCTGCGATTCGGCGACAAGGTGGTCTTCGGCCGCGACAATGTCATCAACTGCTATCTCGATATCGAATTCGGCGATTCCACACTGATGGCCGACTGGTGCTACATCTGCGACTTCGACCACAAGATGGACGATATCGAGCTGCCGATCAAGGACCAGGGCATCGTGAAGACGCCGGTAAGAATCGGCCCGGACACCTGGATCGCCACCAAAGTGACGATTCTGCGGGGCACCACGATCGGCCGTGGGTGTGTCCTCGGCGCGCATGCGGTGGTCAAGGGGGATATCCCGGACTTCTCGATCGCCGTCGGGTCCCCGGCGAAGGTGGTCAAGAACCGAAAATCGGCGTGGGAAACCTCCGCCGCGCAGCGGGCCGAACTGGCCGCCGCGCTGGCCGATATCGAACGCAAGAAGGCAGCGCGCTAGCCGCCTTCCCGGCCCGGGCGCTTCAGCGGTTCGGCAGGGCGTGCTCGACGATGGGCCTGCGGGCCAACGGCTCCCGTCGGCGGCGTTTCGTGACGCGATAGACCTCTGCGGTCTCCTCCGCCACGGTGGACCAGTCGAAATCCGAGGTCAGCCGCTCCCGGGCGGCAATGGCGCGGCGCTGAGCCGCAGTCGGGTCGGTCAGCACCGCGCCGACGGCAGCGGCAAGTGCGGCGACGTCGCGGGGCGGGACCGACAAGCCGGTCTCACCGTCGATCACCGCTTCGCCGAGGCCGCCGACGTTGGAGGTCACCAGCGGTGCCCCGGCGGCAGCCGCCTCTAGGGCGACGATGCCGAACGGTTCGTAGTGGCTGGGCAGGACCGCCACGTCGGTGCGGTGGAGGAGCTCCAGCAGCTCGTCGTGCCCGACCCGGCCCAGGAAATGAACGGCTCTGAGCACCTTGTGTTTTCGTGCGACTTCGACAAGCCGGTCCTGCTGGGTGCCGTCGCCGGCGATGGTCAGGGTTGCGCCGGGGTGGGCCCGCCGGATCCGTTGCAGCGCGGCGATCGCTTCGTGCACACCCTTCTCATACTCCAGTCGACCGAAGTAGAGCAGTTCGGCGGCGCCGTCATGCCGACGGCGGCGGGCGAACGGCCACCGGCTCGAGTCGATACCGTTGGGAATGACCGAGATCGGGGCCAGCCCGGGGCCGAACAGATCCGAGACCTCGGCGGACATGGCCGCCGAACAGGCGATCAGTGCGTCGGATTCCCGCGCCAGCCAGGACTCCAGGGAATGCACCTGTCGGCTGATGGGCCCCGACACCCAGCCGCTGTGCCGGCCTGCCTCTGTCGCGTGAATGGTGGAAACCATTGGAATGTCGAAGAACTCGGCGAGTGCGATAGCCGGATGGGCAACCAGCCAATCGTGAGCGTGAACCACATCGGGCACCCAGGCGCCGCGCAGGCCGAGCCCGGCCCGCATCATGGCGTGGCCCATGGCCAGCGTCCAGGCCATCATGTCCCGGCCGAAGTCGAACTCGTGCGGATCATGCGCCGCCGCGATTACCCGAACCCCCTCGCGGAGCTCATCGGTGGTGGGGTGGCCTGCCGGATCGGTGCCCGCTTCCCGGCGGGCCAGCACCACCACGTCGTGACCGTCGGCGGCCAGTGCGGTGGCCAGTTGGTAGACGAGCCGGCCGAGGCCACCGACGATCACCGGTGGGTACTCCCACGACACCATCAGGATTCTCATCGGCCGCTCATCTCGCCGATGGTGCGCACACTGCGTGGCTGGGCGGCGTGTCGGTGTACCGACACGCACGCTCGCCGGCCGAACGGCCCGGGCCGGGGCCGGCCGGGTGACCGGGGCGGGCGGGGCGCACGCTCATGCCGGCAGTCGTCTGGCGTCCAGCGCCCCGAACAACCCGTCGGCGCGGTTCCAGCCCTCGGCCAGCCGCGCCGCCACCTCACGGCGGCCCGATGCCAGGGCATCGGCGATCTCGCGGGTGGCGTGCGCGTGTAGATGGGCCCGATAGCGGGCGTAGTCGGCGGCGGAGTCCTTGCTGACCATGAACGGCCAGTCGCTGGAGACGGTGAGTAGGGTCTCGCGCAGGATCTGATCGGCCACCGGATCACGGCTCGGCGCGGCGCCACTATGGGCCAGCGCCTTGTCGACGCAGGCCAGCGCGGTTTCGACCACCTCGGTGTTGAGTGTCACCAGATCGGCCACCTGCTCGCCGGCCCAGACCTGCCAGTCCTTGCCCGAGCCCCACGAGCTGGGCGGAAGATCGACCGGAGCGCCGACGAACCCGTCGTTGAGGGCATCGCGCAGCGTGCCGACCCGAATGCCGGCCGCGGGCAGAGCACGCAACAGCCGTTCCAGCCAGAGCGGGCCCTCGTACCACCAATGCCCGAACAGTTCGGTGTCGAAGGCGGCCAGCACGTGGGCGGGACGTCCGATCCGCTCTGACTCGCTGATCAGCCGTCGGCGCACCACATCGACGAAGTCCGCGACATGGGCATCGACGGCGTGTTCGGCGCGCTGCGGGTCATAGGGGGCTTTGGCCTGGGAGTCGACATTGCGGCCGGTGACCCGGGCCGGCTTGAGGCCAGTCAGGTGGTCGTAGGTGTGAAAGTCGCGGTAGGCGGCGTGGCCGGGGTAACCGGACCGCGGTGACCAAACCCGGTAGCTGACCTGCAGATCCCTGCCGAATGCCACCACGTCGGTCTGACCGACCGGCCGGCCCAGTCCGGTATCGCCGTGCAGCGAGGGGCCGTCGACCATGAAATGGCCCACCCCGGCCGCGGCGTAGTCTCGCTCCATCCCGGGGGCATAGGCGCACTCCGGCGCCCAGATGCCCGCCGGGGTGTGGCCGAACCGCTGCCCGGCATCCGCGAGCCCCTCGCGCAGCGCGAAATCGCGTAGCCGCGGGTGCAGCAGCGGCTGGAAGGGGTGGGCCAGCGGGCCGCCGAGGAGTTCGACGGTACCTGCGTCGATGAGTTCCCGCAGCAGCGGGCTGGCACCGTGCCGCCACCGCACCGAGAAATCCTCGATCGCGTGGCCAGCCTCCTCATGTTCCCGAACACCCAAGCGCCGCAACGCCTCCGGTGTGGACGCGGTATCCGCCGCGGCCCCGGTGGCGGTGTGGACATTGGCTGCTTCCAAGGCCCGCAGCTGCCAGTTGGCCAGCCAGCGCTGCATACCGTCCAGGCAGTACGGATCATCGAGTTGCGCGGTCACCACCGGGGTCATGCCCAGGGTGATCTGACTCCGGCGGCCCTCGGCGGCCAATGTCCGCAGCACTCGCATCAGAGGGAGGTAGGAGGCCGCCCACGACTGGTAGAGCCATTCCTCTCCCACCGGCCAACGGCCGTGGTGGGCCAGCCACGGCAGATGCGTGTGCAGGACCAGGCTGAACTGACCCGGAACCGGTGAGGATGCTGAATGGCTCACGGGCGCCTCGCGAGGGCCAGCAGGTCCAGGCTCGTGTCGATATCCCGCCGGGCGTCACCGGGGACGTCCTCGATGATCTCGAAGTCCTCGCACCGCACCGCGGCGACATCGGCCAGCAGGCCCTCGGGCCACGGGTCATCGGCCACCGCCCGGGCGATCTGGGCGTCGATGATCGACCCGCCGTTGCGGGCGTCCATCTCGGCGAGTCGCGGCCCGTGGTATACCCCGTACAGCGCGTCCACCCGAAATCCGCCTGCTTCGAGGAGTTCCCGCAACTCGGCGGCGTTGAGTTCCCGGGTGTGGAACGGGTTGACCGGGGTGTCGCTGCCGGGGGTGAAGGTGATGCGGTTAGGGGTTGACATGAGCAGCGAACCCCCCGGCCGCAGCAGCCGTAAGCATTCGGTAATGAATTGTGGTTGATCCCACAGATGCTCGATGACCTGGAAGTTCACCACCACATCGACCGATGCGTCCGGCATGGGCACCGCGGCCAGATTGGCGGCGAGAACCTGCACCCGGGGGTAGCGGGTGCCCACGTGGGCGATGGTGGCGGCGTCGTAGTCGACGGCCACCACCCGGCGGGCCGTCGCGGCGATCAGATCCGCCCCATAACCTTCGCCGCACCCGGCTTCAAGTACTTCCTGACCTGCGCATTTGTCAGCACACCAGCGGTAGACGACCTCGTGGCGGCGAAACCAGTAATTCTCTACCGCCAGACCCGGCACAGTCCGTTCGCCGGTCAGGGGAAGGCCGCCGTCGGCCGCGTCGGTCTGGTGCGCGCTCATCGCAAGGCAGGCTAGCGTGCCGCCCGCCGATCGCGAACCCGTCCGCACCTGTCCGGTCCGATGGGCCTGCGGGAAGGGCGCCGCGGGCACGCTATCGTTAGGGAGCGACCTGCCATAAGTTACTGGCTAGTAATGTGGTCTGGTCAGCGGATGTCACCCCACAACGTGCGCACCGAACCGGCCGCACGACGCCTGCCAGGAGGATGTAGATAAGCCATGACGAACATCGTGGTTCTGATCAAACAAGTTCCGGACACCTGGTCGGAGCGCAAGCTCTCCGACGGCGACTGGACTCTCGACCGGGATGCCGCCGACGCCGTTCTCGACGAGATCAACGAGCGCGCCGTTGAGGAAGCCCTGCTGATCAAGGAGAAGGAGGGCGGGGAAAGCACGGTCACCGTGCTCACCGCCGGACCCCAGCGCGCCACCGAGGCCATTCGCAAGGCGCTGTCAATGGGCGCCGACAAGGGTGTCCACCTCCTCGACGAGCGTCTGCACGGCTCCGACATGGTGCAAACCGGCTGGGCGCTGGCCCGGGCTCTGGGTGCCATCGAGGGCACCGATCTGGTGATCGCCGGTAACGAGGCCACCGACGGCACCGGCGGAGCGGTGCCGGCCATCATTGCCGAGTACCTCGGGCTTCCGCAGCTGACCCACATGCGCAAGATCGTCATCGATGGCGCCGCGATCACCGGCGAACGTGAGACCGACGAGGGCGTATTCACCATCGAGGCCTCATTGCCCGCGGTGGTGAGCGTCAACGAGAAGATCAACGAGCCGCGCTTCCCGTCCTTCAAGGGCATCATGGCCGCGAAGAAGAAGGAAGTCACGACGTTGACCCTCGCCGACATCGGCGTCGAGGCCGACGAGGTCGGTCTGGCCAACGCCGGCTCCAGCGTCATGTCCTCGACCCCGAAGCCGCCGAAGACGGCCGGCGAGAAGGTTGCCGACGAGGGCGAGGGCGGCTCCAAGATCGCTGAGTACCTGGTCGCCCAGAAACTCATCTAAGAACCCCTCCTCCGAGAAAGAGAACTGCCATGGCTGAAGTACTCGTGCTCGTCGAGCACGCCGACGGTGCGGTGAAGAAGGTCACCACCGAACTGCTCACCGCCGCCCGTGTTCTGGGCGAGCCGTCTGCCGTCGTCGTCGGCGGACCCGGCACTGCCGCTCCGCTCGTCGAGGACCTCAAGGCTGCCGGAGCCGCGAAGATTTACGTCGCCGAAGCCGACGATGCCGCGAACTACCTGATCACGCCCTTCGTCGATGTGCTCGGGAACCTGGTGGAGACTGCCGCGCCGGCGGCAGTCCTGCTGCCGGCCACCGCCGAGGGCAAGGAGATCGCCGGCCGGCTGGCCGCCCGGATCGGTTCCGGTGTGCTCTCAGACGTCGTCGATATCCAGGCCGGTGGCACCGCCACCCACTCGATTTTCGGTGGCGCGTTCACCGTCGAGGCCAAGGTCAACGCCGAGGTGCCGGTGATCACCGTGCGCCCCGGCGCCATCGAAGCACAGCCCAGCCCGGCGGCGGGCGAGCAGATCACCATCGAGGTGCCGGAACCGGCTGCGGGTGCCGCTCGTATCACCTCCCGGCAGCCTGCCGTCGCCGGTGACCGACCCGAACTCGCCGAGGCCAGCATCGTGGTCGCCGGTGGCCGCGGTGTGGGTAGTGCGGAGAAGTTCACCGTGGTCGAGGAGCTCGCCGACTCGATGGGCGGCGCGGTGGGCGCGTCGCGCGCGGCGGTGGACTCCGGCTACTACCCGGGCCAGTTCCAGGTCGGCCAGACCGGCAAGACGGTCTCACCGCAGCTGTACATCGCCCTGGGCATCTCCGGGGCCATCCAGCACCGGGCCGGTATGCAGACGTCGAAGACCATCGTCGCGATCAACAAGGACGAAGAGGCGCCGATCTTCGAGATCTCCGACTACGGCGTGGTGGGCGATCTGTTCAACGTCACGCCTCAGCTGACTGAGGCGGTCAAAACCCGGAAGGGTTAGGCACCGGAAGACGCGGAAGTATCTGCCAGCGCCCGGCCGGGACAACCCGGCCGGGCGTTGGTGTGCACGGGGGCAGACCAACGGTTCAGACCAGCGTTCAGGCGGGGATGCGCACAGGCCTGTCGGGCAGACGTTCGGCGTCGGGGGTGCGTCGCCGCCGGATCATGTGCACGAGGACGAGTATCGACGCCATCGCGGCGAAGATGCACCACAGCGAGGCGAACGCCTGGGAGTAGAAAATCGCGACCACCACCAGACCCACCAGGTTCAGCGCGCCGAACGCGACGATCGAACGGTAGCCGGACATCAGCGGCGGACCGATCACCGCGACGATGTACAGCACCGCCCAGACGATCGGGTGCTGAACGACGGTCAGGTACTCGAGACCGTAGGGATGGCGGATCACCTCCACCGGATTGGCCAGAACCACATAGCCGAGGTACGCGGACACAATGAGGCCGATGGCGAGGAAAGGTAAACCGCGCCGGCGCGCGCGCCCGGGGGGCTCGAGCAGCATGATCGCCAGCGGCATATAGGTGGGTAGCAGCGGCCAGGCGATGAACATGTATGCCCGCATCCCCATATTGGCGACCCCGGCAGATACGTCCCCGTCCAGGCCCGCCCACACCGCCACCTCGAAGAATTGATGCAGGGCGAACACCGTCGGCAGCAGCGCGAACAACACCTCCCGCCGATGCCTGACCTCCCGCAGGGAGAGCACGGCGACCGGCACCAGGGCGGTACCCACCACTACATCGGCCGTCATCGAGAAGCACACGGGGGACATTTTCCCACGGCGGGTTCGACTGGCGTCAACGTGACCATGTAGTGAAGCCCGAGCAGACACGATCGGCCCGGGTGCCGGTCGCGGCCCGCAGCCCTGTTCGACCGGGACGGTCAACCGTCGTGGCCGGTATTCTGATCGGGTCATGAGCCAGTTCCGGTCGGTCTACCTCGACCACGCCGCCACCACCCCGATGCACCCCGAAGCCATCGAGGAGATGACCGGTGCGCTGGCCAGCGTCGGCAACGCCTCCTCCCTGCACACCGCCGGCCGGGGCGCCCGCCGTCGGCTCGAGGAGGCCAGGGAGCGCCTCGCCGCCCTGCTGGGCGCGCGTCCCTCGGAGGTGATCGTGACCGCCGGCGGCACCGACAGCGACAATCTCGCCGTCAAAGGCATTTACTGGGCGCGGCGCGACGCCGATCCCACCCGCCGTCGCATCATCACCACCGCCGTCGAACACCATGCGGTGCTCGACGCGGTCGACTGGCTGGCCGCCCACGAGGGCGCCGAGGTGACCTTCCTGCCATCCGAGCCGGACGGATCGGTGACACCGGCAGCGCTGCGCGAGGTGCTCAGTCAGCACGACGATGTCGCGCTGATCTCGGTGATGTGGGCCAACAACGAGGTCGGCACCATCATGCCGATCGTGGAATTGGCCTCCGTGGCAGCCGAATTCGGGGTCCCGATGCACAGCGATGCGGTACAGGCCGTCGGCCAGGTTCCGGTCGATTTCGCCGGCTCCGGGCTGGCGGCGATGAGTCTCACCGCGCACAAGTTCGGCGGGCCTACCGGGGTCGGTGCGCTGCTGCTGCGCCGCGACATCGCCTGTGAGCCGCTGCTGCACGGCGGCGGCCAGGAACGCGACGTCCGCTCCGGCACGCTGGACGTCGCCGGGGCGGTCGCCATGGCGACCGCCGCCGATATCGCCGTCGGCTCCCGGGAGGTGACCGCGGCGCGGCTGCGGAATCTGCGGGACCGCCTCATCGAGGGCGTGCTGGGTTCGATCGACGATGCCCACCTCAACGGCGCGACCGGTCCGGCTCGGCTGCCCGGAAACGCCCACTTCACTTTCCGGGGCTGTGAGGGGGACTCCCTGCTGATGCTGCTCGATGCCGGTGGTGTCGAATGCTCCACCGGTTCGGCCTGCACGGCCGGTGTTGCCCAGGCGTCCCACGTGCTGCTGGCGATGGGTGTCGACGCCGAAGCCGCGCGGGGGTCGTTGCGACTTTCGCTGGGCCACACCAGTACCGATGATGATGTCGATGCCGCCCTGCGGGTGCTGCCGGCTGCGGTGGAGCGGGCCCGGAAGGCGGCGCTGGCCAGTGCTCCGGCGGGGTCGCGATGAGAGTCCTGGTGGCGATGAGTGGCGGGGTCGACTCCTCGGTGGCCGCAGCACGGATGGCCGACGCCGGCGACGATGTGGTGGGCGTCCATCTGGCGTTGTCCAGGTCGCCGGGTGCGCTGCGGACCGGATCGCGTGGATGCTGCTCGCGGGAGGATGCCGGGGATGCCCGCCGGGTTGCCGATATACTCGGAATACCGTTCTACGTCTGGGATTTCGCCGATCGCTTCGACGCGGAGGTGATCGATGACTTCGTATCCTCCTATTCTCGCGGAGAGACCCCCAACCCGTGTGTGCGCTGCAACGAGCGGATCAAGTTCTCCGCGCTGTACGACCGGGCGCTGGCGCTGGGCTTCGACGCGGTGGCCACCGGGCATTACGCCCGGCTGTCCCAGGGCCGGCTGCGCCGTGCGGTCGACCTGGACAAGGACCAGTCCTACGTTCTCGGGGTGCTGACCGCAGAGCAGCTTGGGCACGCGGCATTCCCGATCGGTGACAGCCCCAAGGCGGAGATTCGCGAGGAGGCTGCCCGTCGCGGTCTGGCGGTGGCCGACAAGCCGGACAGTCACGACATCTGTTTCATCCCGTCCGGTGACACCCGGGCTTTCCTGGGTGCGCGCATCGGGGTGCGGCCAGGGGCCGTCGTCGATGCCGACGGGGCCGTGCTTGCCAGCCACGACGGAGTGCACGGTTTCACCATCGGCCAGCGAAAGGGTCTGGGCATCGCCGGGCCCGGGCCGGACGGCCGGCCGCGCTATGTCACCGGGATCGACGCCGAGTCCGGGACGGTTCGGGTCGGCGGCGCCGACGACCTTGACGTGTGGTCGCTGACCGGGAGCCGTCCGGTGTTCACCGCGGGCGAGCCCCTGACCGGGCCCGCTGAATGCGAGGTCCAGGTGCGCGCCCACGGCGGCGTGGCCGCGGCCGTGGTCGACTTCGCCGACGGGGAGGTGTGCGCCGCGTTGCGGACGCCGCTGCGGGGGGTGGCACCCGGTCAGACGATGGTTCTCTACCGCCCCGACCCGGATGGTGACGAGGTCATCGGCAGTGCGACGATCGCTCCCAGCCCGGGGTCGGCGCGCTGATGAGGCCACGACAAGCATCCGTAAGAGGATTCCGGCGGTAGCGCTGGCCGGCGGCCTTGTCGTCGGTGGTGGAGCCATGGCCCACGTTGCCGCGGCTGCGACCGCGTACACCCTCGAGCCGCTCAACCTCAACCTCGTCGACTCCACCCCCAACCTGTTCGATGGCGCGGTCTGCGAGGTCCACGACTGCGCGAAGGTGCCGGCGCCGGCGTCGTTGGACCTCTCGCACGTCGACGGCGCCTTCGGCGAGAACGGATCTGAGCCGACGAGCAGACGCCGGGACACCGCGGTATCGGCACCTCCAGCGACGGTTTCACCGGGACACACACCGTCGAGATCACGGCCCGGATCGACCGCGGCGAGCAGTCGAACGACCACGGCGCCGAAGCGGGTGCGCGACTGACGCGTAGATTTGGTAAGTGAACAGTTTCGCCGCGGCCACCGGCGTGGGCT
>Ga0180431_10004367_pt1 | contig 17719 bp, 17 predicted proteins | sample SS_ome_11_FD_132459 | JGI IMG/M metagenome (GOLD analysis project Ga0180431, IMG submission 132459) | Hypersaline lake sediment archaeal communities from the Salton Sea, California, USA - SS_1_MS_1 metaG | ecosystem: Environmental > Aquatic > Non-marine Saline and Alkaline > Hypersaline >... | reverse complement strand
GAGTTTTCCGAATACAGGCCCTATATACCGGGAGACCCATTGCGGTATATCGACTGGAAGGTATGGGGACGCACGGACCGATACTATGTCAAACAGTTCGAGGAGGAGACCAACCTCAGGGCGTATATCCTCCTGGATGCTTCAGGGTCGATGGGTTATTCCTCGGGCAAAGTCACGAAGCTCCGGTACGCGACGTATCTGGCTGCTGCATTATCGTACCTGATGCTCCTCCAAAGGGATGCCGTGGGCCTGGTGACCTTCGATACGAACATTCGGTCCTACCTACCTCCCCGTTCTGTGTTCAGCTATCTTCACGTCTTGCTCAAGGAAATGGACGCCTTGAACAGTGGCGGTAGGACGCGCGTATCCACAACATTCCACGACCTGGCCGAGCGCATCAAACGCAGGGGATTGATTATTGTGCTCTCCGACCTGTTCGACGATCCTGACGAGGTGCTGAACGCCTTGAAGCACTTTCGACATCGAAAGAACGAAGTCATCGTTTTCCATATACTCGATCCCATGGAGAAAGCGTTCGCATTTGACGGAGATGCGTTGTTTGTCGACATGGAGACGGGTGAGAAGGTTCAGACCCAACCCTGGCATATCCGGTCGGAATACACCAAAAGGGTGGCTGGTTTTCTGGATCGGTACAAGCGGGAATGCCGCCAGCACCGGATCGATTATATGGCCACGGACATCTCTCAGCCGTTCGACAGGGCGCTTTTCAATTACCTGGTGATGAGGAAAAGGATCGGGGGATGACATGACCGTGTACCTGATATGGATTGCCGTGGCTCTGGTTCTCCTGGGCACGTACCATTTTTTCATCTGGAGGCGGAACCGGATTCGTACCCGATTCCGGATGAAACTGACCGCATTGTTTCTTCTGTTCGTCCTGATTCCTACTGTGCCCATGACGTTTATCGTGGCCAACCTTGTCACTCGGGGTGCGGACTTGCTCTTGGTTCCTGGGATTGGGGAAGCCCTGAACACCTCCTTGGAGACGATCAAAACGCAGGTTGAAGAACGCGGGGAAGCGTTTCTCCGGGCTCATGATGACTACAGGGAATGGTCGACGGAACTCCTGGATCAGGAGGGTATACACGCGGCCGGTCATTACCGCCTGGAAGGTGACGGCGTGGTTTGTCTTCACAGCATCTGCCTGCCGACAAGTTCCCGGTTTCGCCGGTGGACTCCACGGCCGGAAACGATATACGATGTCCTGACCACACGGCGCATCAGCACCATCGTTCCTGCCGGTGAAGAGAGCAACCAGAGCATGATGATCGTCTACCGCGTTCTGGCCGATTCGTCGGTCACCCTGACCGCATACACCATACCCGCGCATGTCATGGATGCCCGAGAGGAAGTCGAGAGAGCCTTCGGGATATACAGCACCCTTTCGCTCATCAAAGAATCTATCATTCAGAAAAACCTCATCTGGGCTCTGGCCGTACTCCTGGTGGTGGGATTGGCCCTGCTATCCATCGCCACGTCCAGAAAGATATCCCAGGGGATCAGCGAGCCGATACAGGCCCTGGTGGGCGGTATGAGACGCGTTGCCGATGGAGACCTGTCCGTCCGGGTGGAGACAAAGGCAAAGGACGAATTCCGGTTTCTCGTGGAATCATTCAATACGATGACCCAGGATCTGAACACCAGCCGTCAAAAGCTCCTACAGGCCGAGAGGCTGGCTGCCTGGCAGGGTGTGGCGCGACAAATCTCTCATGAGATTAAAAACAGCCTCACGCCCATCTCGATTTCCCTGCGTCGTTTTCGGGATCATTTCCGGGACAAACAACTGCCGCCGAGTATTTCGGACAGCCTCCAAGCTGTAGAAGAGGAACTTCGCAGTCTGGAAGGCATGGCCAAGGAATTTTCCGAGTTTGCCCGGATGCCCCGTCCCGAGAAGGCCCGCCTGGATATTAACCGTGTGGTACAATCGGTGGTTCATCTGATGAAGCCGTCCTGCGGTCCGGTGAAGATCACGACGCATCTTGGGGAGGAGCTTCCCCTTGTCGAGGCGGACCGGGAGCAGATGAAACGGCTCCTGAACAACATCATCAAGAACGCCGTGGAGGCGTCCCCTCACAAGGGTACCGTCATGGTGACGACACGAGCATGCGATGTAAAAGGGCGGTCGGTGGAGATCGAGGTCAAGGACAAGGGCGAAGGCATGGACGAAGAGACGCTGGAGAATCTATTCCGGCCCTATTACACGACCAAGAGGAGGGGCACAGGATTGGGATTGGCCATTGTTCAGAAAATCGTCGAGGACCACGGAGGGGAGATTTTTGTGGCGAGCCAGAAGGGGGAGGGAACGCGGGTTCGTGTTTGTTTGTAGGTCAGCGATGGGGGAACATCTGGGGATGTACTGCAGTCATCCACAGAGTCGATTCAAGCCATCGTTTTGGATCGATATTGTCCACATACAGCAAGCAATAAAAATTCTTGACAAACCCCCGTTTTCTTGCTATACTTAGTTTCGTCTAATACGCTTTGAGCGACACAGTTTTAGGTGGTAACAATCGGGAGATTGGCATGGATACCCATACGACAAAAGAAAAGCAACTAAAGAGTGATATTGCCGAGAAGAACATACTTCGCAGAGAGCTCGAGCAACGGCTTGTCAGAGTCCGTCGATGGAACGAAGATATCGCCTGTACGAAGAATCGCAGGCGGAAGAAAAAACTGGAAAGCACCATCGCTCGACATAAAGTCGAAATCGATGATTTCAAGAAGGAGCTTCTCTGCATGAACGAGGATTTGGAAAAGCGTATCAAGGAAGAAATGGTTTACTCCGAGGATGAAATCAGGGCGTTTCAGGCCGATCTGGAGAAGCACGCCAAAGAGCTTCAAAAGATAAAAGAAACATTGACAGAGGCGGATAAAGAAAAACAGACTCCAGAGAAGGAGCAAAAGGCCGCGGCGGACAAGTTTCACGCACAGAAAATCTTGAAGGCGGAAGCCAGGAAAATAAGACAGGATGAGAAGGAGTTGGAGTCGGAGGCGCGTGACAAAGCCTTGTTCACCCTCGAACTCAAGCATATCGCGCTGGATCGTACACTGTTTGGTGCGTAAGGAAGAGATCTTTGTACAGAATATTCATTGAAACACACTTCGCGGCGTCTCATCAGTTACACGGTTATCAGGGACTGTGCAAGGACCTGCACGGTCACACGTGGAAGGTTCGCGTGGAGGTCGAGACCCACGAAACCAACGACATCGGGATAAGCTTTGATTTTAAAGAGTTGAAGGCCATCACTCAATCTGTGATCCAGAGGCTCGATCATCACCATATCAACGACGTGGAACCCTTTGACAGGGAAAACCCCACGGCCGAGAATCTGGCCCGGTATATATTCATGGAGATCAAAACGCTTCTTCCTTCTTCCGTGCGTATCCACCAAGTCACGGTATGGGAGTCGGCATACTACGCGGTTTCGTATTCAGAGGATTGACGTGCTGAAAGTCAACGAGATTTTTTACTCTATCCAGGGTGAATCCTCGTATGCCGGCGTTCCTTGCGTCTTTATCCGTTTGACCGGGTGCAATCTCCGTTGTTCCTACTGCGATACCGAGTACGCGTACGATGAAGGGCGGGATGTCCGCATTCCTGATATCCTGGCTGCCGTGGGCGGGTACGATTGTCCCTGGGTGGAGATCTCAGGGGGGGAACCCCTTCTCCAGTCGGAGACGCCTATGCTGGCCAAACAGCTTCTGGATAAAGGATACCGCGTCCTGATCGAGACAAACGGGACACAGAACATCGATGTACTCCCAAAAGGAACGATCTCCATCATGGATATCAAATGCCCGGGCAGCGGCGAACACCATCAAACAGATTGGAAGAATGTTGACCGGCTCGGCCCTGGGGATGAGGTCAAGTTTGTGTTGACAGACGAGGCCGATTACGCATGGGCGAAGGACGTGATCAGCCGGTATGGCTTGACGGAAAAGGCTACGATCCTTTTTTCCCCGGCCCATGACAGGCTGGATCCGGCCCAGCTCGCCCGGTGGATCCTGGACGATGGGTTGAAGGTTCGACTCCAGCTTCAGATTCACAACATCCTTTGGCCCGATGCACAGAGGGGAAAGTAGGGTGTCTGCAAAGGCCGTGGTGCTCCTCAGTGGGGGCATCGATTCTTCGACGACGCTGGCCATTGCCCGCAATGAAAACTACGATCTCTACGCGTTGAGTTTTCGGTACGGACAGAAGAACCGTCTGGAAGTTCCGGCTGCGAAGAAAATAGCGCGAACTCTGAAGGTAAAAGATCACCTGGTTCTGGACATCGACCTGGCGGCCATCGGCGGTTCCGCGTTGACGACGGACATCCCTGTTCCCAGAGAGCGCACAGATGAGGACATCTTGGGAGACATTCCCGGCACCTATGTCCCGGCCCGGAATATCGTCTTCCTCTCTTATGCGCTGTCCTGGGCCGAGAGCCTGGGTGCATCGGACCTTTTTATCGGTGTCAACGCTGTAGACTACTCAGGCTATCCAGACTGCCGTCCCGAGTTCATCGAGGCGTTCCAGCGGATGGCCAATATGGGCACCAAAGCAGGTGCGGAAGGCAGGCCGTTCACGATTCATACGCCCCTGATTCGAATGACCAAGGCTCAGATCATCCAAAAAGGCATTGCATTGGGTGTCGATTATGGACTCACCCAGAGCTGTTACGATCCCTCTCCCCGAGGGACGGCCTGCGGTGTGTGTGACAGTTGTGTGCTGAGGAAGAGGGGTTTTAACCAGGCCGGCATACCTGATCCGATTGTTTATGACGCGTAAATTTTAATACATCACCAGACAGATGAATCGGATTTCCATACATGTCCGTTTCATCATCGTGCTTTTGGTGGTATAATCCATAATGTAAAGGACGGAAAGATGGCCGAGTTAAAAAAGGGCCAGAAAAAAATACTCAAGAGCACACTCACGGCCGTTGAGAACAAGTATCCCCACCGGGATTACGAGGTCAGCATCACCCTGCCGGAATTTACCTGCCTCTGCCCGATGACGGGGTATCCCGACTTTGCCACGATTCATGTCACGTATGTCCCCGACAAGCTTCTGTTGGAGCTTAAATCCGTCAAACTGTACATCAACAAATTCCGGGATAGGGAGGTCTTCCACGAAGAGGCCACCAATAAAATCCTGGAAGACCTGGTGGCGGCTTGTCAACCCCGGCGGATGGAAGTTGTAGGAGATTTTAATCCCAGGGGAAACGTGAAAACGGTCGTACGGGCAGAATACAAGAAGGAGGCATAGGGCGTGGTGGACGTTCAGAGCCAGGGTGATTCACGTAAGATACCCATCGACCGGGTCGGCGTGAAGAACCTGAGCTATCCCATTACCATTCTCGACCGGGCCAACGGAACCCAGCACACCGTGGCATCTATCAACATGTACGTGAAACTACCTCATCGTTTCCGGGGTACTCACATGAGTCGTTTTGTCGAGATTCTGAACGAATACCACCAAGAAATCCATATCGATACAGTGGGAGAAATCCTGAAGAAGATGAAGGAGAAGCTCCACGCCGAAGAAGCCCACATGGAGATCCGCTTTCCGTATTTTATACAGAAGGCGGCACCCGTCTCCAAAGCCAACAGCCTGATGGAATACCGATGCTCGTACGTCGGAACGCTGGGCGAGCACGAGGATTTTATCCTGGGTGTCGATGTACCGGTGACTACGCTCTGTCCCTGTTCCAAGGAACTGTCGGACAGGGGTGCCCACAATCAGCGCTCTGTCATCCGGTGCCGGATTCGCTGTACGGGATTTATCTGGATCGAAGAGCTGATTGAATTGGCCGAGAGTTCGGCATCCAGTCCTTTATACGCCCTTCTCAAAAGAAAGGACGAAAAGGCCGTCACGGAACATGCCTACGACAATCCAATGTTCGTAGAAGACGTGGTGCGCGAGATGGCCAAGAAGTTGAACAACGATCTCCGCATTACCTGGTACAGTGTCGAATCGGAGAATTTCGAGTCCATCCACAAACACAGTGCCTATGCCTTCGTCGAGAGAGAGAAATAGCCGACAGGCGAGAGCGGACCTCGTCAATGTCTGAAGGCGTCCTTCGTTCAAGATCAACGTTCCGCATAACGAATCCGAAGTACAACCAATCACCCTCCCGTATTCCAACGAAGAGAATGTCATCGATAAGGATCGGCCGATAATATGGGAGGTGTCAACCGGGGCACACGGTTCATCAAGAAGATAGAAGGAGGATATGGAGAAGAAGAAACTCATTCTCGTATGTAATGCCCATATAGACCCTGTTTGGCTGTGGGAATGGGAAGAAGGATTGGCCGAAACGCTTGCCACGTTCCGAACCGCTGCCCGTTTCTGCGAGGAATTCCAGGAATTCGTCTTCTGTCACAACGAATCTATCCTATACCATTGGGTGGAGTCTTACGAGCCTGCTCTGTTCCGGACGATTCAGCATCTTGTAAAGGAAGGGCGCTGGCATATCATGGGAGGTTGGGTCGTGCAGTCCGACTGCAACATGCCCAGCGGAGAATCCATGGTCCGGCAGATTCTCCGGGGAAAACGGTATTTCATCGAGAAATTTGGTGTGGAGCCGAGAACGGCTGTCAACGTCGATCCGTTCGGACACAGTCGGGGACTCGTTCAAATCCTGAAGAAGTCGGGATACACTTCGTATCTTTTCTGCCGTCCCGATGCCTCATTCCTCGACCTTCCCAACGACGATTTTATCTGGGTCGGGTATGACGGTTCCAGGATCGTGGCCCATCGATCTGCCATGCATTACAATTCGGAGAGGGGCGGGGCACGAGCCAAAGCCGAACAGTGGATCGAAGCGAATGCAGACCGGGAATGCGGGCTTGTGCTGTGGGGCATCGGGAATCATGGAGGGGGCCCATCTCGTGAAGATGTCGTCCAGCTTCGGGAGTTGATGGCAGCGAATGCTGACCGGGATATTTTTCATGGCAGGCCGGAAGACTACTTTGAATGCCTGGATCGGCAAGCACATCGACTACCCCAGCACACGGGTGATTTGAATCCCTGGGCCGTGGGCTGCTACACATCGATGATCCGGGTGAAGCAGAAACACCGGCTGCTGGAGAACGTGTATTATTCCACGGAGAAAATGGTGACCCATGCCGCCATGCAGGGGCTGATGGATTACCCGGGGGATGCGCTCCAGGAGGCGTTGGATGATCTCCTGTTCTGCGAGTTTCACGACATCCTGCCGGGCACGTCCATTCCAGAAGTGGAAGCCCAAGTGCACCGGAAGATGGATCATGGCCTGGAACTGCTTTCGCGCCAGAGGGCCCGGGCCTTTTTCTCACTATTGAGGGGTCAGGAGCCGGCAGAGCCGGACACGTATCCTCTGTTCATCTACAATCCCCATCCGTTTCCCGTCCAAGAGACCGTAGTGTTCGAGTTTCAGCCGCCGGAGCCGAGCACAAACCCAGAGGTTTTTTGGCTTCCCGAGCTGAGGGATGGCGACGGGACGCTCCTGCCCAGTCAGTTGGAGAAGGAGAGCAGCAACATCGCCAACGACCATCGCAAACGAGTGGCTTTCCGGGCGTCCCTGCTTCCCGGCCAAATGAACCGCTTTTCCTGCCGGATAAACGAGGTCAGCGAAAAACCCCGCATCGCATGCCCCAAGGGAGAACCGTGGAAGTTCCGTTCCGAGTCCTGCGAGGTCGTCGTCCATCCAGAGACGGGTTTGGTGGACCGGTACCGAATCGACGGTGTCGATTATCTGAGAAAGAACGCTTTACGTCTAATAGTGATGGAGGACGATCCCGATCCCTGGGGGATGAGAGTCCGAACTTTTCGAAAAACCGCGGGTCGTTTTACCCTGATGACCCGGGAAGAGAGCGCCCTGTTTGCCGGTATATCGGCCTCCGTGCTGGAGCCCGTACGCATTATCGAGGATGGCCCCATACGAACAGTCGTAGAAGCACTGTTCCGATACGGCGATTCCTCGGCCTGCGTCAGGATCAAAATCCCCAAGAGGGGAAGCGAGATCGAGGTAGAGGTCTGTGTGTACTGGAACGAGAAAGACAGGATGCTCAAACTTTCAGTTCCCACGGTTTTTAAGGAGGGCTCTTGCCGCGGGAAGGTGGTGTACGGCGTGGAGACGTTCCAACGAACGGGCGAGGAATTGGTGGCCCAGAAATGGATCGGTGTGGAATCGAAGGATGGGGCGTACGGGCTCACTGTCATCAACGACGGGACGTACGGGTTTGATTTTACCGATGGCGAGCTTCGGTTTTCTCTCGTGCGGTCGGCGGCGTATTCGGGACATCCGGTTGAAGGTGAACCGAACATCGTTCCCCAGGATCGATTCGAGCCGCGCATCGATCAGGGAGAGCATGTGTTCCGGTTCTGGATCAACGGAGGACTGTCGCAGGAACGGTTCCAGCGGATCGATCGTGAGGCCACGGTGAAGAACGAGCGGCCGATGGCACTGGTATGCTTTCCGTCGGGCCAGGGGAAAAAGCCGCTTCCCAGCGTGGCCTTGAGCGATGATGTGATCCAGCTGACGGCGCTGAAAATGGCGGAGGGTAGAGGCGGGCTCATTATCCGATTGTACAATCCCACGGACGAGGAAAGGCGTACACATGTCGAGGTTCCCTTCCTGAACGTGGCATTTCCAACCGTCTTTCAAGCATACGAGATAAAGACCTTTTCCTTGAGTCCGAAAACACGGGATGTCTTGGAGGTGGACCTGATGGAACGCGGGTTGGAGTGAGGTCTGATCGGAATCGTACGGGGTTTTCTCGTATGTTTATGAAAAGAACTGCCGTTGGATTTATACTCTCGTCAATGCTTCCATGAGTCCGTCGAAGACATCCTTCCGTGTAAAATCGAACACGTCGATTTCCGATGGGGCGAGCCTTTTTAACCATGCCTCCTGCAGGCTGTCCCTTACCACGAGGAGCAGGTTCGTCTGGGGCGGGGACAGGATGTCCTTCAAGGCCGGCCACAGTCCCTTTCCTGCCAGTTCCAACGGGCCGATTTCGTCCACGATAAGCAGGTCGGTCTGGCGGTCGCGACGGATGATCGACAGAACTTTCGTTAAACCATCGGGGACGAAGTAGAAGGGACCGGTTCGCTGCCAGTCTTCCTCTCCTGTTCGGCGAATATAAGGATAGATTTTGTTCTCAATCAGGTCCACGAGATCATACCCCGTGCACTCAGCCGATTCCCAGATGGATTCGCTCAGGAATCCGCCCACCGTCCATCCGATCTCTCGTAATTCAAAAACAACGTCGTCCAGGAACGTGGACTTACCCGAGTGAACGGGGCCTGTCAACATAAAAATCATGCATGGATTCCTGCAATAATAAAATCCCAGGGGCTATTCCCAATCCCTGGGATTTCTGGTCGATTGTCATCACAAATCGTTGGATAAAAAAATCCCCATCGCTCGGGAGAGGATGGGGATTCGGGATGGTCGAGATTAATCGACTCTTTGAACGTTTGTTGCTTGCGGTCCCTTTTCCCCCTCCGCAATCTCGAACTCCACCTTGTCGCCTTCGTTCAGGGTCTTGAAACCATCCATGGTAATAGCACTGTAGTGGACAAAGACGTCCTCTCCCTCTTCCCGCTGGATAAATCCGTATCCTTTGGTTCTGTTGAACCACTTGATCGTTCCAGTTTCCATGATTCACCCCTTCCTGTTGATGATCGACCGTGTACAGCCAGCATCTCCCCTTTCGAATTTGTGAAGCGTTTCGAAAAACCTGGGCGGTTTTGATCTTTGCTGGTTCAGCCGTAAAACCTCAACAGCAAAGGGCACTTCCTAAAGCCAAAAGAGCGGTGTACTTATCGCTGACAGTGAAATATAAATAGTCATTTTTGGAAATGCAAGGGTTTTTTTACTTCAAGCTAATTTATCTGAAGACAGATATTTGGCCAATTTTGCCACTCTATTGCCCAGTTCGGCCCCGTTTTTAAGCGCTCTTGCATCGGGTGCACCGGTACAGGCCGTTCCATAATGACCCGTTGCGCTCACGGGATCTCCGACGATGATCATCCCATAGATGAACATGGCTTGCAGAATGGAAAAAATCGTCGTTTCCTTGCCTCCTGTTTCGTCGCCGGATGTGGCGAAAGCCGCGCCGACCTTATTCTCCATTTTCTTGCGGATACCGATGAACTTGTCGAAGACGTCTTTGAGTTCGGCAGCCATACTGCCGAAATAGACGGGTGAGCCTGCGATGATACCGGCAGACTGAAGAAAATCCTCTTTGGTCACATCGGCAGCCGTTTTAAGGACGGCACGGACATCGCCGCCCTCCTGGGCTCCTTGAGCGATGGCTTCTGCCAGTTTTTTTGTGTTGCCCGTTTTAGAATAGTACAAAAACAAGATTTGAGTCATATGTCCTCCCCGGTTTTATGTGCCTACGATCCGCTCGATGGTCCTGCCGAGCCAGGCGATGCGCTTCATTCGTCGACGGACCTTTCGGGTTATTTCGTGTTGGAATAGGATACTGCTTTGCAGGAAATTGTTGAATAGGGCATCCAGGTCTTTCAAGGAAGGAGGGTTAATCTCGAAGTTCAAGGTGCCGTCAAAACCGAACGATCGCAGGGTCTGCAGGATCGTCTGTAAATTTAGAATTCCACCAAGCCCGAAAGGAAGGTGTGAATCTTCTTCCGGATAACAATCGGAAAGGTGAACAACTTTTACCTCGTCCCCAAAGGCTCTGTAGAACGCGGTCCAATCCTCTCCCGAGAGATAGGCATGGGGAATATCCAGGCAGACGCCTGCGAGGCGGATCCCCAGGACATCTTTTATCCGCTTATGGAAATCCTGAAACCGATGGAGAGGCCATCCCCTTGTGTTCTCCAGCACCAGAGGGTAATTCACTTTCCGAAGGTTTTGAACGTAGAAATCAAAAGCCGCCGCATCGGAGCGGGCTTCTGGCGGATGGAACACGACGTACTGAAAGTCAAATCGCATCCTGTTCTTTTCAATGTCATCCAGCACCGACGCCACTGTTTCCTCCTGATCCAGGGAGGACAGGTCATACCCGCAGTTACCCATGTTGGGCATATGAAGACCCAGCGTCATACCGCGCGTGTTTTTTGCGGTCTTAGCGGGTTGTTGAAAAACGCTGACCGTCACCTCGGAGAAGCGGATGCCCACATATCTCACAATCCAGTGAATGATATGGGCGGGGATATTTTGATACCGGTCTGCGGTCAAGCCGATGTTCATGGTTTCTCATCACCGTTTGGCGGTTTTTTGTGATTCGGAGAGGGGTTTGAGGAGCATCTCTTTGCCCTGGACGACTGTATCACCCAGCCAGCGGTAATCGTCCGTGTCCGGGTAGTCGGTAGTATAATGCAGGCCCCGGCTCTCTTTTCGGAAAAGAGCCGAACGAATGATGAGGCTGGCGACACAGGACAGGTTTCGGAGCTCGAGTAGCGGAGCGGTCACCCTTGTTTTCTTATAAAAGTTCTCGATCTCTTCGGTGATGAGGTTGATGCGTCTACCGGCGCGGTGGAGGCGTTCGTCAGAACGCACGATGCCCACGTAGTCCCACATCAAACGCTGGATCTCTCTCTGATCGTGGGAGATGAGCACCCATTCCTCATGATCGTAGGTACCCCTGTCATCCCAAGGCGGGATGGCGGGCAACTTAATTTTAGAGTCCTTCACATACTCGAACGCAATCCGGCTGGCGTTGTATGAAAAAACAAGGGCTTCGAGAAGGGAATTGGAGGCCAGCCGATTGGCGCCATGAACACCCGTACACGCCGCCTCTCCCGTGACAAAGAGTCCCTGTATCGTGCTGCGTCCTTCCAGGTCGGTGAGCACACCCCCGCACATGTAATGCGCCGCAGGAACGACGGGGATGGGTTCCCGGGCCATGTCTATTTTCAGCGACAGGAGCCTTTCGTTGATCTGGGGAAAGCGTTCTCTTACCTTGTCGGCATCGAGGTGGGTGACGTCCAAGTAGATGCACATGTCGCCCCGCTTCTTCATCTCGGCATCAATGGCCCGGGCCACGATATCCCTGGGGGCGAGGTCGGCCATGGTATGGTATTTCTTCATGAAGGCTTCGCCGTCCCTTATCCTGAGAATACCCCCAAATCCTCTTACGGCTTCGGAGATCAAGAACGAATCGCCCTGGGGATGGTAGAGGCTTGTCGGGTGAAATTGCATGAATTCCAGATTGGCCACAGCCGCGCCCGCGCGATAGGCCATGGCGGTGCCGTCACCCGTGGCGATGGAGGGATTGGTGGTGTGGAGGTAGACACGTCCCGTGCCGCCCGAAGCTAGAAGTGTGACCTTGGAAAGGTATACTTCGACTTCTCCGGTTTTGACATTCAGGGCATACGCACCCCAGCAGTGAATCGTGTTGGCCTGTGTTTTTCCCCCGCCCATCAGGTGATGCTCGGTAATCAATTCCACGGCCACATGATTTTCGGAGACTTTAATATTCCTGTGATCACGCACTTTTTCCAGGAGTCCCAGTTCCAGGACTTGCCCTGTCCGGTCTTTAGCATGAATGATGCGGTTCTTGGAATGGCCTCCTTCGCGTCCCAGATCGAAAGGATGTCCTTTTTCATCCCGATGCGAAAAATGGACACCCCACTGTTCCAGGTCCCGGATGCGCTCCGGGCCTTCCCGGACGATGAGATCGACGGCGTCGGCATGGCATAATCCAACGCCTGCTTTCAGCGTATCCTGGACATGGAGGTCGAAGGAATCATCGGGACTGAACACAGCGGCGATGCCTCCCTGAGCGTAGTTCGTGTTGGATTCGACACGTTCCTTCTTGGTTAACAGAACCACCGTTCCTTTCTCAGCGGCCCGCAGAGCGAAAGAAAGCCCGGCCACACCGCTTCCAATGACAAGAAAGTCGGACATATGTGCCAATGTTCGTGATCTCCTTACCTGGATATGGGCAGATTGTATTTTTTTGCCTTGCGGTAAATCGTTGCCCGACCGATGCCCAATTTTTTGGCGACCTGGGAGATGTTGCCCTCGAATTCCAGGAGGGTTTTACGCAAGACCTCAATTTCGAGTTTTTCGATCCAACGGGGCAATGTCTCGTTGATATCGGTGATGTCCTCTTTGCCGATGGTCACGATATGGGGAGGCAGGTCGTTCTCGGCGATTTCTGTCGTGCCCGTAATAACCACGGCCCTCTCGATAGCATTCTCCAGTTCCCGGACATTGCCAGGCCAGTGATACCCCATGAGGATCTTCAGGGCTTCGGGATGAATGCTGTTGACCGTCTTTTTTTCCCGTTCACTGTACCTCTGGCAGAAATGAGCTGCCAGCAGGGGAATATCCTCTTTCCTCTCCCGCAGAGGTGGAAGTTTGATGGGAAAGACGCTGATTCGGTAGAACAGGTCCTCGCGAAAATTGCCTTGCCGGACTTCTTCCTCAGGGTTCTTGTTGGTGGCCGAGATCAGACGAATGCTGACTCTCACCAGCTCGTTTCCCCCAACGCGCTCGAATTCCCTCTCTTGGAGCACCCGGAGAATTTTCGCCTGCGTGGAGAGGCTCATTTCCCCGATTTCATCCAGGAATACGGTTCCTCCGTCGGCCAGCTCAAATTTACCGATCCTTCTGGACGCCGCACCCGTGAAGGCGCCCTTCTCGTGGCCGAAGAGTTCGCTCTCCAGCAATGATTCGGGCAGGGCCGTACAATTAACAGCCACGAAGGGTTTGCTACGCCTGACCCCGGAATGGTTGTGTATGGCTCTGGCAAAGAGCTCTTTACCGGTACCGCTTTCCCCCTGGATGAGCACCGTGACATCGCTGTCCAAGATTTTTTCCACGGCCTGGAAGACTTCCTGCATGGAGCCGCTCTGCCCCACGATGTTTTCGAACCGGTATCTATGATTCAGTTCCGACCGCAGGCTCTGGAGCTCTGTTTCCAGGGCGTTGGCCTCCAAGGCGTTTTTAACAGTCACCTTCAACCGCTCGCCGGGAAATGGCTTTGTCAAGAAATCGTACGATCCCAGCTTCATAGAGAAAACGGCCTTCTCGATAGTGCCGTGGGCCGTCATGATGACGACGGGTAGATGACGAACCCGCTCCTTGATCTTCTTCAGTGTTTCCATGCCGTCGATGCCCGGCATCTGGAGGTCCAGGAGCACCAAATCCACGTTTTCCTCGTCCAGTTTCCTGAGACAGGCCTCACCATTCTGGGCCTGAATGACCTTGTACTGTTTGGTCTTGGTCAGAATGTCCTCGATCAGTCGCCGGGTGTTTTTATCGTCATCGACAACCATGATTTTTTTCTTCTGCATGCGTTCGTCTCCTTTCCCCTCAGGAGCGCAAAACGGGTTTTAAAATGCTTTCCAGCGTTCCACTGTTTTCCTTGAGTTCGCATTCGATTCTCAGAAAATACATCGGGATTTTCCACGCTTCTTGGAGGGATACACGGATGCTGTCTTTTTCCGTCGTAACGACGGCTTCTGCCTTAAGCCTGTCGGCCCGCATGAAGATTTCGGACAGATCCTTGTCCGTGTACCAGTGGTGATCCCTGAATGTCAAGAATTCTCGGATATCGACTCCCAACGTCTCCAGCGTATTCCGAAAGGATGTTGGATTCCCGATGCCCGCAAAGGCCAGGACGGCTTTTCCACGAAATTCATTTTTCGGTTGTTTCTGCCCATCGCTCATGGAAACCCATTCAACGGACCGGTGGATGGCCGTCAGCATGGGTGCCTGAGACCAGCGCCGGATTTGAGTCATGACAGTGGTCAAATTTTTACCCTGATCCACGCGGGAGAATAGGACGGCGTCCGCCCTGCTCAAGCGGGACAATGGTTCCCGAAGTGGGCCGGCGGGAATCAACCGGCCGTTTCCCCAGGGATTTGTCGAATCGATGATGACCAGGTCCAGATCTCTTTTCAGTCGATGATGCTGGAATGCGTCGTCGAGAATGAGAACGTTACAACCGAACGATTCGATGGCCTTTTGTCCGGCTTTGGCCCTGTTCTTTCCCACCACGACAGAAATCCCGTCCAAACTGCGGGCTAAAAGGATCGGCTCGTCGCCGGCTTTCCGTGGGGTCTCCAAGATGTTCCTGCCGTCGGAAACGACGAGGATTTCTTTTTCGTGTCTGCCATAGCCACGGCTCAGAATCCCCACGCGAAATCCTTTTTTCACTAGGAGTCTTGCCAGGGTGGCTACCACGGGTGTTTTTCCCGTACCCCCGACCGTGATGTTGCCCACACTGATGACTCTGGCCCGCAGGCGCACCGACGGGAGAATCCGCCGTCTATACAGCATCATGCGTAAGGATTCTCCGCAGCCGTACAAAAACGAGAACGGCCACATCAATGTGCCCCAGAGAGGGCTGTTCCAGAGATTCATCATTCGAGAACCCAGGAGGTTATTGTGTGTTTGCGTCGATAAACTCCATCACGGCCTCGGCGGCTCTTTCCGTGGCCCCCTTGTCTCCCAATATATCCGAGACCTTCTTTAGTTCTTGTATCACGATTTTAAGTTTAACGCTATCCAACAGAAAGACCGATATAACTTCTGCGATTTTTTCCGCTCTCGCTTCCTTCTGAATGAGTTCGGGAACGACGTCACGGCCGGCAACGATGTTGACGAGTCCGATGTGTTTCAGGCGGACCAGGGCTCGTCCGATGAGATACGAGATACGGGACATCCGGTAGAGTATGACCATCGGGGTGCCGAGAATGGCCGTTTCCAGTGTGGCCGTTCCCGATGCGACCATCACAGCATCGCAGTGACTCATGACGTGATACGTATGATTTCGCACCGGACGAACCGAAGCTCCTCGTTTCAAGAAAGGAGCGTAAACAGCATCGGTCAAGGCAGGAGCCAGGCCGACGACGGCCTGAAGGTCGGGCATCGTCTTCTGCAGAATTTTTACGGCTTTGATCATCTCGGGTAATAGTCTCCGGATTTCCTGTTCCCGCGAGCCAGGCAAAAGGCCAACAGTGGGACGGTTCGGATCCAGTCCTAATTCCTGAAAAAATGAGGTCTTGTTCTGCCGCACCCGGACGACATCCTTCAGGGGATGGCCGACAAACCGGACATCCAGACCTTCTTTTTGATACAGGTCCGTTTCAAACGGGAAGAAGACGAGCATCCGATCCACGCGCCGAGCGATTTTCTTGACCCGTTTTTGACCCCACGCCCATACCTGGGGACTGATGTAGTAGAGTACATGGAAGCCCCGTTTTTTCGCAGCCTTGGCGAATCTCAGGTTGAAACCGGGATAATCGACGAGAATCACGAGGCGAGGACGTCGCTCTTCCATTAGTGCAACCATCCTACGGAAGACTCTCCAGACAAAGGGCAGATGCTTCAACACCTCGAAGAAGCCCAGGAAAGCCATGTCCCGTATATGATAGATGGTTTCGACCCGCTGTTCGGTCATTCCATCGCCGCCGATGCCGAAGAAATGTAAATCGGGCCGTTTTTTTTTCAACCGGCGGACAAGACCGGCTGCGTGTATGTCGCCCGACGTCTCTCCGGCGATGATCATGATGGATTTCCGATGCATCTCCCCGTCTCTATTTCCAGTCATGGCTTTTGTTCGATGAATGAAAAAGGATGTCTGATTATGTTCGCATTTGATCCATAACCTGAATGGCTACGGCAAGGGCCTCCTTGCCTTCCCGACCGGTTACAGCGGCTGGTTTCTGGCCGGCCACTGTGCGGACAAAAGCCTCCAGCTCGACACGCAATCCGCCCTCTTCGGGAACATCGGGACGGAGGTAGACGATCTGTTTTTTCCTGTTGCCCACACCGATCTCTCCCATGACCATGTCCCGGTCTGCCTTGCGTTCCGTGAGCTTATAAATCTCCGAGAATTTCTGGAGGAAGTCCACGGAGATGTATGTATCTTTTTGGAACAAGCGCATTTTTCGCATTTTCTTCTGGGAGATGCGGCTGGCCGTCAGGTTGGCCACACATCCGTTCTCGAATCGAATGCGCGCGTTGGCGATGTCCACGGATTCCGATACCACGGCGACACCGCTGGCATCCACGCTCTGTATCGGGCTTTTGACCAGGCTGAGGATGATGTCGATGTCATGAATCATCAAATCCAAGACCACGGCCACTTCGGTGCCCCGGGGATTGAAGGGGGCCAACCGATGCGATTCGATGAACTTGGGTTTGAGCTCTATACCTTGGAGTCCCCGAACAGCGGGATTGAACCGTTCCACATGACCCACTTGAAGAACGACGCTCCGTTCTTCGGCCATGCGGATCAGCTCTTGGGCCTGGTCTACCGTTTCGGTGATGGGTTTCTCGATGAGACAGTGAATTCCCCGTTCCAGCACGTGTTTCCCCACGGAGAAGTGGTGATCCGTGGGTACGGCAACGCTCACGGCATCGACAGCATCCAGCAATGCATCGATGTCCTTGAGTGCTTGGCAGCGACCTTCTGCAGCCACATGCGCTGCCTTTTCTGCGTCCATATCAGTGACACCGACGAGTTCGACCTCGGGTATCTGGGCATAGTTGAGCGCATGAAACCGGCCCAGGTGGCCGACACCGATGACACCGACTCGAATTTTATCCAAATAAGGCTCCTTATAAAATATAATGTCTTCAAAATGTCCATTTTGAAACGTTTTAATGTAATACAATAAGGCTGGAGAGTCAACTTGTTTATTTTTCGGTTGACATTTTCGTGCAATTTTTTATATTGCATTTCCCGATGATTCCCTAATGTCGTATAAAACTTCAGGGTTAAAATCGGGAGTAAGAAAAAG
>Ga0180431_10004364_pt1 | contig 17725 bp, 25 predicted proteins | sample SS_ome_11_FD_132459 | JGI IMG/M metagenome (GOLD analysis project Ga0180431, IMG submission 132459) | Hypersaline lake sediment archaeal communities from the Salton Sea, California, USA - SS_1_MS_1 metaG | ecosystem: Environmental > Aquatic > Non-marine Saline and Alkaline > Hypersaline >... | reverse complement strand
TTCCTCTGCCATTCTAATTCTAGGTTTAATAGGTTGTTGATATTGTGGTGATTGTTCTTCATCCTGTTGATGTCTTGGTTTGAAAGATATTCTTTTTCTATCCATCTACTTCATCCTCCTTTCTTTTTTTTATTTTAAAAGCAAATAGTCTTGCCTTCTTTAAATTTTCAAAGTTGTGCTTTCTATCTAATATTTGTGCATACTCTACCATATCCAAATCAACTGAATGTGCACAACCTTCAGGAACAAACCTTATTTTATGGTCTGCTAATGAATAAGTTTTCAAATCAGGTATATCTGCATCTAACTCTTGAGACATAATATATCCTTCTCCTGACCTTCTTCCTCTTACAATTCTACATTCACCATCTTTATAAATATATATCCATAAGGGAAACCCAGGTCTTGCAGGTTCCAATATATTCATAGCACCGGTTCTGTTTAATCTAATCCATACTAAAGTTAATCCAGCAAGTACTAATACAACACCAAATAAAAACATAATCATAGTAAATTCTACTGGTGGTGTATATGCATATGATACCAAACTGGGTACACTACATATAAATACTCCTGCAAATACTAATACTAACATCAATCCAAACATTCTATTCTTCCTCCTGTATATTCTTATCTTTATGTCCTAACATTCTTCTTAAACTATCTCCAAATGTTTTCTTTTTCGTTTTATTCATCATATTTTCTACATGCTCCGCTCTTGTATAGCTACCTGAAGTCCATTTGGTTTCAAATCCATCTACACTTCTACATAGCTGTAACTTGGTTAAAAACCTAGCTTGTAATTCTCTCGCATAATCATAATAACCATCATCATATGCTTGAGCAATAGTATCAAATTCAATTAAAAGACCAGGTATATTTTCCTTATCAATATTTGATAATGCAGCTATTTTACCAAATGTCATAAGGAATTGAATATATCCTATCCTTTCTTCTTCGGGTACATCAGGACTTAATCTATACTGCGCCTGTAATACCGCTTCTTCTTTAATTAAATCTTCATCTATCATTCTAACAATTCTCCAACATCAATTGCATTCTGAACAGTCTCACATATATCTTCGTGTAAGGTTTGTATAGATTTAGTTTCAAACATTGCTTTCTGTTTTTCTTTATCAATTATTGATGCTCCTCCATACTTATCTTTAGGTTTCCATTTGATTCTATCATCGTAATATTTCTTCCAAAGAGAATCAACATCTTCTTTTAATATTTTACCTATTTCAGGGTCTAAATCTCTAATACAATTAACTACAGCATATGATTGATTTTTTAAAAACAATTCACCATCTTCTGCTGCTGTATTAATTTTATTTAGAAGTATTTTTTCCGCCTGAAGATTTGCTTGCTTCAATGGTCTGTCCATCTTCATCATCCTCCAATACAGAGTCTTCCATTTTTCCAATTGTATACATATCATCTGTTTTCTTATGTTCTACCATAAGGTATCCTTCTCTTTCTAACACATCAACTACCTTTTTATATATTTCATCATAGTATGTTAGAAGGTCATCTGCTTGTATTGTTTTAGCATAAGCTTCAATTTCATCTCTTTCTTTCTTAAAAAGGTTCATTACCAAAGTATCAATAACTCTATAATACTTTTTATAATTGTGTTCAAACCTTTCTACTGATGCTGTTCCCATTGCCTTATGCCAAATCTTAGCTTGACTAACCCTAAACTTCCATTGTGGTTCAGGATTATGTTCTTCTGCCTTTTCAAGGTCTTTAATCTTTACCATCATCTAGCTCCTTTAAATCTTTATCTAATTTTTTATTATTATATATCATTCTCTTTTTTGATATTTCGTATGCTTCTACCATCTTCTTTCTTAAGTCAGTTGATACTTGTTCCCTTTGACTATGTTCTAAATAATATTTATACATATCATCTGGACAATAAGCAGAGTAAGTATCATAAAACCATTTCTGCCATACTCTTCTAATACTACCTGTCTTTGATTTGTTTACCTTATGATATGTTGTTGCTAATCTATCCCATTTACCTCTACCCTTAACTATATTAATTTTTAAAAATCCATAGTTACCTAAGAAATCTAACAAATCTGATTCAGATGGTGTAGTCATTATTAAACAATCTAAATTAGTTCTTATTAAATCCATATTAGCTTTTAAATAATTTAAATATTTAAACCCTAATGTAAAAGCATACTTACCAGCTGTAGTCCCAATATCTTCCCAGACTATAACACGCCTTTTATTATAGAAAGAGTATCCTTCTAACTCCTCATCAAACCTTTTAGGTGTATAAACACAATTATTAATTGCCCACTTCCATGCTTCCTTTGATTTTACACCTGGAACTTTCTTATCAGTAGATGCTATCTCTCTACAAATAGCACATGCAAACATACTTTTTCCAATCGATGGTTCTCCTGTAATTAAAATACCTGTAAAACCCTTCGTAGCTAAGTTCTGATATATCTTTCGCGTGATGTTCATACTACTATTCCTCTAATATTAGAATATGGTAACATACATATATTTTTAGTTAATTTTAATATACTCATTTACGGGTGATGTTTTTACCCAATAGTAATATATGGAAACCCTAGTATTTAAATATTTTGGTGTAAAAACCCTATAGTAACCACAAATTATATATAGGTAGGACGCGTATATAGGTAATGAAGAACATGAATAGAAAAATGGACGTGAATAGAAAATGGATAAAACACATTTTTTAAACAAGGTCTGTAAAGTAACTTACCTATCGGGTTTCGTTCTAAATGGAAGAGTTACTGATATAGACGACGCTGGTATAATATTTGAAACACAACAAGAAACCTCATTCATAAGTTGGAATGCAATTAGGGACATCAGGGTGATTATGTGAATGAGTTTAAATTTAAGTTAACATCAGCAAGGAAGTTAGCTGAAATGGACTTACCTGAACAAGAATACTTAGTAGATGGAATCATAATGAAAAGAGGATTGACATATCTAGTTGGACCTCCTGCATCATTTAAAACCAATATGATGATTAGTATAGCACTTGCAGGTAAATTTAAAAATAACTTGCTTGGATTTAAAATTAATAAACCTTTTAAAACATTATTTATAGATGAAGAAAATGGTTTAATTAATTCAAAGTTTAACTTAGTTAGACTTGCAAAAGGTATGAATGTTGATTTGTTAACTTTAAAACCCGAAGATATCATATTTTCATGTATATCATTATTTAAAATATTACCTAACCATGTAGAGAAGTTAGAGGCGGTAATAAAAAAGTACAAACCTGACCTCATAGTAATTGATAATATAGCAAGGTGTATGGTAGGTAATGAAAATGATGCATCAGAAGTTTCTAAAATACTTGCACAATTAAAACCATTGATGGAAGAATATGGTGTCGCGTTTGTATTACTTCATCATTGTAGAAAAGGTAACCCTAAAACATTAGAAGATATAGCAGGTAGTAGAGACTTTGGCGGTCAATGTGATAATGCATTCATAGTTAAACATTTTAGAACACACGAACGAATAAAAACATTTTCAATGTTACAAACTAAACCAAGGTTTGGATTAGAAATGGCGCCTTTTAATTTTAATGTAGAAGGAGATGATGATTGTTTAACACTTGAATTTGGTGGTTTAATAAGTGAAAATGTTCAGCATTTATATGAAACAATTAGAACCCAAATAATTGCATGGTGGATAGAAAACCCAAGTGATGAATATAAAACATCATATGTAATAAGTAAAATGGAAGAACAAGGGTTTAAAAAGGATAGTATACGAAAGGCAATAAAAGACTTAGTAAAAGACCATTTAATATCTGACAAAAAATATGGTCATTTACAAGACACAGGAATTGGTGGTTAAAAATGAAGTTTATGCTTTTTGCTTTTTGTATAAAGGTAAAAACAAAAACTAGAAACCTATACTTAACTAACACTATATTGGATAGGGATACACTCCTCTTTTCGGGAGTGTGTATCCTACCTACCAATATCCCTAAATTTACAATATATAGTAAGTTTATGAAAGGGTTTCAAAAACTTCAAAAACTAAGTGAGTTAACCCTTATAAAAGTTTATGAAAGGGAACATAAACTAGGAGGTAAAAAGTAATGAGTAAAAGACATCACTACTATAGAAGATATACCTGCACACAATGCGGGAAGGACGCAACCATCTATAACAAGGTATACATGAGAAATGGTATACCTATATGCGAAGAATGTTTTCAATATAATCAAGGTAGGGACTGGTGGAACAAACCCGAGAACGTCCCTGATTATATGTATAGGGAGGAAAATAAATGACTATTGATATAGGCGATTTAATATGTTACCATTGCCAAAGAACCGAGTACAAAGATAAAATACATGTCAATCATCCCAGTGATTTATGTGATGAGTGTTTAGCTAAATACAACACATTATCACAAGAAGAAAAAGTACAATGGGATGAAGAACATAAAGGATTTCAAGATTGGCAAGCTGATATGAGACTCGCGTACTTTGGACATGATTGAAATGACTGTCATTAGGAGTAGAGACTTTTTGGGTCCATGCTCTACTCTGATGACTTGGGTAGGGTATAAGATGCACCTCCTTTTCCCTACCCTACCTCCCTTTAGGAGATGATATAAAATGAACACAATATCAAATATAGGATTGTATGTAGCAGCAGCTGGTGTATTTGTATACGGTATACTAAAACTTATACAAATCATACAGAGAAGCTTCAAACACCTAGAAGATGAAAAAAAATAATGTATTACCAATATTAACCAAAAAAAATTAATACTAGGAGCTCCATATATATAGGTGATGGTAAACTCCTTCCTAACACCTAAATGGATTCCTAAAACTTCTCCAACAAGGAGTATGCCTCGGTATACAACTTATTATGTTGAACAAAGTTTACCAGCTGATATACAATCTACTTATGATAAATATCAAGAACTTATAAAAACATATCAACGAACAAATGACAAACGTCTTTTACCAAGAATAGAAAAACTATACAATCAACTAAAAGAAACTAAATATTTTAAATTTGATGAATCAAAGGGAACCATTGATGTTAATGCTTTAGAAAAAATTACAAAGAGATTAGACTATTTAAACCAACTATTAGAAAACTACAATAAAGAAACCAATCCAGCTAAACGCAAACAATATGAAGATGAGATAGCTAAAATTAATAAAGAACTTGGTGGTGTTCTTCGTGAACCAACTAAAGCTGAACGTCTTAGAGCAGCAACTAAATATTTACAAGAAAATCCAGAATTTAAACGTGAATTGATATCAACAGGTTTATTTCAATCATATCTAGCATCAGTTGTAACCGGTAATGATGATATTTATACTCAGGCATATAATAAAAAGTTTGGAGAATATATTAAGTTAACAGAAGAAATACAAGCAGGTAGAGTTACACCTGAACAAGCTTCAGCAAAGTTAGATGAACTTATACGAACTAATCCATCAATAAGAAGATTAGAAGGAGTTCAAAAATATATAAACACAAAGAAAACACTTGAGCAGTTTAACAATATGTCAGAACTTAATAAATTAAAATATATTTATAGAGATGCTTACAAAGGAGATTTCCAATTTACAGATACTTATATATTACCAGCATTTGATAATCAAGAACAAAGAGATAAATTTTTAACTGACTTAAACAGTGGTGTGATATTAATCCAAAAATGGTTAGATAAAGGATTGGATTTTCATGATGTAGAAGCAAGTTTAGGGATGGTTTTAGGTCACGCAGACTATAATAAAATCAATGAAAAAATTAGACAATACATGAGAGCAAAGAAAAATGGAAATACAGCACAAGCAGTTGAATATTATGATGAAGCAGTTGCATTAGCTGTCCAATTAAGATTAAAACAAGAACCAGGTATACCAGCAGTATTAGAAGGATTAAGTACACCTTTAGGTCAATTAGCAATTACTATATTATCAGCAATGGCAGTTCCATTAGCTATTGGTGGTATTGGAGGTTACTTAGCAGGAATAAGTCCAAAAGCAGCATTAGCATTCAATGTTGGAGCAGGAGCTGTAGGTGCTTATTCAGTTGGAACAGAAGTTGGTGAAATATATAAACAAATAGAAGGAGGAGATGTTTCAGGAGGAGCATATAGATTAGGATTGTTAGGATTAAGTTTTGGTATAGCACCTCACTACTATAACAAATCTTTTTATAGAGGATTAGTTAAGGGATATCAAAAGAGAGTTATATCTTTTATTGATGATGATGTTACAAGAGCTAAGTATGATTCTTTGTTTAAAGCTATTAATCAATCATCAAAAACGCCAACAGGTACAAGAACTACAATAGCATTACAAGATGTAGATAATTTAACACCAGGACAAGTAGAAGCATGGACAAGATTTTTAAATTCACCTGATAGCAAAGGATTTAAAATAGTTATAGGTGGTTCAGCATCACAAGAAAGTTTCTTAGCAGCAGCAAGAAGAGTACATGATATTGATATATTAGTAGGACAAGGAAGAGGAAGATTTGGTATAGGTAGAACAAGTAGAGTTAATGAATTAACATCTTTATTAAAAAAATATGGAATAGACACATCAAAGACAGATATACATGATTTAGGTACAACAGGTGCATTGATATCACCTATGTCAGGAACAGTAAAGGAACCTATTAGAACAGTAGATGGACCATTTGAATATCAAATGTCTATTCAGGAACAAGCACTTAGAAAAGGAGGTTCATGGGCAGACCTACAACATCCTGGTAGAGGAAAAGATATTCGTGACTTTTTAAGAATATTTAAAGAACAAATCAATTACCTAGAAAAAAGTGGAGAAGTATCACCAAAAAGAATTACTGAACTTAAAACTTTATATTCTAATTTAAATAAGTGGGCACCTAAACTAAAAGGTAAATTTTTATATGACCCTGTATCATCTTATTATGATGCTCATCCAAATAAAGCACCTATAAGACCTTTAACATGGATTGAAAAGAATATCATAAGAAGAATATCAACACCTCCAGCGTTTACAATGGAAGCTCCTTTTAGTCCAACACTTGCACCAAAACCATCAAAATTAAACATTCCTAAAACAGTCAAAGGTTGGTTTACTAAAGAAACATTTATCAAGGAGTCATTCATACCTACAACAGGAGCAAAGAAAACAACAGGAGTACAATTATCTAATTTCTTTGAACCTTACACAGGAAAAGCAACCAAGTTTACACCTACAAAGGAATATCCTTTTCCTTTATATCCAACAGAATATCCATCAGGATATAGCTTAGCTGTTAGAGGAGCATTTACTCCAAAGATATATCCAACACCATCAACTAAATATCCTACGCTTCCTACTATACCTAAAATTAAATATCCTACTTCTACACCAAAGTTAACTTTTCCAAAGGGAACATATATTCCTTCTTATCCTAAAGAACAACCTGAATTAAAATTACCAACTACTATTCAATATCCAAAAGGTAAACCAAGAAAAGTTTACACACCAACAACCTACAAGTTCAAACCTATGTTTAAAATAACTCCAATACCTTCTGTGCATAAAGCATATGCAGGCCCTCCTTACAAGAAAACTAAACCAAAAAGAAGAGCACGAAAAAGAAAACCTTTAGAAGAAGAAGGAAGATATATAGGAGGATATGCTCCTCAAGTAAAGGTTGATGCAACTAAAAAACATAAAGCAAGATGGGAAACAATAACTTCTAAACATTCACTACCTTTAGAACAGGCAAGAGGACTTGGAGCTAAATATGCTGATGAAACAGTATCACGTTCCTTCAGGGTAGTTAAAAGTAAAAAACCAATGAAACCAAATCCAAGGTTAGACTTTGAATGGTCAAGAAGACAACATAAATTTAGACCAAAGATAATCAAAGGGAAGAAAAGAACAATTCCTCCATACATTGAAAAGACAGATTATGCAATAGATTCGCCTGGAGAACTGAAAGGAATTACAGTCAAAGGTTTGAAAGCTTTAGAAAGGAAAAGGGAAATAGGTTATATTTCATTTAAATCTTCAAGGAAACCCATCCCTAACCAAAAAACTTCTAAACCTAATAATAATTTATTAAAGGAATTTAAACCTCATGTAGTGGGTGTTAAAAAGGGATTAAAATGAAAGAAGAAATAAGGTTAATTGTAGCAATTGTAGCTGGTGGATTACTTATTTACATCCTAATGAATGTATTAGGTATAATCCAAGAATACTTTAATGTTAGTAATACTTACTTAACTATTGCATTAATGATATTTCCTGGAGCAATAACAGTGATTGTAATATTAAGAGAATTTATGGTGTATTTTAGAGAAATACAAAGGAGTAGATTTTAATGAGAGGCGGTATACCTGTAGTGGTTTGTATAGTAGGATTATTCATAACAGTATTTATTTTAATATTAGGTAACTACATATTTGTACAAGTAGTTCCTCCTTTAACTGATGCTGTAAATGAAACAATGGAAGATGGAGTAAACAAAGATAGAGCTTTAGGATTTATTAGTTTAGATTTTATGAATAAGATTTTAGGTTCGGTTGCTATAATCTTTTGTATAGGAATAGTTTTAAGTTATTATCTGGACCGGTCGGATGAAGGCGGAAGTTATGGAGGAGGTTTAAGTTATGACCTTAGTAAATTACGTTAAAAAAGGAGTAACAATAATCATATTAGTAAGTTTATTACTACCAGCATTAACTACTAATGTAACAGCGGTAGACGTACCTCCTTCAATTGATTGGTATGAACCTTACAACGAAACAATTGGTAATGATATCTTACCAGACCTACAATTAAACATAACAAATATATCAAGTGGAACAATTTTTTCCTATGCTCCAGAATATCCAGGCAATTGGTATACCTTACATTCTTTTACAGCAAACACAACAACAGCACAAATCACTTTAGACCATAACAAAGTACCTGAAACCTTTACAGGCTTCCCAGTATTAATTAGAAACACTTCAGACCTATTAAAAGATACTGACCATGGTGGAGTAGTAAACATGGATGGTTCCAACATTGAATTTTGGAACTCAGATAACTCATCACAATACTTCCATGAAATAGAATTTTACAATGGTAGCACAGGAACCCTAGTATCATGGGTAAACATAACCTCCCTATCATCCTTAGTTGATACTGTCATCAATATGAGATTTAATGGTACACAACCTTTTAATGTAAATGCAACAAAGGTATGGGACAACAATTACCAAGCAGTATATCATATGAATGCAACATCAAAAGAAAGTGGAGTACCAATATGGGATAGTACAGAAAATCATTTTAGTTTATATCAATATGGTGACTTAACAGGTGCAGCTATTGTTACAGGTATAGCTGGTAAAGCAGTAAATGTTTCAGATGATTACTTTGTTGATGTCAATAGACAATTAAGTTATAATATGTCCAACTATTCAACAGTAGAAGTATGGGCAAATGCAGGGTTTCAAGATACTAACAGCAGATACATAATATCAAATTTACACAATGGAGGATTATCATATCCAAGGATGAGTTTATTTCAAGGTTCATCATCATCAACTCCTGTAAGAGCAGATTCATTAGATAATGACAATGATGGTGTTTATGGTTTATATGGAGGATTTGAACCTTGGGATGGAGATTGGAATTATTTATCAGTCACTCGTGTAAATAGAACACACCTAAGATTTGTTTATAACCAATCAGAAGTTACACTTTATAATAAAACAGATGATTACACAGACCATGATACCGACTTAAACTTTACAAGCAACCAGCAATTTGTTATAGGAAATTATTACAATGGAACACCTACAGAAGTAAATTCATTTCGTGGTATATTAGATGAAGTAAGATTATCAAAGACACCAAGAAGTCAAGAATGGTTAAACATGACTTATGAATCAATTGTAAACTATTCAACCTTTACATCATTTAGCTATTCAGAAAGTAATGCATATGTAAATGTATCAGTTCAAGACCAAAATGCAACAACGCCAAACACAAAGTATTATTGGAGAGTAGAATTAAATAGTGCAGGTGGATGGACAAATGAAACATTTGAATTTACTACATTTGAATTGGATGAACCAACTGCGGTTACAACAACTGCTGTCAATGGAACATCACTAAACTTATCTTGGACCAACTTCTCAACATCACATGGATATGATTTGTCCGGTAATGTTACAACAATTGTAAGATATAGTGATACATCATATCCTACAGCAATGGATGAAGGAACAGCTGGATACAATGGAACTTCAAACTATGTAGTACTAACTGGACTAACACAGAATCAAAAGTATTATTTCTCCTTATGGTCAGGATATAATAAAACATCAGAAGGAAGCACTAAATATCAATATTACTCAACTGATTATGCAACAACATCACATACTCTAACAGGAGGAATTTACAATATATCAGTAAAATGGGAAGGGAATGATACACTCTTAGCACCTGCTGATGGTAATTGGGGCAAGTTCTTAAACAGTTCAATGACCATTATGACTCTTTATGGTGAGCAAATTTTATACAATGATACCTTTACAACTAATCCTTTCAGCGTAGAGATAAATCAAACACCAGACCTATTCTCCTTTAACTTCAATGGAGAAGGTTTAATAAGGTCTGTAACACCCGACAGGAATGAGAGTAATATAATATTTTATGTTTCAGACAAAGCGTTGTATGATGGTGTTTCAACAAACTATAGCGATTATCAATATTGGTATACCTTTGACTTTGAAGATTATACACCTGGTGCAATATTTATGTCGTCACCAGAATCTAAACTTTACTTCTATCTATTCAACGAATCATCGGGTAAATACTTTGTACACCAAGACTTCTTATCAGCTTCAGATACTGTAACAGCACCATTAGAATATGGAAAAAGATATTATTTAGGAATTGAATGTAATGAAAGCTACATACCATTCCTCCAATACATAGACACATCATCTGACTTATCTTTTACAGTTAATATATATTCAGAAATAGAAGATGTTTATTTTATAGATGACCTTGTTGATTTCAATATATCAAGAAATGCTACACAATTTTGGTTAAACTATACTGACTATAGTCACTCAACAACTAACTCAACAATCTTTATTTATAGAACATATAAAAACAACAATACTAAAATTCTATTGAACACATCAACATCAACATTAGATACATATGCAAAGACTTGGACAGAAGTAAACGAACAATACAACTATTACATTGAAGTAGTAATCAATAGTACATTATTTGATGATGAACAATCAATATATACAATATCAGTATCAACATATATTACAGTTACTCCTAAAGATGTTGGACCAATAAATACTTGGTTTAATGAAGCTTTTGGTTTGTGTCCATTTCATCCTGTATCATGGGCGCAATCATTCACCTTTGGTATCTTTATGATAGCATTAATAGGTGCGGGTTGGACATCAAGGTCAGCTGAAATAGCTATGTTCTTTGCAGCATTCATAACAATAATAACAAGTGCTTTCCTGTTATATGATGCAACAATGAAAGGAGTAATAATTAGTGCGGCTATATTTATGTTAATATTTTCTGCTGTGGCGTATATTAAAAGACACAGACAGGAGGATAGATTTAGATGAAACCATATCAAGTGATGATGTATTTCTTGCTAGTAAATGCTATGTTTACATTCTTTAATATGTTAGGAGCATTTGGTTATGCAGCAACAGTTGGTGTTGATTCTGCTTTATGGATGCATCCTGAACCAGGGACATTTATAGCATCAGTATCAAGTATCCAAAATGTAGCAACTGTAGGACTAGCTATATTTACATCGGCAATATTATTTAAAGCTGGTATATCACCATTCCTTACAATGGCATATGGAATATTTGCAGGATTATTTGTTAATACAACCATAACAGTTACAAAGGTATTATATTCAATAGCGGCGTTACCTGAAATGGTAGATTCAAAAGGAATGTTAATTGCTTGGATAGGAGTAGTATTAACAGTATATGCATTTTCGGTACTGTTTAGTATGATTCAAATGACAACAGGAGGGACTGCTACACATGACTAGTTATACACCTAATCCTTCACCCTACATAGATAATCTAACAAACCTAACCAATGATACTATGTATAAAGGAGTTGATGTGTTCTCTGTTTTAATAGGTAGAGATGTATTGTTTACTCTTATCTTTGGTTTAATTGCTGTTGGATTATTTATTAAATTTGAACATAACATCACAATCTTAGTTGGTTATTTATTGTTTGTTGATGTGTTTATGATTGCAACACTTAATCCTATTGGAATATTAATATTTGGATTAGTAACTGCATTCCTTGGTGGAGGAGCATTATACGACAGTTTAATAAGGAACAGATAATATGAAAAAGTTAACGTTACTTATGATATTGTGTGTGCTCATTTCGAGCTTTATTCCAATTACAACATCAAAGGAATTAGAACCAGACCATACAATAATTAACAATACAATATCAAAGGATGACAGTTCTATTTACATAAGTGCAACACCGCATACGTTAGGAAGCAGTGGTTGGGTAGAAATAAAAGTAATCTCTAAAACGTATTCAGGGAACATCGACTGCATGCTTGGATTCACAGATAAATCTACCCAACCTACCATTTTTCAACAATGGAAAAACACATCCCATCAAACAACAATTAACAAGGTTGTAACTAAAGAAGAACCAATTTCTTTTTTTGACCTTAACCTTAGTAAATGGATAAATAGTTCTAGGAAGGTAGATAGTTTAAAACCTGTTACAACTGAAGAATGGTACTATGATTGGACTGAAGTAGGAAATTTCGCTAATTCTAAATATGATATCAATGGGAAAGATTTATGGTACACAATATCAAATGTAAATGTTCAAGCTGGAGTTGAATACAAATTTAGAGTATGGATAGATATACCATTTTCAGGACTAGACAAATCAACAGGTGAATATTACTTTGCAGTTAAACCATCAACCAAAACAATCACAGAATCAATTGATGATAAATCATTTAAATATCTTGACCCATGGTGGGATACAGACTGGGGCTGTCGCGTTCCAATAATCATAGACCATGATTATGTTGATACAGTTATTGATGATTATCCTATCCTTGTAGTATTAAATGCAACCTTATCAGCTCAATGCAATAGTGGTAAATCTTTAAGATTTACTTTAGATGATAACTCAACCCTTTTAAACTTTGAAATAGAAAACTACACATCATGGAATCCATCAGGAACCAACTATGTATGGGTAAATGTTACAACAATCAAAGCAGCAACAGACACATTAATATGGATGTACTACAACAATGCTGGAGCAACCGATGGGCAGAATGTAGCTGACACTTGGGATGGTTGGTTTCAAGGTGTGTGGCATTTCAATGAATCATCTTATTTATGGGATTCAACAAGCAATGGTAACCATGGAACTAAAGTAAACACACCAACAGACGCATCAGGTATTGCTAATGGTGTTATTGATTTCGATAAAGCATCATCAGAATATTACAATATGGGCAATGTTTGCGACCAAACAACAAACCTATTCACAGCAGAAGGATGGTATAACGCATCAAGAGAATATACAGACGAACAAACACTTATGAATAAAAAATGGTCAGGAACCAATAAATGGTATATCCAAATTGATGATAGTGGTGCAGGCAATGATGTAAGGTTTGCATGTATAGACGCAGAAGATGATGTAGTAACAGCTGACCCAACAGGAACACCGCCAAATGGATTATGGAAGTATTTCGTTGCATCAAGAAATGCAGACCAATATTTCTCCTTAATGATAATGGATGTAGCTTACAAGAAGGTAAAAGGTAACACAATCAAAACAGGTGCAATATCAACACTAACAAACACTGACGACCTATGCTTTGCATCATATACAGGTGGTGGAGATTACTATGCTAATTGCTTAGATGAATTTAGGATATCAAATATTGCCAGAAACAACACGTACCAAAATTTAACGTTTGAAGTAATACATAATAATTCAGATGTAATTAAATTTGGTGTAAGTGATTGTTCCTATGCTATAACATATGAAATCATATGGTCATTTGATACTCCCGCTAATGGAACAGAAGTATGTCCATGTTGCTTTCCAATTAACTTCACAGTATCACATACAGGTTCATATATAATGAATATCACAATATGGTCTAACTACTCAGGTAGTTGGGAAATAGTAAACCATAAATTAGTTAATCTTACAAATGGTACATATGGTGTGTGCATCCATGACTTTGATAGATTGGACTATAGATATTACTTCAATGCTACAATTGATGATGGTGGGTCTAATACAAATAAAACGGGAATATACTGGATAGAAACATTCGGGTCAGTTAATAGTTGCAATTCAACATCTACAGGAACATCAACATCATATGCATGGACTGTAGCACCTTCAATATTTGGTATTATAGCGTTTATATTTATTATTGATATGTTATATAGAAGAAAAAGGAGAAATATAAAATGATAGAAAGTGTATTTATAGTTCTGCTGATGTTTGCCTTTGCAGTATGGTTACTTGGAATAATAATGGAACATGAGGTTTTTTCATGGACAGCTCTTTTGTTATGGATAATCATATTAGCACAATCTCTTTGGATAACAGTACCAGGAATTGATGAATATTCGGATTCAACATTACAAATAATTAGTTTAGTGTTTATATTCATATCTATAGTAAACATTGTAGCACTAAAATTTGACTTAGGAAGACTTAAAGGTTCCGATAAATTATGAGAAAAGTTCCTTACCCTTATGTTAGGGATAAAGAGCTGAAAGATGAAATAGATAAAATCATGCATCAGCTTGAGAAACATGGAAGAGCTATTACCAATAATAAAAGAGTTCTTAAAGTATTAGCTTGGAAGTTTAAACCATTAAAAATGAATGGTGATTTAAGATTCGTTTGGGATAAACATGATAACACATCAATCCTTGTTTTAAAACCTGGAGCAAGATTAGAACCTACTACACCAAATAAGAAAAATTATAAACTATATTTTAGGGAACCATGGTAGGTTTATTAATTAACCTTTAAATAGGGATAGATGTATAATAACATTATAGTTTACTCGTAGAGTAGATGAAATAGGAGACAAGAAATGAAGAAATACAACTATATGTCACCAGATATGATTATAAAAATAGTTGTTTCTTTGATTGTCTTAGCTGTTGGAGTGTACGCGTTTTTCGTCACAGTTGGAGAAATACCAATTACCGGCGATGATGGTTCAATCCAAAATGCTAAAAACAACACTACTGATTTAGGAAACTCAGTTTTCAATATCATTGGTATTGTGATAATCATCGGTGCAATTATGACTATAGTCGGATTGGTGTACAGCTACGTGAGACCGGGCGCATATTAGTGTAGGAGGCATATAAATGAAAAAATTTAGATATATGTCACCCGATATGATAATTAAAATTGTCGTTGGACTAATCATCCTTGCGGTTGGTATATATGCCTTCTTCATAACAATTGGAGAAATACCCGCAGACACGCCAAGTGCAACAACGTCTATTGAAAACAACCAAACATACTATGCCGTCCAAAATACATCTGGTTTAGGTAATAGCGTCTTTAATATAATTGGAATAGTTATAATTATAGGAGCTATAATGACCATTGTTGGATTGGTATATAGTTATGTAAGACCAGGTGCGTACTAATGAGAAGAAAAAAGAAAAATAAATATCTCAAGAAGTATAAACCAAAAAAGGCAAAGCGTAACAAATACATGCCAAAATTATAGACAAGGAGCGCCATCTAGGAGAATTTGATTTCTCCTTCTTTTTTTATTTTTTAAATTAAAAAATTAAGTACTCTATACAACATCATATGATATGTTATAGAGGGTTATAGAGCACTATGGTTTTATAAAATCCCTTGAAGCATAGGTTTTAGGGTCAAAAGTAGGGACTATTTATCCCTGTTTCCCAATTCTACCATATTTCTTTTTCAACCAACGAATATGATACCAAAATACAATGGTAAATATTGTCATAGCAACTAAAAATGCTCCTTTTAGTATAAGCGAATAAGTATTTACTGGAACAAATAAACTCATATAAATAAACATTCCTGTAAATGCTATTGCTCCAATTATACATAAGTTGGTTGCTTGCTTTTCTCTTTTATTCATTTATATCTTCTCCTTCAGGTTCTTCATCTACTCCTTCCTTTTGATACATCATCATATGGAAAAAGATAGTAAGAGCTGAACCCATTGCTAAACCAAGATTTAAAAAATAAATTCCTATAATCAAAGTAGAAAAAGCTAATGGTAACACAATCATATAAGGCGCTCTGGCAATTTTCATTTTATCTATTGGATTTTCATCTGTAATATCTACTGAAGTACATGCATGTTTCAAGTCCATAGTTGCTTTATATCCTAACTGCTTTGCTCTGAAGTAATGACAATACTCATGTAATATTTCGTAACCAACAGCTATTAGTATACCTATTATACAATGAACAATTGTAAATAATAATAAATTACCATCCGGCGACATATCTCATCATACCATCCTTATTTGATTCTGTGAAAGGTAAATTTACATAATTCCTTAATGCAGTTAATTCATTGTGACCTTGTGATATAAATATCTCATCTCTTTTTAATGGATACACACACATCAAATAACATTCCCAAGTTTTCCTTGTTGATTTAGCACTTATGTAATTTGGATTTATTTTAGCGAGTTTGCACCAACGTGTAACATTTTCTCTCCAAGTGTTAATATTTGGTAAGGTTTTCTTTATTTTAAAGTAATCCTCCGCTACTTTCATTCCTACAGGATTTAATTTAACATACCTATCTTTGATTGTGCACTTTGGTTTCTTTGCAGCTATTCCAGGAATTAGATGTATATATTTATCTTCAAATAGGTCAGGATAGTCTTTGATTAATTGCGCTTCAATATATCTCATCCCTGTATACAATGTAAATTCAAACATTGTTCTATATTCAGGTTTAGGGATTGCTTTAATTAATGCGGTCAACTCCCAAGGTCTCCAAATTCTAACTCTAAATTTACCTGATGGAGTAAAAGGAGCAATGACCGAAAACCCTTTAGTATCTTGGTCATTAAATCCTATACTATTATTGTCTTTCATGATATTTCTCCTTATACATCACCCAGTAGTTATAAATATAACTATAGGGTCTTAAGGCATTATACCTTTAAAGAATTCAGTTATTGCATCAGGATTGGACAATATCAATAAACCAATCATTATTAGACCTACTGCTCCTCCAATAATTAATATTATGCCCCAACCAAACTTAACTTTATGTCTTTTGGTAAATCCTCTAATTTCTTCTTGTAATACTGACTTTTGATTTCGTAAGTATGTTCTCATCTGCTTTGGACTTTGTGCGAATATCTGGTACTTCTCCAAACAACTAAAGTCTAAGGTTCGCCCTGAACTTAGTTTCTCCTCTAATATCCCTTTCGGTACAGGCTTTTCAATCATCTCCTTATATAATTGATGTGGATTTATTCTTCCTTGTTCTTGCCCTTCGTCTTTGGTTTCTTCAATAGGTTCCTCTGCCATTCTAATTCTAGGTTTAATAGGTTGTTGATATTGTGGTGATTGTTCTTCATCCTGTTGATGTCTTGGTTTGAAAGATATTCTTTTTCTATCCATCTACTTCATCCTCCTTTC
>Ga0180431_10004363_pt1 | contig 17726 bp, 15 predicted proteins | sample SS_ome_11_FD_132459 | JGI IMG/M metagenome (GOLD analysis project Ga0180431, IMG submission 132459) | Hypersaline lake sediment archaeal communities from the Salton Sea, California, USA - SS_1_MS_1 metaG | ecosystem: Environmental > Aquatic > Non-marine Saline and Alkaline > Hypersaline >... | reverse complement strand
TGGTGTTGTTGCTGCTGCTGATGCTGGTGTTGTTGCTGCTGCTGATGCTGGTGTTGTTGCTGCTGCTGATGCTGGTGTTGTTGCTGCTGCTGATGCTGGTGTTGTTGCTGCTGCTGATGCTGGGGCTGATGATGCTGGGGCTGATGGTGCTGTTGGTACTGGTGGTGCATTGGGAACGCCAATGTTAGAACTGGCAATGGCTTCTGTTGCTGCTACTACAGTACCATAAAAACCACTACCGTATGGGAGACTGGCAGCACCACCACGCATGTAACCAAGGTCAACAATAAGTCTAAGATTATTAATTAGACGTTGATAATAATTAGCACTCCATGAATCATTACATTCTTCTTTAATTTTAGTTAATTGTTTGATTTGACTCTGAATGTTAGCTAATTTCATAAGCTCACGTTTGTCATGCTTACTTCCTTTAAAATGAATTAAATTAACGTAAGGTTGTTTTACATGTTCTAAACCGACTGTACGAATATTAATTGTAGCCATTATATAAATTAAAAAGAAAAAAAATAATTAATTAATACCATATGAGAGACGTTGATACTCCATGAATCATCATATTCTAATCTAATTTGTGACATTATATAATTTCAGGATATTTTATATTAATAATATCCATCAATTTCTCAAACATCTTACTCTTATGTCTCTTATTGGTTCTCATAGATTCAATTGCTTCTTGAAACGAGCATATTTTAATATCACCAATTTCTGCCATTTGATATTGATTATTATTATCAATTTTAGGTATAATATTTTCATTTAGTATTCCAACATAGTAAACATGTTTATATAAAAATCCATCGCTCCCGATATATTTCTCATATAATGGGTAGATTTTATCTAAATGTACAAACTGAAATGCATCAATACCTGTTTCTTCTTGTAATTCTCTAATAGCGCAAGCTAATGCATTTTCATTTTTATCTTTGCGTCCTTTGGGTAGCCCCCAATCGGGTTCTGACCAAATAGAATTATTATTTTGAATTAAGTCATGTAATACAATCATTTGTCCTAAATTATTTACATAGCCCTGTTTAACTAATTCAAATTGTTCGTATGCAATTCTAAATTTCTTTTGTAAGCATGGACTTTCGGGTAAAAACCAAATACGTTCCCATAGTGTATGAAATGATTCAGATAGTAGAAAATGTTTTTCTTCTTGGGTCATAATTTGGAATAAATGATTTAAAAATTTGTAGTCATCTATTTGATATTTGCCAATAATAAATGCAGTAAAACCAATAGAATATCGTCTTCTTATCAATAATACATGAAAATCATTAGCTTTTTTTTGTAATAAAATAAAGCCATAACTTGTGATCGCATTCTTATATTGTAACTCAGGTTCCATTTACATATTAATAATGGATAAAACTTTAAATTATAAAAATAAAAGTATCATTTTTTATAACGAGTCATCAAAGATATCATCTATTTCATCAATTGTTAGACCTGCTTGATGATAATCATATAATAAATCAAAGTTAGCACCTGTACCAGATGGCATCATTTGACCACACATTACATTCGCAGAAATACCGCTTAATGTATCTACATTGCCATAAATAGAAGCCTCTCCTAATTGTTCTAACGTTTCTTCAAAAGATGCCTTAGTTAATGTAGAATTATCAGTTCTGTTAATTCCATGTCTACTAATAGGCATTAATTTTCCATAATAAGTCATTAAATCAACTAATAAACCCATATGATGATAGTTAATTACACTACCAGCAGATCCATATGTTTCATCAAATTCATTATATAATGCCTGTCTTGCAGCCTCAATTCCTAATAATTCATAGATTTCATGAATATCATTTGATGTTGATCTATTAGAGTTAATTCCTGATTGTCCAATTACGTGTTTTAAATTAGTACCTCCAGTATAAATAACCCATTGTTTAACTTGTTTTCGTTCTCCATCATCTGTATATTGAACATATGGCGATCCAGAGTTATCAATTTGTGATTGATTAATATTTTTAATACCACGAATAACAATGTCATCTAAGATAATATCCTTGGCTTTCAATATTTGGTCAAATTCTACATCATTACTTTTACTGCTAAATTTAGTCGTATCTAAACGCACATGTAATACTAATTTATCAGCATTATCATCACTATTAATACAGTAATATAATCCGTTTTTATAAGATTCAATCTTATATTTAATGAAGTTCATACGCAATTGCTTATAAATAATCTTACTTTTATCTAACTCAATTCTAATAACTAATTTAGATAACTTTCCAGTATTTACTGGTATTAATGTGTTCGCAAAATATTCTTTTACAAAGTCTTTATCCTCACTAATTACTGTTTGTTTTGGATTTGGATCAAAGTAAACAGATATATTCTTCGTAAATGATTTTAATGTCGTATATTCTACTGAATTTGCTATTACTTTCGCCTTATATTTATCAGTAATATGCTCTTCATCTAAGAATATCTCTTGCATTCCTGTTTGAATGTTTTTCGTAACACGTAATAATTCTTTAATTCTCGGCAATCCACTTAATACTTGCGATTTCGCAGCAACACCCGCTAAATGGAATGTGTTCAGAGTTTGCTGTGTTGTTGGTTCACCAATAGATTGTGCCGCAATAGCACCAACAACAGTTCCCGGTATCATGATTGCGCGTGAATATTTAAATAATATTTTATCAATAACATGGTCAAACATTTCCTTTGTTAATTTATGTCTAATTAACACATCTTTAACACTCAATTGACTTTTAATGTAGATTACAACTAACAATACAGCCAAATCATAATGATTCTTCTCTTTATTGATAACAGCAAATAATTCATCAACATCTAAAGGTTCTGTTAATAATTGCTTTTCTGTTAAATGTGCAAATAAACTATTATCAAGTGTATCACTTAATTCAATATTATCTTTCATGTCAACTTTAATAAATTTATGCAATTTGGGTAATAATTTACACAATCCATTAACACGACGAATTACATGAGTTGGTTCTAATAATGTTTTTGATTGGCTTGTCTTTAATTGTTGTTTTGCATTTCTAATAATTCTAGTAAGATTAATTGGACAAAGGAAACTAATATCTATATCCGAATTATATTGATAAATATACTCTCGTAATAATTTTCGGTAATAGAGTAAGCGATGATATTCTTCCGTAATTAATTTATCTTTACCGGTAAATTGATAACGTTCCTTCATTTCCTTATTATTTAGAGAAATCAACTCAATATCTGTATGTTCGCAATATGTTGGATTCAATCCATGTTCTCCATAAATAAATTGGTGTACTCTTTTTACCGAGTTTCTAACTACACCGTCATAATGAGCTGTTAAGTCCTCCATAGATTTAACTAATTTACGAGAAATATAACCAGAATCAGCAGTATCAACTACTTGCAATCCATTAGCCAAACAGAAGTTTAGTGTGCTAGGTACCGTTAAATCATATACTTTCGGATACAAAGATACATCCACTTTATCTATAGAAATAATTCTATCTAATACAGTATCATTTTGTATCTGTTCAGGACCTACGGGTACAACGGTTATGGTATCCTTATTAATTTTAGTAAATAATCCTAATCTGGCATGCATCATAATATGGTCATGATTCATTTCGCCCACATGCATATTTAAGAAATCTTGAATTAGATGAGCGGGATTAGTTAATACATCTAATGGTTCCTCTCTTAAATAATTTGTCATAATAGGCGGATCTGGTAAATTTAATGTTGTCGGAACACAATCACCTACCTTAACTTTAGGTGTATTCATGCGAACATATTGATTCTCTTCATTACTCCAGATTAATAACGATTTGGATGCGGTTACGATTACTTCACGACCACTTTCTGTTACAATTTTATATAATGCTGGTCCAGGATCATGTCTTGTAATAGCAGTAACTTGACCCCAACTAACTTGACCATGACAATCAGTAGTAGGAATAAATATATCATTAACTTTTAATAATTCCTGATCATGTTGTTCATGATATTCAATATCATTTTTATCTGCGTGTTTAAGTTTAGCATCAATCCAATCACCAATTAAAACTTTTTTAGTTTTACCATTTTCTATTATGATAATAGGAGTATCTCCGGTAACAGATTTAATAGCAGTATCAATAGAGCCTTCACGACCAGAAGCCATTTGGAAAAAGAATTCAACTGGATCGGAACCGGTAATATAATTATTGGCAACAAAACCACGAGAAATAGCATCATCATCATATTTTTCAAAATGAGGTAAAGCGCGTTCACCATATGCTTTAGGAATACGTTTACCGCCAATAGAAATTGGACCAATACAACCCATAATTTGGGTAACATTAATCATGCTACCTTTTGAACCGCTATTAACCATATTGTATAAATTACTGTCAATTTTCTCTAAATATTGTTTCTTGATTAAGAATGGTAGCTTATCATTAAATAAATTATTGAATATAACACCAGTTTGATGTTCAAATTCGTCTTCCATACTTCTACCAATACCAGGAATTATTTTCTTATTGGCAACTTTATTTCTTAATTCTTGATATTTGTCTAATGATTCGGCAATTAATAGATTAATTTGTTGATTAATATCTTCATTTTGTACGACTAAGTCGCCCAATCCAAGAGTATGACCTTCATGAACAAGCCATTGATTAATTGTACGTTGAATAGAATTAATTAATGTGGTCGCATCATCCATACCATAATCATGCCAAGTATTATATATGAAATGCAATTTGCCAGCACCTCCGGGCTTTAATTGACTTTTACCAATAATTCCCTTTTTAAAGATACCTTCTTCTATATCAAATGTTTTTTCTCCTGAGCTTTTATTAATTTCACAATAAGTTGCGGGTGGTAGAATGTTAGAGAAGATATCTCGGGTATTATATGTAGCTTTAGAATCATATTTTTTATTTTTTAGTTGACCTGTATAAGAATCAACTGTTAACATAATATTATTAAATTCTTTAGCATCTAAATCGCCAACATATTTGGTCGCCTTATAACAACCCAATAATGTGTCTTGAATTACTCCAATGATTGAACTACTTTTAGCCGGTGTTACCATTTGTGTTGGAACTAAAGCTAATCGTTTAACTTCTAATGCTGATTTAAGTGAGCGTGGGAAATACATATTCATCTCATCACCATCAAAATCAGCATTATATGGATTACATGCAGATGGATTTAATCTAAATGTTTTCTCTGGTAAAACAACAGCACGATGTCCCATCATACTCATTTTATGTAAAGAAGGTTGACGATTAAAAAGTACAACATCACCATCAATGATATGACGTTCTATTACGTCACCCTCTTGTAAAACCAAGTTTTGAATATCAACATATTTTAATGTTTTAGTACTGCCATTTTTCTGTTTAATAGCATTGGCGCCAGGATATACATATGGTCCATTTCTTACTAAACGATACAATTCATCTATATTATCTTTGGTTACTATTTCTGGAAATGTTAATATTTTGGCAATGTCAATAGGAATACCTAATTCATCTACACTAATATTTGGTTCTGGTGTAATAACTGTACGAGCTGAATAATCAACACGTTTTCCCATTAAATTACCACGAACTCTACCATCTTTAGATGAAATACGATCTTTAATTGACTTCAGCGGCTTACCACCTGTTGAAAAAGCAACTAACGCTTCTCCAGTAGCAGTACTCTTACCACTTATCATAGAATTAATATATAAATTTAATAAATCTTCATACGTTTGTATAACTTTTTGATTACCTTGTTCAATAGAACGTCTTAATTGGTCATTTGTTTTAATAATGGATTCATATGCTACCACCAAATCATCTTCGCTTTTAGTTGTTTCAGATTTAATAGATGGTCTTAATGCTGGTGGTGGTACTGGTAATCTGGTAAATATCATCCATTCAGGTCTTGCCCATTTAGGATCCATTCCTAAAATCTTTACAGTTTTATTATCTATTTTCCTAAATAAAGTTAATACATATTCCACCGTAAGTTTTTCACGATTACCAGCAGAATTAATATATTCACATCTATTTAATTTGTTAAATATTATCTTTGGTTGAATAGAACCACAACCATTTTTAGAACGACATGTTTTATTTGTACCGATTAGTTTTTTAATATAATTTGCCCTAACTTTTCTATTAATTTGCTCTAAATTATCTGGCGGATTAATTAATAATTTCGCACAACGAATACATATGCATTCTAAAATATTCTTAATTGATACACTATTTCCCATCCTGGTACCACTCAAAAATTGAATATTAAATACAGGAATTACTAATTCAATATGACCAAAATGACCAGGACATTTTTCTTGGTCTAAATGACACGTTTTACATCTCTCTCCATATTCTATTACACCCATTTTTGGATCATTTAAACCCCCCGAAATGGGACGCCCATTTTCATAAGTTAGTGGTTTGGTAACTTCTACTACTGATTGTTTAAGAATTTCTTCAGGAGATAGTAAACTAAACTGCACACTACTTATTCTATATATATTTTCCATATTTATGTTAATCAAATGTATTGATATATTTATATATATTAACCTTTATATTATATTAATTAACATTGTTTTTCACTTTTTTTCCATATTTGATTTTTATAGAAAATATGAATTATAAAAGAAATTATGCAGATATATATTTAACATCATCTAATGGTTCCATGTATTATCCTGCACATAAATATATTCTTGCATGTAAATCAGATGTTTTTGCCAGAACTTTTGAAAATAAACAATTAAAATTATTTGATAAAATCAAAGATAATAAAGAAGTTTATCAAATTGGTGATTCTTGCGATCAATCATTAGATTTGTTTCTATTATACTTTTATGTCTCTGATTTTGAATTAGTTAATATATATTCTAAAACCGAATGGAATACTGAATTATTACACAATGTTTGCGACTTATTAGAACGGTATTGTACATCTTACGAATACATTCTACAACAATGTATCCAAAAATTATTTACCAAAAAAATAATCAATTGTAATGAAATTATAGAAATATGCTTGCTTTACAATTATCAAAGTATTTTTAAAAATTTAATCTTTATTTATATGGATTCCCATAATGATTTTGAATTATCAAAAGATATATTAGATAATCAACAAGTTAGAGAAAGTATACTTTGCTATATTTTATCCTTACACACTGATAATGATATTATTACTAGTATAACACATTTATTAAATAAAAAATGGACTAGCCCATATAGAAATTTATTAAATTATATTAATGATAATATTAATCCGTCTATCTTAAGCACTAATTTAATTAATATTAACTGGTATAATACTATTTATCCCCATTTGCTTGTTTTAGATAAACATTTAAATGATAAGACTGATGATATACTTTTATACTATCCTTTAGTATTACAAGAAAACAAAATTGGTACTATATCCAAAATGGATGATGAAAATGTAATTATTTGTGAGTCTGGTGAATTAAAAAATAACTTTTACGCTATTAAACATAATGATGTGATTTATTGGGGCGATTATTCACAAAAAGTAATTGTGAATGACAAAATGTATATTAAAATTAAAAATTTACATTCAACTAATCAAAAAATTACGGAATTTCCTAATTTTACCGATTGCAATATTTACTCTGTGTATATATAAACTCCATGATTATTATCAATACTCGGAATGTATCCATTAGAATAATGTTTCCATACTTCCCATTCTGATAAATTTGTATTTAGATATTTATTGTTGTAACATGATGTACAACAGTAAATTTTCTTTATTTTTTCTTGTGGAAAATCCTTAGAAAAATCTAAATATTTGCAGATATTTAATGGCAAATTAAATTTTTTACAGCCTTTGATTATTAAATTAGATATTTTATCAACATGCAACTTATTATATATCTTATTGTCTACATATTTCACATAAGTTACAATATCTTTCTTGCATTCCTTACAAAGAATCGGATACTTATTTGATTTTTCTAAAAATGATAGATAGTTTCTATGCGTCTTATAATAATTATAAGCAATAATTATCAATATAATTAATACTAAATATGTTACTATTTTATAAATCATATATCTCTATATGTATCTTTAATTCACGCAAAACTTACGCAAAAAAAGTGATAAGTTTAATATAAAGAAAGTTTATATATTTAAAATATAAAAAAATGGTTAAATCTTATAAACCGCTCTTTAAAAAGAATAAAAACAATAAAGATATAAAATGGTATATTCGCATCTATGTTGATGATACTGGTAAAGTATTTTTATTAATTGAACGCGGTCTTGTTACTGGTAAACTTGTACAAGATAAAATTTTAGTTACTGGTAAAGCTAGTAGAACTGACTTAGAACAAGCCGAATTAGAAGCAAATTCTAGATATCGTAAAAAACTTAGAGAAAATTATCGCGAAAAGGGTAGTACTCAAGAATTAGCACTAAAACCATATTTATTAATGCAATATAGCCACAAAAAAGAAAAAATTAATTTTCCTGCTTATATTCAACCAAAATTAGATGGCGTTCGTTCTTTATTTGGATATTTTAATAATGATTTAAAGTTTATTTCGCGAAGATGTCTTGAATTTCCCAATAAATTAGAACACATAAAAGCAGATTTCTTAAAATCTAAATTACCTAATTCTAAAAAAATATTTTTTGATGGAGAAATCTATATTCATAGTTCTAAGTTTAAAGCATCCGATATTAACGGAATTGTTAATACAACTCCCGAATCAAAAACATGGGATGAAAAAAAATCAAAACTTATACAATTTCATATATTTGACTATTTTGACCTTGATAATTTAGATCTAACATTTGAAGAAAGATATAAAAATTTATCAAAAATGTTTGCCAAAGCTACTTCAAAAACTATGATGCTTATTCCTCAACAAGTTGTCAAGAATGATAAACAAGTTCAAAAAATATATAATATGTATCTCCGTAAAGGTTATGAGGGTGCTGTTATTAGAAATAAACATTTTAAATATAATATCAAAGGTGATCGTATTTGTAATGCTCTAAAAATAAAAGAATCTCACGAAGAAGAATTTAAAATTATAGATGCTGATAAGAGTATCTATGGTGAAGTTATTTGGATATTACAGCTATCCAATAAAAAAGGAACATTTAGAGCCCCACATACAGGTACACAAAATAATCCAATTACTAGAGAAGAACGCCAACAATTATACAAAGATAGAAAAAAATACTTTGGAAAAATGGCAACAGTTGCATATCAAGAAGAAACTATTCATGGCAAACCAAGACATGGACGTGTGATAAAAATTCGTATGTTATGAATCAATTTGGTCTAACCATCTTAATATATGATGACGATTTTTTGCTATTGCATATTCGCGAGTTGCTCTACTAAATCTACAACCTTTATCATAAAACCATTTTAATATATGCAAATGTCCTTCACTAGCAGCATATTCATATGCATGATTATTCCACGGATAACCATTATCATTTGCCCATTGAATTACATCTAAATAACCTCCTTCTGCCGCGGAAGTACAAACTCCTGGAGCTAATGGGGCTCCTTGATTATGTAACCATTGAAGAGTTGCTAATTGACCATTTCCAGCGGCAGCGGCTAAATAATAACAAATCCATTCATTCAATGAATAATCTTTTTCAAATGCCCATTTTAATACTTTAATTTGTCCTTCATTTGCGGCATAAATACAAACGTAAGGACCTAATTTCATATTTAACCATTCAAGTATATTAACATACCCATTTCTTGCTGATAAATATAATAAATTTCTTGAAATCTTGCGTTTTTTTATTAAACTCCACCAATATTTACAAACTCGGGCAATAATCGCATGATATTCGCTATGCAACTCATTAAATATCATGGTTAATATTTCTGGCGGTAAATTATTCATTGTATACTAATTAATTATATTTATTTGCTAAGCCATTTTCGAGCAAAGAGTCATTTAAAGAAATATAATCATCATTATTTTCATATACATGTGCTAATAATCTTCCATATTTATCAAAATTATGTAGATGTAAATAAACTGGTTTATCTAATATCCGCTTACTCACAAAATTTTTTGCTACTAATGCCAAATCCTTTTCATATGGATCTTTTGAATTTAGTTCATATGTATCTATATCTGCTAATCTAATTCTAAATTTATATAATTCTTTATTTATAAAGAAACACGCATGGATTGTATCCCCATCGTAAACTTTTGTACACCAACCCCAGGTCTCACAATCTTCAAAAGAAAAAAATGGGGCTGAATAATTGCATTTCTTAACTTTATTAACAAATTGCTTCTTAGTGTATTTTTTTATTTTCATATATTAGAATGCCAGAAAATTTCTTTCTAATGTATCATATCCAGAATTACGTAATTGATGTTTAATATTTGTATCTAAATCAAAATCCATAAAATTAATATTCGGAATCTTAATTCTATATATATCTATTTTCTTATTTTTAACTGTAATTTTCTCATCCGCCCACGTATTTGAAAAGATAATATCTATAATAGTGTTTATATATGAGAAAAAACTGTTATCTATATCAATGTTTTCATGTTCATCATATGTTTCTAATCTTAATGCTATCGTATATTCTTTTTTAGGAACAAGACTAATTGGAAAATTGTTTTTTAATCCGCCATCTACATAATATGTACCATCTATATTAATTGGTTTAAATATAAATGGAATACATGTTGATGCCATAATAGATCTAATTACCGAAACAAATGGCGTATTTGTTCTATTAAATGCCGTAAGCTTTTTATGAGATAGATTTGTCGCCCCAACTGTAAAATCAATATTAAATTTTATATACAATTCTTCAAATGTTATGTCTGGAGATATTTCCTTTTCTATAAAAATATTACGCAAATAATTATATAAAGCCGTATTATTATTGGTACCATAGTTTACACATAAATTATATATTGTATAAGCAAAACTACATTTTGCACCAAATACAATATCATTATTTAAACTATCTATCTTTTCTTCTATTTCCTTATATGTGTAACCTAAAATTAAAAATAATCCAACAATAGCACCCGCTGATACCCCAATAATATGTTTTAATTTTCTTAAAGTATTATATTCTTCTAAAAATTTAATTGCACCACAAAACGCAATACACTTAGAACCACCACCACATAATACTAAATTCTTATATTTTTTTTGTATTGGTAATTTTTTCTTCATTTAAAGAAAGATAAATATAGTAATTCTATATGTATAATGAAATATTAAATTTGCCGCAAAATGCGACGGAAGAAGAAATTAAAAAACAATATAAAAAGCTAGCAAGGAAATATCATCCAGATAGAAATACACATTTATCAAAGGAAGAACAAAAAATAAATGAAGAAAAATTTAAAGAAATTACAGAAGCATATCATAGTGCTTTAGACAATAGTAATAATTTTTTTACTGATTTTATTATGCCTATGCTATTTCAAAATAAAAAGGACAATCTGTTTTTTAATTTATATGAAAAAATGAATGAAAAACCCAAAGAAGTAACCATTCAATTATATTTTAATGAAAAATCATTTATAAATAAAGAAACAAAAAAAATAAATATCAAATACCAAAATCAAATATTAAATTTTAGAATTTCATTAAATAAAAACAATTTTTCGCCTACTTTAATTAAACAAATGAAAGGAAAGGTAATAGATAAACTTAAATTAAGTTACGAAAATGTAATTATTAATATATTAATTTATTCTAAATGAATGCGTTTTTCACGATTTAATCTGGCTCTACTAAATAATATATCTGTTTCACCATATTTAACTTGTGGATTAATTAAATCTTTTTCTAATGTTCTCGGACCTCGAGGGCAATTATAAAATTCTTTGCCAAGATGTCTTTTTAACTTAGGAAATGCTGAGGGGTTTTTTCTTTTTTCTAATTCAAAATGTTCATCTTTTCCAGTATAATATTTTTGCATAGAAAGTCCTTTATCATTACGATCGCCCACATATTGTGGATAATCAATAAAACATGCATAAGGGTCATTATCAAAGTAAAGATATTTTAAATAATTTTTTATTTCGTAAATAACTTTTGGCGCTAAGAAATCAATAAACTTTTTATTTAATTCTTTTACGCGAACGTTCATTGGTAATTTCTTATCATAATAAGGCAAATCGGTATAATATTGGCGATTACCAGTACATCTATTAGGAATTGTATCTGGATTATATTTTTTTACTTGACGAAATGTGTCCGATTCATTACATTCCTTTTTTTCGCCAAACCATCCTGGAATATAAGAATCACCAGGGTCTGTGAATAAAAATGACGCCGGTACAGGTACTTCATTGCAAATAGAATCTTTTCTTCCAGTATTTAACCCATGAGCAGTAGATAACATTTGTTGTTGATAATAAAAGAATTCTACCATTAATAACATGACTTCACGATCGCTCTGTCTTGATATTTTGCATTTACTTTTTGGATTATATGTTTTGATTAAATTATTAACTTCATTTACAACGCCTAATTGAATTATATCTAAATTGGATTTAGAAAAAAACGCATTTGCTAGGGGTGTATTTTCTAATCGTGTTAGTTTTTCATATAATTTTTGGTCAATATTGGCAGAATATGCCGACGAATTACTCCAACAGTTTTTCATTATATATAAAATAATTAAAATATTATAATTATATAATATATATAAATTATATAAATGTCAGGTAAACGTCGTTCGTCTAAAAGAAAGAGTACTTCTAAAAAGTCTAAAAGAAAGAGTACTTCTAAAAAGCCTACAAGGAAAGCCGTTCTTAAAATGTATGCAGATAAAGAATATGACCCTCTTGGTATGTTAGACCCTGGATTACAAACACTTAAATACATGAAAGATGAAGGATTTTTAGATAAGAAAGCCCGTGACCCTTCTAATGATATCTTAGGCTTAGGTTTAGGCGATCCACTTATCAATACTCCTTTAATTCCGGGTGTTATGTCCGGACAGATGATTTTTACTCCAGATGAACCTGATTATTCTAAATTCAACACTCTTGGTTTACCTGGTTTCAGCGAGAATGGATTAAATATGTTATTAACTCCTACTATGGAAGGTGGTGGTGATATGGATATGGAAGGTGGTTTAGGATCAATTGCTCATTTGCCTCCTAATATAGCAAAATTAATAATAAACAGATATCTAATGAAGAAACAAATGCCTCATCTTGTTTCTAATCTACTTACACAACATCCCATTACTAATACGGCAATGAAATTAAATTTCCTTGAAGACCATAAACATGTAATGGAACCTCAACATGTTATGAATAATACCGGAAAAAGTCTTAGAGATATCATAGAAATGGAATCTCATGATCATAAACCCTTATATGATAAAAGAATTAACATCGTGACTCCCCGAGATTTATAATTTAATTTAAAGTTTTTATTTTAATTATAACTTATAATGTTAAGAGGTGCTCAACAAAAAGGTGAAATTAATTATAATTTACATTTATTAACTTTAGATAAAGATACCTTAATTCAATCTTGTACTGATTTACACACAGAACTTACACAAGTTATTACTGAATTAAAAAATAATGGAAAAAATGATGAAGATATATTAGCACATCTTGAAGAATGTAAGGGCGAATACGAAAAAAAATATGAATATTTATCATCTAATCTTCCAGTAGCATTTAATTCATTATTTACTACTACAGATTATAAATTACATATTTTACTCATGATGCTTGAAGAACTATACAATATGGGAAAAACTGGTAGTGGTGGTGAAGATTTAACCATGAAAGTTGCAAATGCATTGCATAAGGAATTTACAGACATATCATAATTCCATCTTCTTTCGTGATTTCTTAATTTTAGTATTTTTAACCATATTTTTTTTGAATATCATATACTTATTAGTAAAGCTAAAGGTCTTTTCTCCTAAATCTAATGTTACATTCTTCTTTTTAGTAAAATCATCATACTTTTCATCAAAGTGAAATGAATCAATTACCGAAAATTTATTATTAGTAGTCATTATTTTTTCTATTTCGGCAAAATTTACTAAATATTCTTCATGTTCCACACCAATAGATTCAACCCATACTGATATTTTTTGACCAGCTTTATTAATCTTATCTCCCTTAAATAATTTGGTAAATTTAAATAGCATATCATCGTCAGTTTCCTCTTTTGATATCTTATTTCTGTAAATATATAATTTATCATGTTGCTTAACATCATACTTAGTAAATAATTCTAATAATTTTTCGCTATCATGAGCGCTCATCATAAAAATACCATCTACCTTTAACAATAAATAAATTTCATTAAGTATTCTATTTAATGTTTGTGTATTTTTAATGAAATAATGAAAGGCAAAGTTACACACAACGATGTCAAACATACCATGCAATTTTGTATTAAAAAATTGAGTCTTTAATAATTTTCTAATTTGTGTGGTTTGCAAATTACCTTGTATTAATGATAATTTTGGAAATTTAGGTTTATATTGTAATCGTCTTTTCTTTGCTTGTTCTAATGCACTTTTATCAAAGTCAATTAAGACAACATCCTTAATTTTAGCAGAACCCCATTTATACAAATCATTTGCTCTTCCTCCTCCTAATTCTAGTAAATAATTACTATTATACGCATATTCCATATACATATCTCGTTTTACATAATTATGAAATAATTTTAATTGATCTACTTTAGTCTTAACTTGCTTGTCCTTGTATTCTTGCTTATAATAACTTTCACCACCATCAAATGTAATGGCTTCTTTTATAGTTTTCCAATTATTTAGCGCTGTATACCAATCATTTCCAAACATATTTTCTCCACGTTCATATTTCTCTGTTTTGTCTTCACGTGTTCTTAATACTATCCATGATTTATCATAAATCATTTCTAATATTGTATTATCTCTTATTGGAACATGACCTTTATCTAAAGTATAAACATATTGACTTAAGATATTATCATTTATTACCGAATCTTTTACCCTTTTAACATATTTTTGCTTACTAATATATAATTTGGGTTGATTTCTGGGCGAAAATATCACAGGAATATAACTTTGATTTTTATACTTGCTAAAATATTTAGTATAATAATTAGGACAACTAATATTAAATTTATTTACTAATTGCTTACGAGCGCCGACATATAAATGTAGGGTAATTTCATTATTATCATCATCATCTACAATACGTACTAAATAATCTATTGAGTTTAATTCAGGATATTTCCACTTAAATGTATTATTATTATAATATCCTTGTTCTTTGGGAACAATAATAATTCCATCTGTTAAATAATTATTTTTTTTGCTTGTGAGTAATTGAATATTTTTTTCACTAAACTCTAAATATTCTTTAATTCTATAATCAATAGAATCAAGGTCAAGCTTTTGTAATAATTCATAGCGTTTATCAAAATTACTTTTAGTAACAGAATTGCCATTTAGAATTAATAAATCAAATCCAACAAATATTGATTTTTCTATTTTAAATTCAGTATCTAATATTGTCTTTTCTCGTTTTCCAGAAATCATATCTCTAATACTATCAATAATATCATCCAAGGAAATTAGTTCATCTGTATCAAATAATTGAATTACTTCGCCATCAATTAAAATTGGAACATATGACGCAATCGGATCATTTAATGTTGTCCGTTTAATAATTTTGCAATTATCTCGCGAATCTATTAATTTATAGATAATTTCATCATATAATTTATGAATATATAATAGATGTCTTTCTCCGTCTACCTTTTCTGTAATCATAAATGGATGATCTTTAATATATCTCAAATTAAAATCTTGGAGAGTTTTGACTTTTTCTGTAATTTTAGAGAAAGATATATCATTCACACCAAGTGAATATAGTTTATGAGGTATCATTGATTTTATATCATAATAAGCCTCATTTTTGAAACAAATTGTTTCTAAATTAGATACAATATTCATTTGCTCATACAATTCTTTAATAGATTTCAAAATCATGTGAATATTATCCGTATCTTTGCCGATATATTCAATTTCTAATTCATAATTATCTGGCGTTGCTAATGATTTAACACTTTTATACCACTTACCGACACTTTCATTATCCATATTATCTCCTTTAATGAATATATGTGTGAAATCAAAACGCCATAACTTATTAAAACTAATAAAAGACTGTCTTTTTCTTAATTTAACGTAATTATATTTAACATCTGGTTCTTCTACTTCTTTTTCTTCAGCTAAAGCTACTTTACTTAATAATCTATCAATTACAACACTTTTAATTTGTTTTTTATTAACGAATACTTTTTTCATTTTGCCAGATTTATTTGGATAACATTCAAGTCGCATTGATGAGTGTTCATATTGTTTCAGTATAATTGATGTTTCAAATATGCCTTCAGATGAAAATAATTCTTTTTTGGCAAGCATATCATTAAAAAATTGTTCAGTAACAAATGGGGTACTTCTTCCGGTTTTATCATTCATAGTTCTTAAGCGAATTTCTAATTCTACATTTTCTCCTGCAACATGATGATATTTGTTTGCATTTAGTAGTTTAATAAAGATTTCTTCTTCTGATTTGGTTAGCATTTTTAGTTAATACTTAAGCAAAATATAAAAAAAAATAATAATCAATATTTATATTAATTCTTTATATTATTTTTATTCCATTTGAACGGTTAATTACGTTATCTAAATCATAATCATTTGTATATTTATCATTTAAATTTTCTTTGGCTTTTTGGTATAAAAAGTCTCTTTCGTTATTATATTTAACATTATTCTGACACAATGAAACAAATGTTGCTAGTTGTTCAATTAATTCATTGTCAAGTAAATTTAAATCTATAAATGTATAAGATTTGTTAGATGTATATTTGGGTAAATTATCTATTCCTTTATTTTTATCAATAGAATACTGAAGAATTTTTTCAAAAATTTGTTCGTGATATTTGACTGGTAATTTTATTATATCTTTAATTAATTTTTTTTTTAAATTTATATCCATATGTAATACATATATATATAACTTTAAGCTATATATTTTTTTATCCATGCATTAGATAATTCTTTTTGTTTATCTTTATTATCTTTGTCGTATTTACTACCTTCAATATGATTTGTAATATATAAGTTATAGATTGATGTATTAAAATTGCGAATCATACTATTATCTTTAATAAAAGTATCTACAAATTTACCTCTTGGTACTTGTTTTATTAGTTTTTTATTCATTTCTTTAGTAAACTTATGAGCTACTATATATGTATATAAATTTTGACCCATAGTAACTTGTGGTTTACATAACCATACTTGACGATACATTGATTTTACATGTATTAAAAACTCTACAGAAAAATAATCAACAATCATAGGTAATTTAATTATAACTTGTTTATGTTTATTTTTAACAATATAACTTAATATCTTAACCAAATCATGATGAACATCTTTATTAGAGGCGATAAAAAATCCTAATTCGGCTTTTCCAGTTGTGTTTATCGTAATTGATGATTTATAAGTTTCGCTATCTAAATAATTTTTAAAAAATACATCTTTTTTATCTTTAATTTTAAGGATGTGTAATATCTCTAATAATTCAAGTTCATTTGTATTTTTTTTAGTTAATTCTGGCACTAATCCATATGGTTATGTAAACCACAAGTTACTATGGGTCAAAATTTATATAC
>Ga0180431_10004362_pt1 | contig 17727 bp, 19 predicted proteins | sample SS_ome_11_FD_132459 | JGI IMG/M metagenome (GOLD analysis project Ga0180431, IMG submission 132459) | Hypersaline lake sediment archaeal communities from the Salton Sea, California, USA - SS_1_MS_1 metaG | ecosystem: Environmental > Aquatic > Non-marine Saline and Alkaline > Hypersaline >... | reverse complement strand
GCGCGAGATCGTCCCTGCCGGACGCCCCGCGTACGACCGGCTGCTTGCCATTCTCCGCTCCCAACAAGCTGACACTCCGATCTTCAAAAACGCTCTCTTCCTCCTCATGTATTTCGACAGCCTCTTCGTCTACAGAGCCCTCAAAGAATTCTACAAGCGCTCCGCCCAACCTCAGCGCATATGGCTCGAGGCCGCCTGCCGCAAGGTACTTGTTCGCTGCGTGGAGTACCCCGAATCCGGTCACGAAGCCCTCACCAGGGAAATCCTTCGAAACACCTACCCAAGCCGCCTCGCCACGACGCCCATGGTCGTCGCCCTCGCCGCTGACCTCCAGCGCGACCTCCGTCGCAAGATCGCCATAAGAGATATGGCGGTCGCCGACGGGATCACATCCCTCGACATCGCCCAGGCCGCCGCGAAGCAAGCCGTCCGCGTGTCGATCGCCGCTACCGACATCCAACTCTACCTATACTTCGCGAAACTCGGCGACGACCGGGCTTTCTCAACCGCCGACAGGACCATGACACAGTACGAGATTGACGGCCTCACCTACGGCACCAGACATGACGACGTCCCGCCTTTCTGCTCTGCCCGGAAGGCGAAGCTCGACGAGGCACTCACCCTGCCCAGCGCGGAGAGGAGCACCATGCTCGCTCCCGAAGTCGAGTTCGCCGTAGCGTCGGGCAGTTACGATATATCCTTCAAAGAAGAAGACGCCTTCGCCCCCGACCCAGACATCTGCGACGCCGACATCATCAGAATCGCCAACCTGTTCGTCGAGAGGACCCCCGAGCACAGAGGTTATTTCTATCGCGCCGACATCGTCAAAGCCATCGCGCGCTTGGGAACCTCCGTCAAAGGCGGCGCTTACCTCCTCGTCGACAGCTTCACCCGGAAGATCGAGAGAATCGGTAAGTGGAAAAAGGAAGCCGCGTCCTCGAAATGGATCCGCCTCCCCATCTCCGCAGAAATCCCCGAAGTCCTCGACGGCATCTCCGACATCGAAATCCCCGAAGGGACCTCCACCCATTAGCAGACTTACTCAGAAAGGAGCAAACATGGAATCCGACATCGCATCCGCATTCATCGAGGAATCAAAGAACCGCGTCGCCGTCGCCCGCAGAATGGTCAACAACGCTCTCGACCAACTCCACGACGATGACATGTGGTGGGCTCCCGCCGAAGGATGCAATTGCATCGGCATCGTCATCCAGCATCTGCTCGGAAACCTCCGCCAATATATCATCTCCGGCGTCGGCGGCGAGGAGGACGTTCGCGACCGCCCGCGCGAGTTCCGCATCGAGGAAAGAACGCCCAAATCCGACCTCCAAAAACGCCTCAACGACATGCTCGATCGCGTCGTCGAAACCTACTCGCGCATGGACCCTTCCACGCTCGTCCACGAGAAGATGATCCAGAACCGCGCCCGAACGCTCCTCGGCGCAATTTACCAAACCATGGCGCACCTCGAGCTTCATGCCGGCCAAATCTGCTACATAGCTCGCATGAAGCTGGGTGACGCTTACATACAGACGTGCTAATCTGCGGGCGAACACCTAAATCGGAGGGAAACGTGAACAGAAAAGACTACCTGGATAGCTGGGCCCGCGTCAGCCCGATCGTCGTCCGCATGGTACGCAAGGACGGGAAATGTAACCACGAGTTAGGGGACACTTTTCATCTCAAGAACCCATACGATAAGCCGCCCGGCCTGTGCACTGCCCTCCAGCATGTGCTCGATCTCTACACCTGGAGAGTGGCGCTCGTCTTTCCATCGTCGGAAGAAGATGACGAGAGCGTCTACAGGCTGCACTGCCCGTCTAAGAACGGCACCGTGTGGGAGATGAGCAAGGCAGACGCAGGCGAACCCCTCAAGGCTACCTAGGCGGACATGGCGGCCGACGGTTTGTCGCAGAACAACCTATCGATCTGCCGGCACACCCTCAGTCCTTCTTGCCGCGCTTGAAGTTGCAGGGAATGGTTGCCATGGGCATCCAGTAGCGGGGCAGATTTCCCTCAAGAATAGAAGAATACGTCCACTCAGAACGTTTATACTTCGGTAAGTTGGCCCGGAGACTGGCGAGAGCATGCCGGCAAGTTCGGGGGAATGCCAAACCAACGCGAGAGGCGACAGCACCAGATGAGACGCTGCAAACAGCTTTACGCGAGCGGGTGATCATGGCAAGACCCGGGGACGTATGGCTTCACATGATTGTAAGGAGGAGGACATGCTCGCGGGACCAATCAGCAGGGCTGCGGTTTGCTTGGGTTTGTTAGCACCTCTCAGCTGCGTCTGGCTGGGAGGGTGCGGTTCTATCACGACTGGTGAGCCAAAGTGCGAAGCCACCGCTGAGTTTCAGAGAGAAGTGCCCGCGGAGGGCGTGATCTCATTGGAGGCGAGCACTTCCCGCGGGAAGATCACCGTCACAGGCTATGACGGAGAGAACATTCAGGTAACTGGGCGTGTTACGGCAAGGGGATATTCTCAGGACACGGCTCAGCAGCTTGCAGAGAAGGTGTCGCTTTCGGTTGATCGATCGGGCGGGCTCTTGAAGACTTCGCCGTCCCTCCCTCCGCTACCTCACAGGGCAACCATCGGCGTCAGCCTAACGATCCTCGTACCATGGCATGCCGCTCGCGAAGAAACGGTCGAAGCGGAGACTTCAGGCGGCCGCCCGCGCTCCCTGCATCTGGTGACCGAGTACGGAAACATCCGGATCAGCGACGTATCTGCCGACCTGAAAGCCATCAGCAGCTACGGGAATGTCGATGCCAGCCGGATAAACGGTCCGGTGCGGTTGGAGACGAAATATGGGAACGTGACTGTCCGCGAGATTTCCGGTAACACGCAGGTAGACACGAAATACGGCAACGTAGAGGCCGCGAGCATTGACGGGTATGTAACGATCGAAACTAAGTACGGGAAGATCGAACTCGAGCTCGCGACTGGGGATGTATCTGCGAGGACGAAGTACGGACGGGCATCCGTCCGCAGTGTCTCGCGACACACTGAGGTCTCGTCTCAGTACGGCCGCGTGAATGTGTCGGTGGATGCCAAGCAGTGGGACGGGGCGCTCGTCTCCGGATCCTCGCAGTACGGGAAGGTAAAGGTGGCCATAGGCGCGGACAATTAGGGGGTCTGAAGTAGCCCTCACCAGAGCGTGCCGATGTCGTCGGACGCTGCGAATGATGCTACCTCTCCCTTGTTCCTGTGCTTGAAGGTGGGGGCACACGTGCATGTCAATCTTGACAATCCGGCAACATGGGGCTAGTTTGGGGCCAAGCTCAAACGTCCACACCCCAGACGTCAGAATTGCCCCATGTGCCTGACAGCGCGCAGTCACGGACCAGGCGAAGAGGAGGACCGATGACCGGCCAGCCGCGCCAGTGGTGGAGGAACTGCGCGTCCGTTCCGGACCACGAGACCCGCTCGATCGACGAGATGGAAGACGACCTGCAGCCGCTGGACGACGACGCGCTCCACATTCGCAGGTTGATCGGCTGCTTCGAGTCCTGCCATCACAAGGCGATACGTCACGCGGAGATCATCGTCGCGGCAATCCGTACCGGACGAACGGACAAGGGCCAGGGCCGCCCCAATCCGCGGTCTGCCGACCCTCGCGAACGCGAGTACGACGAGATCATCGACGCGCTGTCAGCGTGGTGTTCTGGACAGCTCGTGCGACCTGACGCACGCATCGGAAGCCACAACGCAAGGGATTTCGTTGAGCCCCTCGGCGAACAAACGCCGCTGAAACTATGGCAGGTGCAGCAGGTCGTGGAGCGGATCCGGCGTTTCCGCGACCGCAGGCAGCGTTGGACTACAGCGTACGACGCATTGGTCGGCGAGCCATTCGGAGACGCTGCGGACCAGTTCCGCCGAGAGACCATGCAGTGCACCATCCAGGACACCGAAGACGGTCGGCCGTCCCAGGTTTCCCTGGGCTGCGCTATCGATTTGCTGACCGGATGCAACTGGAACTTCATCGAGAACCTGCGCAACATCCTTCGTGCGATCGGCGGCGAACTTCGTCCCCTGAGCCCCCTTTCCGTTCATGCCCGCAATCTGTCCCTTAACCCCGCCTGTGCGCGACTCCGCTCGATCGCTGACACGTTGCAGGCTTTCGGCGACGCGCCGGACGCGGGCCACGTCGATGAGAACATCCGCACCGCCCTTGGCGAGATCACCCCCGTTAAGCGGTGGCTCGCGTTGTCCTTCGCCAAGACCCTACGTCTCCAACTCGACGGGTGACCCGTGTGTGCCCCTTGAAGACCCCGTCCGCCTCGCGCTGATCGGACTTACATCACCGCCTCCTCCCCTGTTCTTGTTGCCGTGCTTGACGGTGCGGGGCAACTCCGGGGCATGGGATTGCGGGACATCATCTGGTAGAAAAGCCCAAAGCGCGTCAGGAGGACCTCGCAATGAGCAGTGAGGAAGCATCGATCTACGGAAACATGAGCGAACGCCACCTGCTCAAATGGGCCTTGGACTACACGATGCCGTGGATTATTAAAACCTTCGAGTCCATCCCCGATGACCGCCTCGCCGTTCGCCCACGCCCCAACATCAACGCACCGGGTTAGATCTTCGGCCACAGCGCCGTGACCGAACGCAAGCACGTCGGCCTGGCTTTGGAGGGAGTGGACGACATCCCCCCGGTGTATCGCATCTTCCACACAGGCGCTCGCCCGACCGAGCAACAGATTGCCGATGCGATCGAGTCGAAGGATGCCTTGGTCAAATACTGGCAGGATGTCCGGGCAAAGACCGGGCGCTATCTGGAGACGATCACGGACGACGACCTTGCAGGAGTTCCAGAAACGCCGTGGCTTGCGCGTGCATGGCCGAACAGCGAAAATCCCAGGCGCGAGTGGTTCGTCATGACCATCCAGCACCAGAACGCGCACTGGGGACAACTGACCATCATCGAGAAACTCATCGCGACGGGCTGAAGCCCGCCATGCGCGGCGCCCGCTGTGGCGACCAGCGACGCCAACTCCGCACTTGACTCAAGGAGCCACGCACATGTCTCTTGACTACATCGTCCGACAGGCAACCGTCTCCGACGCCGCTCCCATCGCCGCGCTCTCTGGGCAGCTCGGATACCCCAACACACCCGACCAACTCCGTCCCCGCCTCGCTTCATTGCTCTCCAGAGACGACAACGCCATCTTCGTCGCCGAGACTACCGCCTCGGAGGTCATAGCCTGGATTCACGTCATGCCGAGACTGCTCCTGACCTCCGACCCGAGAGCCGAGATCGGCGGCCTCGTCGTGGATGAAAACCACCGCCGATGCGGCGTCGGAAGGGCCCTCGTCGGCGTCGCCGAACGGTGGGCCGCCTCCAAGGGATACGCCTCGGACGTCATTCGCAGCAACGCCACCCGCGCCGATGCGCACAGCTTCTACCAGGCCCTCGGCTACGAGAACATCAAAGCCCAGGAAGTCTTCACCAAACCCCTCACAACCTGAGCCCTTCACTCGCGCTCACCAGCAATGCCAATCCTCTGAGCACCCTCAGTCCCCCCGAAGTCTTCTCCCCCGCATTGTTACCGCTACGTTACTTCCCACTTTCTCTCAGAACATTTCGCCGGTTCGTACGTATACATCTTCAGAAGCAGCAAGAAGGAAAAGGACCATGCGGCAACTTTACGAACTGGGAAAAGAGATAGAACTGGCTCTTTCCGCCGACGAGGGCGCTCGCATCGTCTGCTCGGACAACGCGTTCGGCCTCGACGAAATTCTCCTCTGCTGGGTTCCCGGCTCCCGACCGCTCGCCGATCAATTCACCATCCACTTGATGCTCGCCAACCGGGAAGGCGTCAGAGCCGCGACCGCGCTGCGCGAATCCCACGGCTGCTTCGTACAGATCGGCTCGTCCTCAGCCGCCGCCATCGCATCGTGGAATGTCGAGGGCGACAAGGCGCTTATACGCTTCTTCGTCGCCACTGACATCAACCAACTCAAGCGCGGCTATCGCGACCTGCTCACCCGGGGACGCTTCGCCTGTCGTCTCAAAGACCGCAGAGCGCTGACGGCTCCCCCCGCCACCACCTCCTGGAAAACCATACCCATTTCTGCATAGGCCCCGAGCCATTGCCCGTCACCTCTTCCGCAGACGAGCATCACGAACCGTAACGGACAAAAAGCCCCACTCCACGCCGTGAATTCTCGGCGGAGGCCCCGACATCTCACTCGCTCGTCAGGGCTTATTGCCTTTCCTCGTAATCCTTATCAGGTCGCTTCCCGCGAAAGGAGTCCCGTCGTACAGTTCCCCCTCGACTCTCAGGCTCACATCGCCCCCTGCGGACATACTCTCAAGGATTCCTATCAGTTCCTGTCGGTCGAATTTCACCATAAGGAACTCGATCACATCTTCGTCATACGCCCCGATGCCCCATGGCCCGACCCTCGGAAGAGGTGGCTCGACAGCATTCCCGCCAGCCGACACCAGGTGCACCGACTCCACGTCGACATTGCCGACACTGTACCCCGGCGGTAGCTGGATGTAGCAGGTGATGTAGTTACCTTGGCTAGTTAGGTTCAGAACGTCAGGGTCTATGTCTACAATCGCTTGAATGAAAGCCCCCACTATCCAAACATCTATATCCGCCCCCCCATCCTCCTTGGCTGAGTAAAGTATCGCGTCCCCGTCGGGCATGAATGATGGGAACCTCTGATCCAGGTCTTCAAAAGTGATCTGATGCCTGTTCCCGCCGGAGAGATCCATCAACCATAGATCGAAATAGGCCCCCCCGTCTTCCTTGGATTGATACACGATCCACTGCCCGTCCGGACTGAAAGCAGGATAGCCCTGTTCTGCTCCTTCCCACGTCAGTCGCGTCTCGGAACTGGTCAAGAGATCAAAAAGATAGACATCATATGGAGTACCCGCCCCGCTCTGGCTGTGATATGCAATGTAGCGCCCATCGGGCGAAACGCGAGGCTGCTGAGCGCTGCCGACAACCGGGAGCACCTCAACACTTCCTCCGGCATGGTTCCATCTTCTTATGCTCCATGTCGGGGCCCACGTGTGATAAATGACGTCTCCTCCGCTGCCAGGCAGCTCGCTTGGCTTGCCAAGCGAGGTCAGATCGTCGACGACGTATGGAGTCTGCCCAGAGCCTGTCGCGTCGTTACTCATGATCCATATGTCTGACTTCGCAGGGTTTCCCCCAGAGCCCGCGTCGCCAGCCCCAGACCAAAGAATATGCTGGCTGTCCAGGGAAAAACTCGGCGTCTGCCCTTGAGCGAGCCGCTCTGCGCCCGCGGCCTCGCTCCACCTGTAGACGACAACTGGGTACAACCCCAGGTAGTCCTCCCCGTAGTAGACCATTTGGCCCCCGTCAGGTGAGGCCACCGCCTCCACTTCGTCCCACGGATTGTCCGTGAGCTGACTGTGCACTGGGTAAGAGGTCTCGATCGAGTACCCGTTTGTCGCACTCACCACCCCCAACGCAACTACCGCAACGCAAAACAGTACCACTCTATGCTGCCACTTCACGCCTCTACCCCCTTTCCGCATAACCTGAACCAACGCCTAATAGTCACTACTTTATGACTGCTGGGCAAGCCTTATCACATAAACCCCGAACTGTCAAGGATAATCTCCATTGATCTAATCATACTGCTCTGCGGGCATAAGCGGGCTGAAACATTCCTGCCCGACAGTCTCTCTTCAGCTTCTGTCGAGCCCTGCCCCGCGGTCAGCATTGCTCCTGCGTCCGGAGTCGCCTCGATCGCCCGGCCTTCCGCGCCGCCGACGCCTCTTCCGCCGCGAAAATTTCTTGCATTTTTTTCGAACTTGCCGCGGCGTTCCTACGTATATAGCCACACCGACACAAAGAGAGGGCCGCCTCAGGCGGCTCAGACCTCGGCCTACTCATTGCGAGGGGCCGCGAAACAAGGCCGGAGTAACCACGGTGATATCCTGTGCGGTCAAACCAGGCAGGCGAATGATGGACAAAGAGCACACCCAAAACACAACAACACGAAACACGCTTCTGCCGGAGTCGATCCAGAACCGGCTCAACAAGATACGGGCCGCCCTCGCCGCCGTCCGCGACCAGGGCACCGTTGAGATGCCTCCGCGCAGATGCCCCTCTCGCAAACCCCGCAGATGTTTCCACGCCTGACGCCCGCGACACCGAATTCATCAAGGTCTGCGCGCAAGGACAACCCCGCCGTCGAAGCCTATCACCGCATGGGCTTTCGGACCAAGTACTATGAAATGATCAGGTGGCTGTAGCTGCCGAGATGGGCTGCCGCATCCCCATCTTCCTCTTCCCGCACTTGAATTCGCCAAACGGGCGCCCGGCAGCATTTCAAAGGTGCGCAATGCTAAGATAGGATCGCTCGGAGGTCACGTCAGCCCAAGCCAAGTCCACCCGCCCACGCGAAAATCAAGGGCTCCCATTCTCCGTAACCGCACCCAGCGCGTAGAGGTTCCCGGCCGAATCTATCGCAACCGCGGCATCGCCCCAGAAGTCCTTCACCAAAAACTCCGGCTCCGACCCGGGCGATATGGACGGAAGACCCGTACTTGCCGTTCCCTTCAAGTACATGTCGCCGGTTGACCCGTCAATTCGAGCTATCACCTCCCCGCCGGAGCCTTTGACGACGAACTCCGTCTCCGCAGTGGCGGCGAGCTCCCCGCTGCTTGCCGACTCGTACAACGTCCCCGCCAGAACCACGCCTCCATCCCCGCCCAATCTCGCGACCGCACTTCCACCCAGCCCCTTCACCACCACGTCGGTCGGTTCCGAGGTCGCGTCATGACCGTACACCCTGATCTGCGACTCATTCATGGTCGCAGGCTGCCCCCCTATCCCCCCATACATGTTCGCCGTGTCCCTGGCCTGAGTAAGGAACGTCCTCAGGTCTCCCGCCGCATCCGGGTTGTGGTAGCCGTTCCAGTCAATTGGATAGAGAATGTACTTGGACGCCCAGTAGTCCAGCGCAACAGCGTCCACGGCCGCGATCAGAGTGTTCTTCCTTGTGGTATAAGCCTCCGGATAACCCGACCACCCCTGCTGCGTTACCCAGATGCAATCAAGGATGTTCAACACGGGCGCTCGCACCAGCGGCGAAAACATCGTCCCGCAATCCGCGCCCGCACCTGCGTAGTGCCTGCCCGCTATACCCCCGTCGTTCATCGAGAGAACCCCGAACATGTGCTTCAGCGCCGCCGTTATCCCGGTGCCGTCGTGGTGCTTCAGCACGGGTACGTTCAACACCTTTAACTTCTGCTGGTAACCTCCCCCGTCCCATATCCCTTCCTTCCACTCCACCCGTCTACCCCCGCCGCTCACAAAACACGGGTAGGATATCGACCCCTGCTTCCTGAACCCGTTGGTCGAATGGTCGTCTGCAGATATGAAAGTGTTGATGTACGGGTCCATGAGAATCTTCGTCACGCGCGGATCGGCGAATACGCTGTCCACCAAATAACTGAAGGAGTGCAGCTCGTCCTCGGCGTTCGCGTGGACCCCCGTATCCCCGGGCGGATACGGCGAACCGCCTCCTCCTCTCCCCATCGAATCGCAATCCAGGCTTCCGTATCCTTGACCGTTCTCGAAAACGATCACTTCTCCCGTGAAGCCGTCCGGGTGCAGCAGCACTTTCTGGATGAGTCCCTTCACCACGTCGGAGTTGCTGGCCCCTCTGTATTTCCATTGCGCGTTGACTTTGACGATCACCACGTCGTCGGCGGCAATCAGCCCGCCAGGGCCGCTGGTGAGTGTTGTCGCAGCGCTCTTGTAGAACTTCAGCCCGTGCAGCCCGATGAGCTTCACCAGCAGCTCCACGCCTTCGTGCTCCAGCCCTCCTCCAGGCACGGGGATATTGTAAAGGTAGTAGAGATGGGCGCTTCCGCTTTGGGCACGGGCGAAGCCGTCGGACGAGAAGGGATTACGAAGGCTCCACGCCGCCGCGCCTACTGCGCCCGCGGCGCAACGCCTCAAAAACTGCCGCCTTGACACCGGCTGGAACATTTTCCCGCCCCCAGACCAAATTGGCGGGAAGGCAAGTTCCTCCCGTCAGCGTTTATACTCTTTCGGTACGATATTGTCAACCCGCCCGCTTCGCCATCTCTCCCCACCGGCCTCGCTCCGCCTGCAAAGTCCGCCCCTAGAACCGCAGCGCGCACCCGGCCATCGGCCCGCTCATCACCGGGTTCCTAACCGTGCGGAAAACATTTGACAACGACGGCGCAGGTCTAATAGTCTATTAGCGGAGACTAAAATGAAGCGCCCGAAGGCACTGGCAAGGCTGCTCAAAGTACTCTCGGTCGAGACGCGCGTCCGGATCGTCCAGCTTCTCAAGTCCCGGGCTCTCTGCGTCAACGCCCTGGCCGCCCGGCTCGACGTGACTCAGGGAGCGGTCTCCCAACATCTTCGCATCATGCGCGACGCCGGTCTGGTGATCGACGAAAAACGCGGTTACTTTGTCCATTACCGCCTCAACGAGCAAACTCTCGCCGCATGGCGAGAGGAAATAGACCAACTGCTGGACCCCACCCGTGAGGCTCGCACAGACAAGAAGGGAGCATCGAAATGTGTTGCAATGAAAGACAGGAAAGCTGCCACAAGCCGGAGAACCTGACCGGCAAGCCCGCTGACTGCTCGCCCGAGCAAATCCGCGAGTGCCACGGCGAGGCGGAAGCCCACCCCTGCGTCCAGACAGCGGGCTGCGAGCATCCCGAACGGCTCAAGGGGAAACCAGGCGACTGCTCACCTGAGCAGATTCGCCAATGTCACGGCGAAGGAGAAGACCACCCGTGCGACCAGAAGTAATGCGTGTGAATGAGCGAAAGGACACGGATGCATGAAACTCGGCATGGTGATCACTCAGACGGACCCGGAGACGGTCTTCAACGCGCTGCGCCTCGCCTCCTACAGCCTCGCCCAAGGAGACCAGGTGCGGATATTCCTGTCCGGCAGGGGAGTGGAGATCGACCGGATCGAAGACCCGAAGTTCGACGTGAGACGCGAAGCGCAGAAAGTCTTGGACGCCGGAGGGCAATTCCTCGCCTGCGGAGCCTGCCTGAAACTGCGCAATTCCCAGGGCTCAGAGGTCTGCCCGCTCTCGACGCTGAAGGACCACTACGAGGTCGTCCGTGATTCAGACAGGCTGGTGACGATATGAAATCCGACCGGACCAGCCATGCGGGGCCGGCGACCTATCGCCAACACAAAAATCCGGGTGTCCAGTTGCCGGACTACTACCGCACCGTCGCCGAGGATGTTATTGCCTTCTGCGGTCAGAACAGCGGCGGCGTCTGGGTCGATCTGGGCAGTGGCCCGGGAGGCCTTGGTCTGGCCCTGCTGGAGAAGGTTCCTAAGGGCACCGTGGTGTTCGTGGATCCGAAAGCGGATGCCCTCCGCCGCGCGCTCGACGCCGCACGGCAGCGAAGCTTTGCCTCGCGAGCAGTGGCGGTTGTGGGCTCGGCCGAGTCGATCCCCTTGCCTGATGAGGCGGTCGATGTCGTCGTCAGCCGGGGCTCATTCTACTTTTGGCAGGACCGCGCGCAGGGCCTCCGGGAGGTCCGGCGCATCCTGCGGACCGGCGGCCGGGCGATGATCGGCGGCGGCCTTGGCAGCGCGTATCCGCAATGGGCCCGGCAGGAGTTCATTCGGCGTCGGCGCGAATCGGTGAAGAGCCCTGAAGCAGCCAGGGAATTCACCGAGGCGCGGAGCCCCCACACATTCCGCCGACTGGCGACCGAATCGGGACTGTCCTCCTTCGAGGTCGTTGGCGAAGGCGGCCTGGGCGCGGACGCCCCGAACACCGGCATCGGCATCTGGCTGCAGTTCACGAAGGATGCGACGAGTGACATCTGACCCACAAACGGCAATCGAAGTGCGCGGCCTGGCCAAGCGTTTCGGCGACGTCCAGGCGCTGGCGGGCATCGACTTCGACGTCCGGAAAGGTGAATTGTTCGGCTTTCTCGGCCCCAACGGCGCCGGCAAGAGCACGACGATCAATGTTCTCACCGGCCTCGCCCGTCCGGACGCGGGCACGATCCGTATCGTCGGGATCGACTGCTCCAAGAACCCGAAAGCCGCGCAGCACCTCATGGGCGTTGTGCCCGACGAGGGCAACCTGTATCCCGAGCTGAACGGCTTCGAAAACCTCGCCTTCTGCGGGGCTCTGTACGGCATGGCCAAACCCGACCGCGAAGCTCGGGCGAAACACCTGCTCGACCGTTTCGGCCTGACGAATGCAGCCCGCCGAAAATTCGCCGGCTACTCCCGCGGGATGAAGCGCAAACTCACCATCGCCGCAGGGATCATCCACGAGCCCCCAATCCTTTTTCTCGACGAGCCGACTACCGGCATCGATGTCGCCAGCGCCCGCCAAATCCGCCAGCTTATCGCCGACCTCAACGCGAGTGGGACGACCATCTTCCTGACGACGCATTACATCGAGGAGGCCGAACGGCTTTGCCGACGCATCGCGTTCATCGTCCAAGGCCGGATCGTCCGCATCGATACGGTCGAGAACCTGATGCGCCGGACGGAAGGCCGCCACGTCGTGCACTTCGCCGTGTCCGACAACGCCCGCAGCCTGTGCGACCGCATCGCGGCCCACTCCCCAAACCTCCAGTGCCAGGCGGTCGCGGGCGGCGGCATTCGCGTCGAATCGTCGGAACCCGTCCAGGTCGGCCCCCTCGTCCGACTACTCGAAGACTGCGGCGCCGAGGTCGCCGAGGCGCGCAAAGTGCGGCCCTCCCTCGAGGATGTATTCGTTGAGATCACCGGCATCGAAGCGGGCGCAATGAAGCAGGAAAAGGAGCGAGCGAAGATGGGAGGCGGCGCATGAAACCGTGGATCGCTTTCTGGAACATCCTGGCCAAGGACATGCGATCGTACTACCTCAAACCCCCCAACATCAGTTGGGGCATCGTGTTCCCGCTGGCGTGGACCGCGATGTTCTTCATCCGCTCCGGCTCGGGACTGGACAGCATTCCCAACCTCCTGCCGGGCGTCATGGCCGTATCCGTGCTGTTCGGCACAACCAGCATGCTGGCCGTCACCGTGACGTTCGAGAAGAAAGGCCGGTCGTTCGAGCGCTTGCTTCTCGCACCCATCCCCCTGGAACTCCTGATGCTCGCAAAAACCACCGGCGCGATCGCCTTCGGCGTCGCCAACGCCTTCGTGCCGGTCATCATAGCCGTCTTCCTGGCGGACCTCTCAACCGTCAACTGGCCGACTCTCATCCCCGCCGTTGTGCTCATCGCCGTCAGCTCGACCTTCCTCGGCCTCTTCATCGCGGTCTCCGTCAGCGAGGTCTTCGAGGCCCAGACGTTCTCCAACTTCTTCCGCTTCCCGATGATCTTCCTCACCGGGCTGTTCTTCCCCATCGAGAAGCTCCCGCTCTGGCTTCGGCCCTTGTCGTATGCCCTGCCGCTCACCTACGGGGCGGATGTGCTCCATGCCTCCATTCGCGGGGCAGGCCACATGCCGCTCCTCTTGGACTTCGCTCTGCTCGCGGCCTTCTGCGCGGCGCTCTTCGGCGTCAGCTTGCGGAATATCAGAAGAAGGTGGATCGTGTGAACGTCCGGCGCAGCGAAGACCCCTTACTCGCGGCGGATGCATTCGTCCGCCGCGTGTCAGTCTCTGGCTGACGCTCCGGCGCAGGCAACATCCCTAGAACCGCAGCGCGCACCCGGCCGTCGGCCCGCTCATCACAGCGTCGAACTCGAACTGGCCCGTCCCGCTCCCCTTGTCGTAGTCAACGTCCAACACCCGGTACCCCAGCCACAAAGTCGCCTCTTCAAAAAACCTCCAGCCCAGGAGCGTCGTAACGTTCCACGTCAGATCGGAACCCGCGCCGAATCCCCCGATATCCCCCTCAACAAGCACCGACAGCCCCACCGTCGGGTCTGAAGCTACCAGGCGCAACCCCACGATCGGATCGACCCACTCCTCCCCTCCCCGCACATCCGGGCTCGCGGGGAAATCTATCTTGCTGTCGATGTCCCAGTACCGGCCTCCCACCAGCAAATCGAGAGTCGCCACCTTTACCTCCAACTCCTCGATAGCGGATGCGGCCACGCGATAGTATCCGCCCGCTTCTATGAACGTGCACTTCGAATCGATATCGACCTCTTCCGTCCCCACGTTCCCGTCGCGTGACAGACTCACGTAGGTTGGGTCCACGAACACCCCCCATCTTCCCTTTCGTACCTCCAATCGCAGCCGCCCCCCCACATCGAGGTCGTCAATTATGTCCTCGAAATCCACGTCGGCGGACGCCGCGGTCGCCCCTATCGTCACGTCCCCGCCCATGCCCACCGTCCACACGTACGGGGCTATGATGAATTCCCATTCGTCGTCCAAGGTGCCGCCCTGCCCGTACGCCACGGGGAAAAGCGCCCCAAGCGCCAACACGCACAATCCCGCCGTCATCGCCTCTTTCATCCTCATCTGCCGATACCTCCTCGTTCCCGGTTCCATCGTCGTATCTCGGCGCACAAATACCCCACCTGCGCCGTCTCATTTGCCGCCGATGATTCTCCCGGCCATCTCCCCCAGTTTCAAGCACCATTTCACATCATTTGCGGCCGCACGTGGTCCCGCCCCCAACCGCTTCCCGCGTTCCTCTGCTCGAAGTTGTGGCGGATTGAGCCTTGCATCGGCCACAGATCGATGGGGGAGAATACAGGATCACCGGATCTCGAAAACGTAGTCACCCTCAGGAATTTCACCCCCCGTCTCAACCCGTTCCTGCCCAAGATTATCCACCATGTCCGGCCCGACGCTGTAAACCGTAGCCCCCTCGCTCGTCCTCACGTACTTGAACGCCCCGCCGCTGAACGGGTCCTCAGGTAGCTCGGAAAGGTATCCGGGAACCAACTCATCCAGACTTCCCGGGAACGCCCCGGTCTGCAACTGATACAGCTTCAGCCCAGCCAGGATCTGGTACCCGTTCACCTTCGCCCTGCCCCGGTGCATGACCTGCACCGTCCTCCTGTACGAATCCCACCAACTCTTCGGTACTCCACCAAGCATTGCGTCGTACGGTATCTCTTTGTCGGTAGCAGCCAGGAACTCGGGGTACGGGAGGTCCGCGGCCTCCGCAAGCGGCATGAGAATCGTCCGCAGTCGTTCCATCTGCCGGCGAAGCTCCTCCACCGGCAGCTCCGAAAGCCGCAGCCACGGCTCCCCGTCTTCGAGCATCGTCTTTGCAATGTCGGCGGTAACAGACATCGTGAACAGCTCCATGTCTCCACGCATGAAGGTCGAATAGCCGCTCTCTTCCGAACGCATCTGCCCCAACCGCTCGATGGCGCGAACGCAAAGCTCCGGGTCGCGCACTTCGGGAAGCCAATCCCCCAGCGCACCCCCGCCAATGGCTCCAATCGCCACACCGACCAGATTGTCTATGATTGTCGTGTCGCTCCTCACATCAATTCCCATCTTCAGCGCGGCAAGGGAGTCATAAAGCGCGGATTCCATCTCCCCCTTCGCCTGAAGCACCTTCGCCTTCCAACCAAGCAGCCTCGCCAAAGCGCGGAACTTTGCGAGATATGGCAAGGGTGCGTCAACACCGATGACCGGGGGCGACTGGTAATACTCCGCCTCTTCGATGCCCGCCTTCAGCAACGCCAGCGCCTCAGCATTCGCCGCCAGGTACTCCTCGACCATCGCCACCTTCGCCGGATCCTTCCACCACTCCTCTTTGCCGCTAAGGAATTCCTCGAGCCGCACGAACCGCGCATCCGAAGTCGGGACCATGGATGCAGCAGCTAGCAAGTACAGATTGAACGCGTTGTTCGGATCTTCCAGGAACGACGTCGCAACCCTCTCCATCCACCCCGGGCTCCACTTCTCCACCTCCCGCATGAGCCACTCCGCATCGAGCTTCTCACCCGCTGCCGCAAACCCGCCCTTCCACCGTTCTGCCTTTGCGGCCCCAAATCCACCTTCCTCGATCTCCTCCCCGGCACCCCTTGACACGACCTGATTTGGGGATTCTCCAGAGACTCCTCGCGCACCCTGTTCCGATTGGCCACGCGCGTGCCGGCTCACCACGTAGCCCGTCCCTCCAGCCGCCAGAATCACCAACGCCGCAACCGTCGCTGCAACCATCGCCTTCTTTGTCGTCAACGTAGTTCCTCCCAAAAGAACTCTCGGCACGTGCTCCGCCGCCCTCTGCGCCAACTCCCGCGCCAACTCCTGAATTCCAAGCCGCGTAACGTTCAGGCCCAATCTGCCGCATATTGATCCCATCGGAATCGCGGCAAGCGTCCGCTTCACGAAGTCGCGATCAGGCCCTGTACGCGGCAGCTCCCTCTCAATCTCCGCCGCAACGTACTCCCGCAGCCGTCGCTTCGCGCGCGCCACCCGTTTCTGCACCGCATCTTCGCTGATGCCCAGCCTCTTCGCCGCTTCCGCCTGCGATTGATCCTCGAAATAATAGAGAACCAACGCCTCCCGCAGCCTCTCCGGGAGTTTCTCTATGGCTTCTCTCAGCAGCGCCCGCGTCTCTTTCGCCTCCAGAACCGCGACAGGTGTCGCAGCCCCGCTCGATTCCGGACGTCTCCGCAAGCTTTCTTTCAGCGCGCGCCTGTACGTTTCCGAGCGCACCCACTGCGAGCAGAGCCTCCGCGTCGTTGCGCGTATCCACGAACCGAACTTCGAACTGGTTCGGAGCTTCGAGAGATTCTCCAAACCCGCCAGGAAAGCGTCCTGCGCGATATCCCGCGCGCTCTCCGCCTCGCCTATACGGCTGTAGGCGATTGCGCACACTACCTTCTGGTACCGCCGCACCAGCGCACCGAAGGCCTCGCGCTCGCCTTCTTTGGCTCGCGTCACCAAGACCGCATCCGATTCCGGAATCTCGCTCTCCATTCTCCGCCCTCGGGCTCCTTCCACCTATATAGTTGCACGAGCACCCCTCATCCGACAAGGGAAGTAACAGAAATCCGCCGACGCGTCTCCCAGGCCCGTGAGACCATGGGACAGCATTTGCTGGAAAGATCATCGGCATGTCACGCAGAACACGACCGCACACGTGATCCCGAGCCGGGAAGCTATAAGTTCGGATCCAGCCCTACTGTCACCCGCAGCGCATTGACGACGTCTGAGATGTCAACCGCACCAGTCACGTTGAAGTCCCCCGCCTCTTCCTGTTCCGCCGTGAATGTGTCAAGTCCGACCACTCGCCTCAGCATGAGCACCACGTCGCCGATCCCGACGCTGTTCCCGTCGATGTCCATGGACGTGGCGGGGCCTACGGTTCCTCCGCTCCTCGAGGTTATGTGGACGGTCGTCGGGTTGAACGCCCCGTGGCCGTTGACCGACACGTAAATGATGTCCACCACTTCATCCCCGTCCGACCCCACGGGGCCGGCTTGATATATCCCGCTGTCGGCGGTGATGCTGCACGACGAGCCGTCCGATATGACTGACCATACCTCGCTGCCGCTGAAAGGCGTAGTGAAATGGAGATATTCGCCGATGGAAACGACGGGTGTCTGCGGCCTGATGCTCCACGAAACGTTGATGTAGAAAACGCTCCCGATTGCGGTCGACGTATCATACGAGGCAGAGCCCGCTTCGCCCCCGCCGGAGACCGGAAAGCCGAACTGCCCGATGTAGTTCTCGCTGGATGCCGGCCACGCCGCAGACGCAAGCGCCAGTACTCCAAGGAACGCTGCTAGCGTGGCTCTAGAATTCGACACGTTCATCGCTCCTCTCCCCGGCGTACGATGCTATCGG
>Ga0180431_10004361_pt1 | contig 17729 bp, 22 predicted proteins | sample SS_ome_11_FD_132459 | JGI IMG/M metagenome (GOLD analysis project Ga0180431, IMG submission 132459) | Hypersaline lake sediment archaeal communities from the Salton Sea, California, USA - SS_1_MS_1 metaG | ecosystem: Environmental > Aquatic > Non-marine Saline and Alkaline > Hypersaline >... | reverse complement strand
CTGTAGATTTAATGTTGCATTTATTAACGTCCCACCAATTGGAACAATTATAGGAGCAGCATTTCCATTTTTCATTCCGTCAGAGTCACCACTTCTTCTTAGTTTGCTTTTTTGAGTATCAGAATCAACCCACGAAACAAGATAAGATGTGTAATCCATCTCTTGAATAAATTGAAACTGCGGATAAAAAACTCTTTTGATTGGTATTTGTGCAGGGTCTACTAATTTATTTATATGGTCTACACCATCTTGAGCAGACAAGTCTTGTGAACCATTGTTTATGACAACATCACCATTTGAAACGTCATCTTTGAACGTGTCATCTTCAATTGCATCCAACCATTTATTAGCAGGGATTTCATAAACTTCATCTGGTTCTACAAACTTTCCAAATATCTTTTTTGTAGCCTGAGTATTGTTCTTTGCTTTCTTAATTATTCTACTCATGTCCTAGTACCCCACATTTCACCTTCAAAATCACTACAATTTAAACCTTGATCTTTGTAGAGTATTTTCATATAATCTCCAGCAATAAAATTCCAATTGAGATTATCCTCATAATCATACTGTTTATTTCTATACTCTAATGTAGCAAACGGATTTCCTGGGTATGGGGTTCCATCATTTTCATATCTGTAAAATTCTAAATCAAAACTTCTGTTTGTATTTTTATTATTCCAAGTTAAATGTGTAATCTTAAAATCTACTGGAAAAATATATTTTTGATCTGATATTAGTTCACTTCTTCCAATCTCTTCATTATCAGAACATACACCGTTATGTAACATTAAAAGTGGTACTCTACCAAATCCCTCAGCAGAAGATTTAGCATATTCTATTGCCTCTTGAACATTATCAGCAACAAAGTCATTTGTCGAATTATCAAATGGCGTGCCTTCTGCTACTTGTTCAAATTGATCTCTTTTAGACATTATGACCTCTCTGCGACTCTAACGTCTATTGTTCCAGTATCGGACACTATCCACATATCTTGGGTATCAGAAGCTTCATAACTTCTTAATGCTCCCTTAGGATGCGGAAATCCCTTGGTTTTAACATCGTTAGCAGTAGGTGTTACATCACCATCACCAAAATATACCCACATCTTACCGTCAATTGGCATCATAGTTACTACTTTTCTATCGGAATACGCTGGATTGACCCCATCTTTAACCTCTACAGCTGTAGAATCTGTTAATGATACTGCAAATTGCTTGGAAGGTCCATCAAGGGGTAATAAACTCATCTATTACTCCTCTTTCTTCTCATCTTCTTCATTTTCGTGAACTTGAACAACTTCTAATACATTAGCCTCAATTTTAGGGAGCACTATAGTTTGCATATAAGCAATACTCTTATATGTATCAATAAGCTCCTGCATATTGAGACCCTCAAATTTGGCGTATTTAGCTACGCGATTTAAGAATTCAATCACTTGCTCTTTGTCTTCAGTTGTAAACTTTCCTTCAGTCATAATACATCCTTATATAAAAAGGGAGACACCTCGTCTCCCCTTATTATACTGACTATTAGCTTAACTCTAGTGTTCTGATCTCTTGACCATTAGTTTCACCGTCGTAATAAACATCAACGCTTGGTCCAGCTTTAAGCTCTAGGTAAGAACCTGGAGACACTGGAAAACCATTAGTTGAATCTACTGATGAAGAACCAATGTAAATCTTTCTGTTAGAATAGTTTCTAACAAATAGATACTTTCTATTGGCTAAGTTGGAAGCTACCACTTTTTCAGCTGTTCCAGCAGTGGCTAAAGTATCAGCTGCACTTAGAATAGCCGTATTGGCATTAGCAGGATTATTGATAACATTGACGTCTAGTCCAATATCAGATCCGATAGTTGTTGAAGTAAAGAAGTTAGTTCCATCTCCAAGTCTTACAGAATCATCAACGTGACTTAAGTCAACTTCAACATTAAGTCCACCAACTACATTAACATCTAGTGCTTGATCAGAGCCTACTAATGTACTAGTGAGTGCTGTTCCAGCACCATCCGACAACCAAGCTGCTACACTATCTGAAGCGGCAGTTAGGTCTCTAATGTCAAGATCTGAAGCGTCAACTGTAATTGAGTTACCACCATCAGCGATATTTACATCGTTGGTGATTGAGGTAACCGTCCCAATGTTCCAAACACCGGATTGTGTTGCTGCAACTGTACCATCGACTGTAATGCTTCCACCGCCGTCGCCGATAACCCAAGGACTAGTTCCTTGCTCAACGGTTACAACATCAGCATTAGTCAAAGGTCTGATGTCAAGATCAGTTGCTGTAACGACTATAGAGTCGTTAATCATGTTTACATCTAAACCTTCCTTAGCCCCATTTTGTGTGTGAGTGATCAGTGTTCCATCACTAGATCTTACATATGCCCCAACGCTATCACTATCAGCAATAGTATCCGCACTGGTGACATCAAAAATCAATTGGTCTTTCATTTCGTTTCCTCCTTATCAAAAACGTTTAACTCCACAATAAAACCTCTATCTCCTGACCACTCTTGGGAGTCTGAAAATATATAGTTAGGTTAGAGTCTAATTGTAAGTTTTCTTCTATCTCTATATTACCAGGTTTCACGGTTATGTAATTGGTACCAGAAGCACCAGATACAAAAGAATACTGTACACGGGCATTACCCCTATTTCTAAATCTATATTTTTTCGTTGTTGACGGTATACTAAGTGAGTACTCAGTATTCGCAGACGCTGCCGCAACCGAAAAAATTGTTGGTGTTTTTTTTCCAACGAAAGAAACATTGATGCTGCCGTCTGGATTTATTTCTAAGATCTCAGTTCCATCACCAACCTGAACTGAGTCTGCAATATCCCCTGCATCAGGAACATTGTCTTGGTGGGATAGTTGAACCTCTAATTCTGCATTGACTGTTCCAATGTCAATGCTACCATCTGACAGTTGAACTGGTAATGGATTGTCGGTTTCATATTTTTGGCCATATTTATCTACCAAAATAACACGACGAGCAATAACCGGTTCTTCTTCGTAGGTTAATCGTTCAACTTCTTGCTCGGGCACAGGTGGTCTTTTTTGCTCTATTGACTCGATGGTTGCACCATCTGCAACTGTAAAAGCACTAACATCAACCCTATGACCAATACCTTTTTCTCTATCACCAAGATAAATAGCAGAATTATTAATAACTCGCTTTATCCTAAGATGTAGATCCGATACAGCCGGATTCCCTGATTTTAAGATGACATCCTGACCAACTCTAAAGAAAGCTGATTCAGCGATGACAACTACGCCGCCAGTAGTACCATCCACTGTCAATGCCTGTGGTGGAACAGCTAACAGACGTTTCTCCGTAATCTGTGCTGATAGCATAAAACCCTAACCTTGCCCTATTATATTTACACCCTGCGCGCAAATATTTATAATTATATCATATTACGTGTTATGAAGCATGTTCCTTATCGAACTTCTTCACACTTCGTTCATATTGTTCTCGTTCACTCTTGGATAAGGTATCCCTAAATGATTTACCTGTACCCCATTCGACTTCCTTATTATCTACTGGTTTTTTAAAGGCTTCAAAGTAGTTGTTGAAGAAGTTATCCCACTGTTTTTCTACTTCATCCCACTCTTCATCTGTCTTATTTAATTCAGGATATATTTGTAATAGACGTGCCTCAAATTCTTCTTTGGTGGCAGATCTAACTCCAGCTTGATTAAAACCAGCTAATATCTTCTCAGCATCCTTCTTTAGATCTTCCTCAGAGATCCTCTCGCCACCCTTATGGCAATCCTTCTCCACTGGCCTAGACCTAGCATCCTCTGGTTCACCTACGCGACCTTCGTAAAGATCAGTCCAATCTAATTCCCCTACTCTAGCCATGATCTTATTTTCCTTATTGCTTGTTTTAATGCAAATCCAAAACTAACAGTAGCTAAACCACCGTAAATTATGAAAAATATTAATAATAGCACCTCTTCTTGATGTGGATATAAAGAATTAATCATGTGACTCCTTCTTACCTTCTTCTTCCATTGCTACCAATCTAGTGTAATAGTCTTTTAATTCCTTTAGATGGTCTTCAGCAATGTCTTGAAAATATTCTTTAAATGGCTTAACTTTACCAGCTTTAACATCTTTTACTATATTTTTAATAGTTTGAGCATGCTCGTCTTCAATCTTTGTTCCGATTTTCAGTTCTTTTTCTTGCTGCGATTTTTTAACTTCTTCTGGTTTAGCTTTCTGAGCAGCCTTCTCTTTCTGCTGTTGAGCCTTCATCTTCATCTTAAGTTCCATCTCTGCTCGTTTCTGCTCTAAAATCAACTCTTTTTCTTTCTTAGCATACTCATATTCAAGATCCCTCATTCTCTGATTATGTTCTTTCTCAGATAGAGCGTCATCCATATCTAAATCCTTTTGAGCTTTCTGATACTCAATATCTAGCATTCTTTGTTTATGACTACGCTCCATTTCAGGGTCGTTAACTTCAAGCTCTTTCTGCCTAAGTTGAGCTTCTAAATCTTTCATCTTCTGAGCATATTGATGTTCCAGATCATTCATTCTCTGCTTGTGGCTACGATCTTGCTCTGCTGCTGCTCTAGCATCTTCTAACTTAGCTGAATTAGCTTCAATCTTAGATTGATCTACAGGATCAACTTGTGGTGCTGCATGATCATGAACTACGTGGGCTATTTCTGCTTCAGAGTAACCTAATTGCTGCATTATGTCAATTATCTCATCTTCAGATAGTTCTTCTGGGGCTTCGCCTTGTTGCTCTGCTACTGCTGCAACATCTTCAGGAATATCTTCCTGCTGAGGGTCTTGTGGAGTATCTTCTTGGGGTGCTTCACCTTCTGCTCCAAGTTGTTCTAGTATCTGTAGTTCTTCTGGTGAAAATTCCCCATCTCCATTTAGATCAGCTTGTTGCTCAGGACTTTCTTCTGGAACCTCTGGTTCTGCTTCCTCAGCAATATTCATAATTGCTTTATTATGATCTATCTTAGCTTTAAGTAATTCCCACTCTTCGCGTAAACTTTTTAATAGCTTTTTCTTTTTCTTCTTTCTAGCTTCCTTAATAGCTTCTTCATAATCGTTTGCTGCATCTTGCGCATTAGATTGTGCAGCTGCTTCTTCAGCTGATTGCGGTTGCTTATCTAAGGGCTCTTTTCCAGCCTCAATTTCAACCTTACCATCAGGGGTAACTTCAATAAATTTCTTTTCCATATTACACCCAATCCACTAAGAATCCGCGTTGATAATAACTCTTAACGGCTCTTTTTTGTTCATCTATTATTCTTTCGAGATCTTTCAATCTTGACTGTAAAAATTGTGGTCCAGCTGTACCAGTGCTCTGTGACACGCCATCAATTGATATACCAACAGAATTAATGGGAAATATAATTGGTCCCAACACAGAGAGCATTCTATATGCTGCGATATTTTCAACTAGTCCTGATAGTGCAGCTGGCACCTTTCCGTCTTCAAATCCACAAGTATACTTAACTCTTATACCACCTGGAAAATCTGTAACGCCCATAGTTCTTAAAGCGTGATATTGAATCCCTGAAAAAGCGCTCAATAAGAATCCACTAAAACTAGTTCCATAAGCTGGTACAAGTTGTAATACCCCTTCTTGTGGCATTACATGGATAAATTCCTTAGGGAAGTCAACTATCTTTGTGTCATCATCGTTACTGAAGGTTAATTCTAATTTCTCTACCTGTAATACATTAGGATGGTTGAGTTTTAAATAAGCGTACGAGTGAACAAACATTTCCTTATTATAGTCATATCTTTCTTCAAATGTAACTGGCTTAATATAAAGATCCATTTCATGCTCTACTTCAGATATAGCTATATCGATATAGCGCTGAAGTGTTGTATCAGCTATAGTTTCATTAGTTAGTGCAGATCGCAGTGGGATACCAAATAACGACCCACTCTTCATAATATCTGGTGTTGGTAGATCAGAATATCTATCAACTCCACTTTCTTGCTCTGTCGACCAAACAGGAAAGAGTTCTCTTTTAGGAGTTTTACTTTGAGCCATCGTTGCCTCCCGCTTTTATCTTGGGCTTTCTTATTATGTTTTGGTGCTTAGCAGCACTATCCACATTCTTAAGTCTTGCTTGTGCATCCTCTGGAAGATGCTGAGATAATTTATCTCTTAGAGAATTAATATAATCTGGATTAGCTTCAGCAAAAGATGCTGCTGGATCTTTAATTGTTTGAGCAGAATACCCCGCATCTGTTTTAACTCCGCCAACATGCTGTGCTGCTTCTTGTGCAGACATGGTAGATTCTCCACCGGATTTACCAGCCATAAAAATATCTTGAAGTCGCTCATCTAAGTGTCTCTTTCGACTTGATGCAGCCTCTGTGTGGGCTGCAGATGAACTTGCTGAAGCTGCTATATTTCTCTTATGCTCTGGGTTCTCAGCATGGTATTGTTTTTTCCAATCTCGCACTGCTTGATATCTCTCTCTTGGTGCCATATTCTTAACTTCATCGGAATTTTGGAATTCTTTTAAAGCTTTAGAATAATTTCCCATCGCTTGTTCGTGCGCTTCCAGTGTTTTACCTTTAGCATATTTCACCGGATTCTTCTCGGCTTCAGCCCTAGTATAAGAAACACGACGCGCATTAGATAACCATGGTCCAGTGAGCGCTTTAAGATCTTGCATCATCTTAGGAGACATATCTGATGGTCTAACTCGATGTGTTAATGCCTGCTCAAAAGTTTCAGGTCCACGGTGTGCATTAGCAAGTCGTTCAGCTTCTCTATGTGAGTAACCTTGATCCATGAATTCCTTTATAGCGGATTCATGATGAGGTTCATAATCTGTTCTAGGTTGCCAATCTTGATATCCACTAGATGAAACCCGTGATTTAGTTTCTGGGTCTTTTTTAGGTTCTGGTTGTACTTCTTCTGGAACTGGCTTTTCTTCTTGAGCTTGAACTGGTGTATCTTCGTTGATATCTTGATACTCAACTGGTGTGTCATCTGCATAAGCAACATCTTCATCGGCATAATCATCGTACTCATGTTCTGGTTCATTTGGATTATCAAATAATTCATCACCTGCGCCACCATAACCATCTTCTTCGCGATAACCATCGTATAATGCATCAGCTTCTTCAGGATCAATATATTCGTCATCTTTGAAGTTTGGATCATTCTCACGTAACCACTTCTCAGCATCATCATCAACAGCTTTAGATAAGCGATCATAAATCCCTTCCAGTATCTCTGGATTTTCATTTAGAAAGTCTTGATTCTTCTTAATTAATTCTTTAATGTTAAGTAGGGCTTTTTTAATCTCTTCCATTATATGTGCCCTCCTTCCTTTAATTTAGCGATAAGATCTGGTGGTAACTTACTTAAATCAATACCCTTGACATTCGGTTTAACATCTGCAGCTGGTTCTGCAGTTGGTTTATCTTCTGACACCGCTTCGGCTATCTCATCTTCAAGGGATAGTGGTGTTGGATGCGGATCGTGTACTGAATCAGATACCTTAGAACCACGGGCAGAATAAGCTTCTGGATCTTTTTGACTTAACGCTTCATGTTTATCAAAGTAAGCATCCATATGACCATCTTCATCATGGTATTTATCGACAGAAGATAAGTAATCATTGTAGTGATCTTCTGAGAAATCCTTAGATGGTTTCTTGTAATGAGACAATATTGGATGGTGATCTAATGGATGGGGTTCATACTTACCAGTAGATTCATCAATGTCGTCTATGTGAAGATACTTGTCGTTAACCTTAATTTGTTCTAATGGATAAGCACCATTATGGCCATGAGTCTTCACCTCTTTTTTATAGGAGTGATGAGGTGCACTCTGTAGCCATGAATAATCCTTCATAGAGCGTGCCCAACCTTTAGTGTTGGTACTACTGCTTCTTCCATTCTCTTCGGAGTAATGACTTCTCTCCCATGGTTTGGGATCAATAGCGTCTACCTTTAGGTGTCCGCCTGTGTGATCAATCCCACCATCATCTGTTAACTTATGTAGCAGGTGCATATACTTAAATATCTGACCTGCATGTTGATTTGCTACATCATTGTTTTTGTTTTTTAATGCTGATTTATATTGTGATGCATGATGACTTAAAGCATCATGAAACATATTAGGATGAAGTTCCGGATCAATTTCAGAACCAAAATTCTTAACGGCAAAATTCGCATTACGATGTTGCGAAATTCTAGCCATCTTTTCCAATGACTCAATTATATTCTCTAAAAGATATTCGTCTCGAGCATACTTGATCAGTGTTTGTAAACTTCTATTATCACCAGCTTTTTTAATGAGTAGCTCTTTGAATTTATCAATTCTCATGACTACTCCGTACTATGCTGTTAATACCTCAACTGAAGATGCTACTAAAGTTCCATCACTTCTAATGTAATCACCAGTTGCAAATACATAATGAATACCGATTGGAAGAGATAAAGAAACTTCATCAACTGCACCAGAAGGTGCTGACATTCCAGAATCACCAAATGCAATTCTACCAGCAGTTGTAACAACTATTCTTATAATGTTACCTTCACCAACTTCTTGAGCTGTACCAATTGCAGCACTAGCTACTCGTCCTGGAAATTCTAATCCACCAACGGATTGGGCAACATCTACTTTACTTTTAGAAAGGAACTTTCTAATGTTGTACGCTTTAATTTTTAATGACATATAACACTCCTATAGGTTTAACTATAAGAGAATTATACCATAGATTAAAGCTAACCGACACTAGAAATATCGGTTAGAGCCTCCATTTACCATCAATAACATTGATTAACTGTCTAGAACCATTCGGATACAGTAAGCACGATGTATTCATCCAGCTACTGGCACCAGTATTGTATGTAAGCCTTAGATATGTCGAAGTTCCTACACACCATGCACCTCTTAAGATCTGAGGTGAATGAGAGTGTCCAAACACACATTGACCATAAGCTCTTTCCATAGTATTAATAGAACCTCTAGCTCCATTTGCACCTTTATCACCATGTGCACCTAGATAAACTCTAGCTATGCTAAAGTTCTCATCACGTTCTAACCACTTAACTTTATCAGGCTTCTTAATACCGCCAACAATATCACATGCGGCTTTCAATGGATCCTTCTTATCTAGATACTCTAAGAAAATTTTTGCTGCAAAACGCGCATTAATAGCATCCTTTGGAAAATCACCTCGTTGCAAGTATCTATCGAGAAACTCATCGTGGTTACTCTTAACAATAACTAATTCGTCTGACCAGGATGATAGTCTGTTGATATCTCTAACAATCATATTAGCTTCATCCAGTAGAGATAATTCTCCTTGTTCAGCTTTTCTTGCCTTTAAGACACAGTTTTCATCTTCGTGGTGATTGATGGATGAATGATCAGCTAAATCATGCACTACAACTCTATTTGGTTTTAGAGTCTTACAAACCTGCTCCCAACAATCCGCTACAACTGGATCAGTTTGACCGGTATGCCAGTCACCTAATATAAATGCTGCAGGTGCATAATCTACAACTGTATCAGGGAAATATTGTTTTCCAAGATCTACAAAATTACCATCTTTATCTGCTTGTACCTGACGAAAGTGATACATCTTGTTATTAACTACTTCAACTATTATAGCTCCCATAACATGATCGTGCTCTGCAATAACTGCAGTTCGTCTACTCATATACATATCTGTTGTATAGTCAGGTACTGTAATCGCACCTGTTGTCATGACGGCATGAGTATGGTTATCATGGGTTGCAACATATCTGAGTCGCTGCTTTGGAGAAGCATATATAAAGCCACCATCTCGGTGACCAATTCTATCTAATGATGTAATAGGATCAATATGTTTAGCACTTAGTTTAACAGTGTTAAGATGGATATTAGAATTCAAACTAACATCATTAACAACTAGCGAATCTCTAGGTATTGCCTCATCTACTATTAACCCATCTTTATTATGAGGTCTAGCTGGATCAGATGCTAGTAAAACTAATAGTTTTGCATCATTTATTTTACAATAATTATTAATACTTGATAAAAATCCCTTATCAACCTCACAGCCAGTTACAGCCGTTGTTATCACAAATCTTTTTACACCTTTAATACTAGACTTAAGAGAATTTAGTGCCTTACGATTAAATATTGAATCGTCTAAAATATGCTTAAATTTCTTTGGATATTTTTTTCTTGCTGCGACTTTTAATCGACCTAATGAACCATAGTGATGAGATACCATGTCTTTCGTTATCCCACTCTCATCATAAAATTCATTCATAGTTGGATAACGCTTCAACTTATTACAAGTATTAGCATACTTACTTAGTATTGTAGCCTTTTTACTCGGCTTCCTTTTAACGACTTTTTTCTTAGCCATACTCTATCCTTGGTTTTTACGTCGAGTAGACCACCGATCATCTAATTCAGGGCACTCTCTTTCAAATTCAATCAGCATTGCTAAATTAGCTATTGCGTGATCGAGATGAGAAAGCCCAGATTCAGGATCAATGTCTTCTCCATCTTGCCATGCCAAAATGTGTCTCATTAGACAGGCAAACGGTACACTATAATTAAACCCACGTCTCCAATTATCTGAGTCATATTTCTGCGCACCATAAGTTAGTACACGAGCCAACGCATTAATTGCTGACACAGGGACAAGGTCCATACGTAGTTTTCCATGGTTGAAACGCTGTGCGCCTCCATCCACTTTATTAGTATTTGCTTCGACTTTTCCCCATTTATTAATTATATCAAACTTATCGTTATTACATTCTGCACAGCCATCATTGGGTAATTCCGAATACTCTTGATTACAGTTCACACATCTATAAGGCATTATTTCTTCCTCCGTTCCATTAGCCATAATTTAGAATATTTTCTAGGATAAGGTTTCTTTAAATCTTTTTTAGTTGCTGCGTAAATTGGTTCTTTAACTATAAAGACATCATCTTGTAAGAGTGGACTACCATCAGCATCACACTCTTGCTTAAACTTAATATCCTCTATTTTATGATAGAGATCTTCAGCAAACTTAGTCATTGCTTCAAACCCCATATACATTTCTTTATCTGATGCTAGATAAAAGTCTTGAGTAATTCTAATATTGTAGTCAAATTCTTGCTCTACAGCTAATGTAACCATTGCTATCTCAGACGGTAAAGCAATAGGACTAAAAGCAACATCGATTGTATAATCATCCATACTCATTGCTATAATAATACTAGCTTGACGATCAGGTGATCCTAGTGCTATAACCTTATCACTTATAGGCATCTCTATATAATTAAATTTACTTGATAAAAATGACGCAACTTTCTGTAACTCTTGTGTATTCATCGATATACCCCTTACGGTGTAATTATACCTCAAGGGATATAAAAAAGGCCCGACGAAGTCGGGCCTGATTTAATAGCGTTTTTTAATTAACGACTATCTTCCAACATTTTTGAACAATGCATTGAATCTTGGAGTATACACAAAAAGTGCACCGTAAAGAACAATTGCAAATTCAAGAGCAGTTGATACGATAGCGAAGTTAATCTTAGAAAGAGGAGCTAGTTGCTTAAATCTCATACACTCAGCAGCCATATCCAATAGGAATGCTTCACCAAGTCCAGGAGCTTTTGCACCAGCGTCAACAATAGTTGCGCTTCCATTCTTGTAGTTTCCTACAAATTCCTCTGTTCCAACAGCTCCACCAGCAGCAGATCTGTAAAGTTTGAAATACTTAACGCCAGCAGGTACTGTACCACCGATAGTTAGAGTAACAACTTGTCCAGCTGTAACTGCAACACCACCAGCTTCTTGAACAGGGGCAGACTCGCCGTAGTCATTAACTGCAGTAAGTTTGTACTGATAAGTACCAGCGTCAATGTTTCCACCTGATCCACCAGCAGCAGCAGTGATTGTAAATGTAGCTGCAGGAGCTTTTTCATTTACGGCTTTTGCTCTAGCGTAAGATCTAGGTCTCAAAAATAGGTTAGGTTTGAAATCAATTTGACCAGCAGATGTAGTCATCTTGTTTACATCGTAACCAACAGTTTGAGAAGCAAGACCTGGAGCGCTTCTAAATTGTGGATAGAATTGTTTAATGAATGAAGATAGAGCTAGAGGCTCAATGTGTAGTTCACTTGGAGAACCGAAGTTTTCCAATGCGATAACTGCAAGATCTTCAAGATCATCTTGTGCCATAACGTTTCCGTTTAGATCACGAGCGATTGATCTCCAATCTCCGTAACCTTGGAAGTCGCCTGACTTATGTTGATCATCGTCATCTCCCTTCAATAGTTGCTGTAGAAGTCCGTTCATAGCAATTGAATTAGTTGGAAGATCACTAATAGCACCATTCATAGCACCAGTAGCTACGTTAGCGAAGTGTGCATGTCCCCAGTACATCTCTCTTTCAAGATGCTTAAGAAGATGCATAGTTCCTTCTTTAGCTTGTTGAGCAACAACGTCGCCCACAGTAGTTCTAACAAGTGTCATTTGATGGGAAACTTTTCTTCGTGTTCCAAAGAAAACGATTCTTTGTCCATCACGGATGTAAGTGCTATCCTCTTCTTGAGGTGCTCCACCTTCTCCCATGTAAGGACTTGCATCAGAACCGTATCCAACCAAACGATTGTATTGTTCGAACAAGTTGTAAGCTTTGTCTACAGAAACTGCAGGCCAAAACTTAAGGTTTTTCATGTCAAATGTGACTGATTTTAAAGTTGACTCTAATGACTCAGCTTGAAGTACACCACCATAAGTTAGATCAGTTGGTTTACCGGCTCCACCGTAACCAGCTGTGATCGCCTTATTAAGTGCTTCAACTTCTTCTGGAGACACTAGACCCTGATTCAATCCATTTACGATTTGATTAATCATGTCTCGTTCCATTTCCTTCTCCTTTAAAGTTTAACTCTTACAAGTTATATTTTTCAGCGATTGCTTGTACATCGGTAGCTGAGCCTGTTTCAACTCTGATAATATCAGCTGTATCTACAGTAGTTCCCGATTTCTTAAGTTCAAACAGCTTAGATGCCACATCACTCTTTGATAATGGCTCAGCGTCTTCCTCTTCAGTTGATTTTTCAAGAGCTTGAACATTCGCAGGAACACCTTTGCGTTCTACTGGTTGATCAGCTAACTTGTCAATCATTTCTGTTAGAGAAGCTACCTTTTTTTCAAGTGATTCAAACTTAGAATCAACATAAGATTTAATTAAAGTTTCTTGTTCTTCTAAAGATTTCTTTAGAGAATCGTCTTCTTCAATCTCCTCTTCTTTGCTTTCTTCAGCGCTTTCTTCACTCTTCTGAAGATCATCCTGTTCTTCTTCAGATTTTTCGGCTTTCTCTTCTTTTTCTTCTTCTTTCTCTTCTTTTTCTTCTTCTTTCTCTTCTTCAGCTTTTTCTACTTCAGCTTTTTCAGCTTCATCGAGAACGCCCTTTTCGACTTCATCTTCTTTCTTGTCGTCGTCGTCTTCCTTGTCGTCTTCTGCTTTCTTAGCGTCTAACTCACCATTTGCAGGTTTGCCAGCGAGTTCTTTGTCGCCAGGACCTTCGATTTTAATCTCAGCCGCAGAAAACTTAGACTTCTTCAACTCTTCAAGTTCTTCAAGAGTTTCATCAATGAGACTAACAAGAGATTTTGTTAATTCTTCATTTTGTTTCATCTCAGTCTCCTTTTGGTTTAACGATTAAAATTACTGTCCCATTCCTAGCAGTTCATGTCCTCTAATTACTGATAGATCAGCGTTGTCAGAGTTGTTTCTAAGAACTTTGTCATTGGCGAAATCGCCAAGAAGTCCAATAATCATAAGTCTTGCTTTACCAGCAGCATCATTACTAAAGATTGTAGTCATGTCGTCTGTGTTTGCTACAATTTTAATTCTGCCAGGGTTTGCTACACCGATACCAAGAAAAGGATTTGAATCTCCGTCTACTCCACCCATTGGGGATTGAATTGAAGCAGCTTCATAAGAAATTACCATTCCTCTTACTGTGATGTCAGCAGCACCTCTAACAGGAGCTTCGCCGTTAAGCTCTAACTTACGAACAATTTTGTCTAAAATTTGCTGTTTATTAGCCATTTTCCTCTCCTTTATTGTTCCAGTATTAGAACTAATGTTATTATTACGCAATAGTTCAGTATTCTACTATACCACAAGTATGTAGTTAAACACGTGTAACTACATACGGTATGCATATTATACCTATGTTAACTATTAATTACTGCATGTAGATCTTTCAAAGAGAAGTTTTTGTTGCATTCTCTACATTTGACTTGATGTTGAGCATATATTTGCTCTTTCCCGCACTGCTTACAAGTGATGTATTTAAAACCACTTTCGTTGGATTCGGACTGCATGATACCGCCTTGCGTCAGATCCATAGGTGATCCAGCACCACCGTAACCAGCAGTTAAGGCCTTCTTAACCTTCTTTTTCTTGGATCTTTCAGCCCACTCTTTCATTGTTGGCTTTCTATAAGGACCTTTGGGATCTATTGCTTTTGTCTGGTCCCATTGAATCTTTTTCTCATGGTGTGGAATTTCCTTAACCTGCGCTGGCTTATCAATGCTTGCAGGTTTAGAATCATGTTTGGCACCTATATAATGAGCCCCAGTAGCTAATGCCCCTGTTAATACAGCGGCTCTTGCTAGATCTTTAAACTCACCTTTCTCAATATCATCTTCTTGTTTAGCCATATGTTGCTGAATTTTACCTACAATAGCATCTATACGAGCTGTATCAACATTATGATCACTTAATTGACTTTTTAAACTATCTAAATACTTAGGATCTTTATTAGCGCGTAACGCGTGTCTTTTAAAGGTGTTAGCTGCATTTACTTCTTTAGCACTTTTTATAGGTGTTGATGCTGGCTTCTTAGCGGGATCTTGTGGTGTTGTGAATTCACCACTGGGTTTAATCCCTGGAGATTGAGCTTGTGGTGGTTGCGGAGTATAGTCGGCTTTAGGTGATTGAACCTCATTAACCGGCTTATTTACTGACTGATTTACTATCCCTAATTTTGATTTTGGAGTTGAAACTGGGGTATCTTTTTCGCCCCACATTTGGTTAGTTCGATAGGCCTTCATTAACTCTTTAATTTTTTTAACGTTATTTAATACCTTAGCTTCTACGGCCTTCTTTATTAGTGTTTCAGTATCTGTGCTCTCAATGTGTATGTTAATACCTGTGGCTTTTGCAAGCTCTTGAATTTTTTCAATATTAGCAATAATTTTATTAGCTTGTGCATTTCTTTGAACATGACGAAATGATGGGATCTCTTCATCTTTGCGGGCTAAATGCAGTACTGACTTGATTAACTCTTGATCTACTTTATCCTGTTCAGCAGATATTGACTTTACAATATTAAGTGGTTCAACTAATGTGGCTTTATTAGCAGGGGTAAAGGTTATTGCAATTGAGTGAATCTTGGTTCGCTCTAACTTGGAAGGATCCTTAATCCCTCGCGAGATTACACCGCCTTCAACAGACGCCTTAATTTTAAGAGGGCAGTCAGACTTGTGAATATTTCGCAAAATAGCAGCAGCGGCTTTAGCATTTGGGTGATCCTCATCATTATATAAGTAACCGGCGGCATAGATATAGGGTGCCTTGATTTTCTCCCAATAATAACGCTGTCTTTCTGTTTCACAGTCCTCTTCTTTAAATATTTTTTTAGCTTCAGTTACTCGACCAATACTATTAAAAAAACCCTTACCATGGTTATCATTCCATCTACCTTCTCCATGTTGAAGAGCTGTTATGTCTGCCCCTTCAATTGATAGTGTTTCTCCCTGAGAATCACGCAATTCCGATCCGGCTACGCAATCTATCCATAATGCCTTTTCTTTAACCATATAAATACTCCTATCTACGTTAATTATACCATAAAATGAAGTATAATATAAATATCCATAAATCTGATATAAGGATATTTATGAAAATTTGCAAAAAATGCCAAAAAAATAAACCCAAAACTGAATTTAATAAACATACTACAAACAAAGATAGATTAACAGGTAAATGTAAGCAATGCATATTAGAAGAAAGAAGGATTAGGCAGGATGCTAGATTTAATCCCAGTTTCAAAGGAGAGAAAGTTTGTCAACGATGTGGCCTTAAAAAGATCAAGAAATGCTTTACTCTAAATAAAAGCACCTCAGATGGATTTAATGGATGGTGTAAAGATTGTACAAAAGACTCAGCTTTACAACAGAGATATGGACTATCCATTGAAGAATATAGGCACATATTACGGCATCAAAACAATAGGTGCGCTATTTGTGGAACTACAAAAGCGTCAGGACCGACTAATGAATTTGTGGTTGACCACGATCATAAAACTGGAAAAATTAGAGGTCTATTATGTAACCACTGCAATACTGGACTAGGTAAATTGGGTGATACAGTTGAGACACTAGAGAAAGCTATAAAGTATCTTAAAAATTCTTCAAAAGAAAACTAATTTTTTGACATATCCAAAATATAGGTTCCTCCTCTTTAATATCTTCTTCAGTCCAATCCTCAGGAAAACTAGGATCTGTGTCTCCTAAATATTCATCTAACACTGTAAGTATCTCTTCTAAATCTTTCTTCATTGTTACCTCTAATTATCGATATTTTATCTCGTATTCGGGGTCATCATCACGATGGTCTATAACTCCTTCTCCCTCATAGTGTTCAGCTATTTGAATCATAGTGTCGGAGTTTTTAACCTTTTCAAGGGCTTCTTTAGTGACTTTTTTGACTGTATCGACAGATATAGAGTTCATATGAGCGATCTCTACATCGCTAGGAGGATTTCCACCATCTAAGTATTCATGAGCATACTTAAAAAAACAATAGCAGGACATTTGGTGGTTAATGGCCCAGCAACAACCGGGGAGTTTACTCTCCTCTTCCTCGGTTAATTCATGATCTGCATGCCGTAACTGCTTTAATCTTAATACAGCTAATGGACAATACGAGTCTGGGTGACTCTCTAATTTTCGTGGACATCTACCATCCATTGGGCATTTTACAGGTGTATCACTCATTTCTTTCTCTTGTAGCATTTACGCAAATATAAGCTCATCAGCTTGTCGCTCAACTTAAATTTAAAGGGATTGCGGATTAACTTATCTGGTAAACAGTCACGAATCTCTTTAAAAGAGAAGGGTGCTATTTCATACCATTTGTCAGTAATTGCGTATATTTGATAGAATAAAATATAGGCATTAGCCATCTTTATATAAGATGGAAGATCGATAACATCATTAAATTTATGCTTCTTAATTAGTGCTATTGTCATCTTTTCGCATTCGCGCTCTAAATTTGCCGTACTTTCTAGTGTTTCTAATTTATTGTAATCTTTCCAACATTTAGTTTGATGTACCCACTGTTGAAAATGACAAAATTCATGTAGTAAGGTACTTAACCACTCTTTCTTTGGTCGTTGAATAGCTACATGAAGCTTTGGATATTTCATCCTTTTATTTATTTCAGGATAGTCAAAGTGACCGGACGAGTAGTCTTTTCCTCTGTATTTAGTCATGTAGCTATCATGAAGAACAAGAGAGCCGCCGTATTCTCGCAGCTCCCTTGTAACGAAATCAATTATGTGTTGTTCGCGCTTATTCAGCCTCATCCACTTTTTCCTCCACAGCACAATCTCCACAGCATTCAGCTTTCTCTTCACATGCACAGTTGCCATCGCATGCTTTTTCTTCTACTGGAGCATCTTCAACTACTTCTAATTT